>LULI01000082.1_pt2 | contig 24042 bp, 25 predicted proteins | sample 728191 | NCBI WGS metagenome assembly LULI01 (sample SAMN03860293, study PRJNA289734) | marine metagenome | biome: seawater column; feature: ocean; material: water; isolation source: Red Sea water column Station 169 - depth 50m | place: Saudi Arabia: Red Sea | collected 2011-10-15 | depth 50 m | reverse complement strand
ATGGTAGCTTGTATTATAACGAAGCAATAAAAAAAAAAGCAGCGTTGGTAATTGTAAATATTTACAATACTCACCCAAAATTATTATATGTTAAAGATAATCATCTATTTATAAAAAAGATTTGCAAATTTTTATTAGATTCCTATAAAGGTAAAATTATTGCTGTAACTGGATCTGTAGGCAAAACAACATTTAAAGAGAATATTTTTCACATTCTAAAAAATAATAATATTAGCGCATATAGATCTTATAAAAATTTTAACAATATTCAGGGTTTGCAGTTTTCTATAATGAATATGAATTTAAAAAGTAAATATTCTATATTCGAATTAGGAATTAATAACCCTAAAGAGATGCTTAAATTAGTTAATACTTTACAACCACATTATTGCCTAGTGACAGGTATTGAAAATTCTCATATAGGTAATTTTAGAAATTTTAGACATCTTGTAGATAACAAACTAAAAATATTCAAATCTAAAAGACTTATTAGTGGGTTAGTCAACTACAATTATGAACCTCATTATATTAATAATAAACTGAACCTAAAAGTTGATCTTATAAATTCTGAAAATCTAAAAAAATTTATTATCTCAAATAAAAAAATATACAGAGTAAATTTTATTTATAATAAAAGAAAATACTTTATAGAGTCATCTAGAGGGGAGTTTTATATTAACATTGCTATAATATCTTTTTTATTTATTAAAAAATTTATAAAAAAAATTAAATTTAAAAATTTTTTTTATGATGAGTCAATTATTGAGTCCAGGGGTAAAGAAGTTTTGACTTATATAGGAAGTAAAAAAATTAAATTTTATGATCATAGTTATAATGCAAGCCCATATTCACTAAATAAACAAATTTTATTCTTTAGTAAGAGAAATATTAAACAAAAAGCATATATTTTAGGTTCCATGAAGGAACTAGGAGATCAATCAGATTTTTTTCACATGCAAATTATTGAATTAGCAACTAAATTAAATTTAAGAAAAATAATTTTTATAGGAGACGAATTCTATAAGTTTAAAAAAAAATTTGATAAATTTATTTTTTACAAGAATTATATGCCAGCTATCAATTATTTGAATACAGAAATTAATAATATAAAAAATATATTTGTAATGGGTTCAAGATTAAACAAACTAGATAAGATTATAAAACAATATGTTAGGTGATTTATTATATTCTCTAAGAGATACAGAATTTTTTTTTAATTTATTTGGTTATATTTCTTTCAGGTCAGGTTTATCCTTGGTCACCTCTTTTTTAATAGTCTTAATACTTATGTCTCATTGGGTTAGAATTCAAAAAAGTGCTTTTCCTAGTGGACAACCTATAAGAAATGATGGTCCGGATACACATTACTATAAAAAAGGAACTCCAACGTTAGGCGGTGTGCTCATTCTTTTTTCAATAATTTTAAGTTCAATTTTGTGGACTTCGAATTTCTCAAGTTTTAACTATATATTGATATTGACATTAATTTTATTTGGATTGATAGGTTTTTTTGATGACTTACAAAAAGTTAAATTAGGTAAGGGAATAACATCTAAAATTAAATTTTTATGTCAACTATCAGCTACATTAATTATCTATTTTACTATTAAATATAATGGATTTGATTTAAACCAATTTAGCATTCCTTTTTTAAAAAATGTTTCAATTGAACTTGGCTATTTTTACTTTGTTCTAATTCTATTTATTGTAATTGGTTCAACAAATGCAACCAATTTGACTGATGGATTAGATGGATTAGTAACAATGCCTTTGATATTTGTATTTCTTACATTTGCTGTATTTGCATATGTTTTGGGTAACATGAATTTTTCTGATTATCTTTTAGTTAATTATATAAACGGATCAGGAGAAATTGTAATTTTTTGTACCTCAGCAATTGGAGCATTACTGGGTTTCTTATGGTTTAACTCAAGTCCTGCATCTATATTTATGGGAGATACAGGATCACAATCTTTAGGCGCTTCATTAGCCGTAACGTCCATCCTTCTAAAACAAGAAATAGTATTAGCTGTTGCTGGAGGTCTATTTGTAATTGAAACTTTATCTGTCATGATACAAGTTACATATTTTAGATTATCAAAAGGAAAAAGAGTATTTTTGATGGCCCCACTTCATCATCATTATGAAAAAAAAGGACTACCAGAACAAAAAATAGTAATTAGATTTTGGATATTAAGTTTCCTTTTTTGTTTGTTAGCTTTATCACTTTTAAAAATTAGATAATTGATAAAATTAAATAAAAAATTTTTAATTTATGGATATGGTGTAAGCGGGAAATCAGTAGAAAAATATCTTATAAATAATAATTGTAATTTTAATATATATGATGATTTTAAAAAAATTATAAATAAAAGAGTAATTAGCAAAAAGTATTTAGAAAATAAAATTAATCAATATAGTTATTTCGTAGTATCTCCATCGATCAAGATTGAAAAAAATCATTTTTTATATAAACATAAAAATAAAATTTTAATAGATTTAGATTTTTTAAGTTTAGAAATATCCTCGCAAAAAATATTGGGCGTAACAGGAACAGAGGGTAAATCTTCAACTTGTAGTTATATTAATCAAATACTTTCAAAAAAATACAAAACTAAAATTATTGGCAATTTTGGAGATACTATTTTGGATAAAACAAATTTAAACAAATATTTATCAAAAATAGATATTTTAATTATTGAATTAAGTTCATATCAATTAGATAAATTGAAATTTTTAAAACTACATTATGCTTTGATTACAAATATATTTAGTGATCATTTAGATTACCATAGAAATATTAAAAATTACATCAGCTCTAAATTTCGAATACAAGATTTTTTATATAATAATTCACCTTTATTTTTATCAAATTACTTATTTCTAAAACATCGAAGTCATGTAAAAATCAATAAAAATAGATTAATTTTGAATGATAAAAAAATAATACATAAAAAAGAACTTCCCAACCATATTAGAGAATTAAATTTATATTCAATTAAAAATTTGATTTATTTTATCGACTCACGAATAAAAATAAAAAATATTAATGTTTCTGATGATTTAAGTCATAGAATTCAACTAATTTATAATAAAAATTCCCTAAAAATTTATAATGATAGCAAGTGCACTAACTTAAATAATGCTGTTTATAAAAATAATTTAATAAATAGTTCAAAAAAAATTTTAATTCTTGGAGGCATACTTAAGAAACAAGATAAAAATTTAAAATTTAATATTAAAAATACATTAGTACTTACATTTGGTAATCAAAAAGATTTATTTATTAATCAATTAAATCTTATTGATTCTAATTATTTTAAATTTAATAGACTTATTGAATTAATAAACTTTCTCAAATTAATAGTTAAATTACGTAAATATGAATATATACTTTTTTCTCCTGGTGGTGAGTCTTTTGACTCCTTTAAAAATTATATAGATCGTGGAAATTATTTTAATCGACTTATAAATAAAGCCATAACTTGAAAAATTTACTTTTTAGAGATGATAAAAGTTTATTAGGATCTAATTGGTATATATTATCAAAAAAACTTTTTATAATTCCATTTATTTTATCATTCATTGGTATCCTTGCTATTTATTCTTTAATAGGTACCGAATATTCTATTTTACTAATACTAAAACATATTATTTTTTTGTCTATATCTCTGGCTGTTTTAATTTTTATATCTTTATTGCCTAAAAATAATTTAAGAAAATTTCTAAATATCTTGAGTATTTTTTTTATTTTACTTTTATTAATTGTGCCAATTTTTGGATATGAAATTAAAGGTGCAACGAGATGGTTAAGTTTTAATTTTATTTCTATTCAGCCTTCTGAATTACTAAAAGGACCTTTTATTTGTATGTTTTCTTGGTTTTGTTATTTATATACTAAAACGAAAAATAATTTTTATTTATTATTAAGTTTTGCAATATTAAGTACAGTTATAATACTTTTACTTCTCCAACCAGATATAGGAACATTATTGGTTTATATTTCAATTTTTTCTTTAATTTTAATTTTATATTTTAGAAATTTAAAACTTTTTATTTTATTAGCCTTTATAGGATTATTTTTTCTGTTAATTGCCTATTTTTCGTTTGATCATGTTGCATACAGAATTGACAATTTCCTCCTAAATGGCGACAATTCACAAGTTTCGAAAAGTTTATCAGCAATTAAAACTGGTGGGTTATTTGGTGTAGGTTTGGGTGAAGGTCAACTTAAATACTCAATCCCTGAGTCCCATAATGACTTTATATTTGCTATTTTAATTGAGGAATTTGGTGTCTTATTTGGTCTATTTGTTGCCTTTTTGTATCCTGTATTTTTTATAATGGTAAGAAGGTCTATTTTGAGTCCATCAAATTTATTTATTACTAATACGATTTTCAGTTTATGCTTTTTGATGTGTTTGCAAGCATTTGTGAATATAGGTTCTTCTATTAAACTTATACCACCTACTGGAATGACATTGCCATTTATTAGCTACGGAGGATCATCAATGCTTTCTTATGCTATAATATTTGGTACAGTCATCAACTTTAGTAAGAATGAAGAGAGTACTGCAAATAATTCATAGTGAAGTTGCTGATGTAAGCGTAGTATCAAAATTTTTTCAAAAAAAACATAAAACCTCTACAATCTTTTATAAAAATTTACATTTTTTAAAAAAAAAAGATATTGATCAATTTGATTTATTTATTTTTCACGGTGGTAAACAGAGTGCAAATAGTAAATCAAAGGCTATTTCTTATGAATATAAATTTCTGAATTATATAATAAAAAAAAATAAACAGATTGTTGGTATTTGTTTGGGTGCTCAATTAATCGCAAAAATTTTTGGTTCAAAAATATCTAAATCAAAAACTAAATTATTTGAGTGTGGTTATAAGAAAAATTTAAAAAAAAATAATAAAGTTTTTAAAAATAATTTATCTTTTTTACAATTTCATACAGAGGGTATTTCCTATAATAAAAATATGGAACTATTATCTAAGGGCATTTTGTATGAAGTAGACTCTTTTAAAATAAAAAGAAAAGATATATATGGTTTTCAATTCCACCCAGAAGTAACATCTAATACTATTAAAAGATGGCACGATATAGTTAAAATAAAATATCCATACATAGATAATTTAAATAAAATAATGAAAGACTTTAAAAAATACCAGTTTAAAAATTATGATTGGTTTCAAAGTTTTTTATTAAAGCTTTTAAAATGATAAATATTATATTTTCAGAAGAATACAAAAATCATGATACAGGAAGTCATCCAGAGTCAATCAAAAGGATAGAGGTTGTAAATAATTTAATAAAAGAAGAGTATTCAACACACAATTTTATTGAACCGACTATTGCTGATAAACAAATTATATCTTTGGTGCATGATATTAATTATGTGAATTATATCTTTGATTCTATTCCTACTTCCGGTTTTATTCATCTTGATCCTGATACAATTGCTTGTCCAAATAGTTTAAATAGTTATCTTCTAGCTGTTGGTGGTAGTGTTGATGCAGTTAAGTATATTATAGATAATAAAAATAACGGCGTTTTCTTTTGTGCACATAGACCGCCAGGTCATCACGCTGAGAGTAATAAAGCTATGGGCTTTGGGGTATTTAACAACGTCGCCATTTCAGCTCAATATGCATTAAATACTGGTAAATTTAAAAAAATATTAATTGTAGATTTTGATGTGCATCATGGAAATGGTACTCAACATATTTTTGAAAATAACTCTAATATTTACTACGCTTCAAGTCATCAATACCCTTATTATCCAGGGACTGGATCACTTGACGAAGTTGGTGTTGGAAATATATTTAATTGTCCATTGCCTAGCGATTGTGATACTAGCACTTTTAGATCCTTATTTAGAAAAAATATAGTTGATAAAATTGATACAAAATTTGATTTGATATATTTCTCTGCTGGTTTTGATGCACATAAATTAGATCCTCTAGCATCTATAAATTTAGAGGATGATGACTTTTACTGGGTGACAAAAATTATATTGGAAAAATTTGCAAATAATGTTCCAATAATATCTGTCTTAGAGGGCGGATACGATATGATAGGTTTGCATAATGGTTTAAATAACCATCTTAAAAGATTAGTTGAGTACTCAAATGAATAAAAAAAAAGAAAATAACTTTGAAAGTGCACTAAAAAGATTAGAGGAAATATCTGATCTATTAGAGAATGAAGATACTCCCCTTGAGGATAGTATAAAGCTATTTGAAGAGGGGATAGAGCTAAAAGAATTTTGCGAAGACAAACTAAAATCTGCAAAACTTAAAATAGATAAAATTGTGAAGAGAAATAAATCTTTAACTTCAACCGAATTCAAATAACTTAAAATTCTAATGTCAATTTTAAGTAAAATTAACCTGCCTAAAGATTTAAAGAAATTATCATTTAATCAATTAAGAAAACTCAATGATGAGTTAAGAGATTATACTATTCAAGTAGTATCGAAAACAGGAGGTCATTTAGGAGCTAGTTTGGGAGTAATAGAATTAACATCAGCTTTACATTATGTCTTTGATACTCCAAGAGATAAAATTATCTGGGATGTAGGTCATCAAACTTACCCCCATAAAATATTAACTGGTAGAAAAAGCAAAATTCATACATTAAGAAAAAAAAATGGTTTATCAGGTTTTACTAAAAGATCTGAGAGCATTTATGATCCTTTTGGAGCCGCACATAGCTCTACTTCTGTTTCAGCCAATTTAGGGATTACGGCTGCCAGAGATATGCTCAATCAAAATTTTGATGTTATTAGTATAATTGGGGATGGTGCTATTAGTGCAGGATTGGCTTATGAAGGTCTTAACAATTTAGGACATTTAAATAAAAATTCCCTGATTATTTTAAATGATAATGAAATGTCTATAGCAGAACCAGTAGGTGCAATGAGCAAATATCTTGTAAAACTATTAAGTTCAAAATCATATGAAAGCTTCAGAGATATCATAAAAAATTTTACTAAAAGATTACCCAACGAAGTAGGGGATTTTGCAAAAAAAACTGAGGGTTATTTAAAAGGATATTTAACTGGAAATACATTATTTGAAGAACTTGGTTTGAACTATTTGGGCCCTATTGACGGACACAATCTAAAATTATTAGTTCAATTATTTAAAAAATACAAAAATAAGGAATTACATGGTCCTGTTTTTTTACATTTAATTACTAAAAAAGGAAAAGGTTATAAACCTGCAGAAAGTTCAAAAGATAAATATCACGGCGTATCTTCTTTTAACTTAAAAACTGGTGTTCAAAATAAATCTAAAGAAAAAACGTTCACTAATGTTGTAAGTGACACTCTTTTAAAATTAGCAAAAAAGGATAATAAAATAGTTGCTATCACAGCTGCTATGCCCTCAGGAACAGGTTTGGATAAATTCAAAGAAATTTTCCCAAATCGTTTCTATGATGTAGGAATAGCAGAACAACATGCTGTAACCTTTGCTGGAGGTATGGCGACTGAAAAAGTTAAGCCTTTTGTGGCAATATATTCTACCTTTTTGCAAAGGGCATATGATCAAATAATACATGATATTGCAATTCAGTCTTTGCCAGTTAGATTTTTAATAGATAGATCAGGTTTTGTTGGTGCTGATGGAGCTACTCATGCAGGATCTTTCGATTTGAGTTATTTATGTTGCTTACCAAATTTCATAGTTATGGCTCCTTCAAGTGGAGAGGAATTAAAGAATATGATTAAATTATCTATGACTATTAATGACAAACCATCTGCAATCAGATATCCAAGAAATTTAGCCAATGATTACAGTGAAAAAGCTAAGTTTAATAAAATTAAATTGGGTGAAGCAAAACTAGTAAAAAAAGGAAAAAGAATTGCTTTTCTCAGTTTAGGCACTCGGCTACAAAAAATCTTGGAGGTTTCTGAATTAATTAAAAAAAATTATAAATTTCAATGCAGTGTGTTGGACATGAGATTTGCTAAACCGATAGATAAGAAATCCATTAATTCTCTGATAAAAAATCACGAAATTTTTGTAACTATAGAGGAGAACGCAATTGGAGGATTTTCAAGTCAAGTAAACAACTATTTATTAAATGAGTCATCTAAATCACCAAAAATTTTAAATTTTTTCATGAAAGACAAATTTATTGATCAATCTGATATTGAGGACCAATACACCTTATCAGGTATTTCTTCGAAAAAAATATATGAAAAACTGACTAATTTTTTAAAGTGATTTTGATTTGTGAATTAGTAACAAATCTGCAATAACAAAATTGGTCATAGCTATTCCCACTGGTACTGCTCTAATGCCTACACAAGGATCATGACGTCCTTTAGTTTTGATTTTAGTATTTTTAAAATTCTTTGTAACAGTATTTTTTTCACTTAACACTGAGCTTGTAGGTTTAACAATATATCTAAAAATAATATCTTGTCCTGAAGAAATACCACCTAATATTCCTCCAGCATGGTTAGTATGAAATTTAATTTTTTTATTTTCAAAGTTAATTTGATCAGATCCATTAGTGCCATCATAGTTTACTAAATCAAAACCAGTACCAAACTCTATACCTTTTACAGCATTTATGCTCATAATTGCTTTTGATAACTCAGAGTCAAGTTTTTGATATATTGGCTCTCCTATACCTACAGGACAATTTGAGACTCTAACTTCAATTACAGCACCAACAGAAGAACCTTTTTTTCGATGAGTAAGAATTAGTTCTTCCCATTTTTTAAGGATTGATTTATCCGGTGAGAAAAAAGGATTTTTGTTAATAAAGTTATTATTCCAAGTTGAGTTTTCTATCTTCTCATTACCAATTTGTATAACAGCACTTGTAACTTTTATTTTATTTTTTGAAATTTTTTTAAGAAGTAATTCCGAAAGAGCACCTGCAGCAACTCTCATGGCAGTTTCCCTAGCACTAGACCTTCCTCCACCTCTATAATCATAATTTTTATATTTCATAAAATAGGTGTAATCGGCATGACCAGGTCGAAATTTATTTTTTATTTCTGAATAGTCCTTGCTTCTTTGATCAGAGTTATAAATTATCATTGATATCGGTGCACCAGTGCTTTTACCGTTAAAAACTCCAGAGAGTATTTTAACTTCATCTTTCTCTTTTCTTTGTGTTGTAAATTTTGACTGACCTGGTTTTCTTAAATCTAGTCTTGTTTGAATATATTTTGTGTTAATAGGTATTCCTGCTGGAAAACCATCAACAACACAACCTATAGCCTCTCCATGACTTTCTCCCCAAGTAGTAAACTTTAATAAATTTCCAAAAGAATTGTGTGACATGAACTAATTATTTTTTACTAAACTCATTTAATAATCCTGCTACACCTTCAGCTTCATCAACTGCTACCATTCCAACTGTATGATAACCACAATCAACATGGTGAATTTCACCAGTTACACCAGATGAAAGGTCGCTTAAAAGGTATACTCCTGTGTTCCCAACATCTTCAAGTGTAACATTTCTCTTTAATGGAGAATTTAGTTCATTCCATTTTAAAATAAATCTAAAATCACCAATACCAGAAGCCGCAAGAGTTTTAATTGGGCCTGCAGATATTGCGTTAACTCTTATATTTTTATCTCCCATATCAACAGCAAGATACTTAACTGAAGCCTCAAGCGCTGATTTTGCTACTCCCATTACATTATAATGTGGCATAACCTGCTCTGCTCCATAATAAGTTAACGTTAAAATACTCCCACCATTATCCATTAAATCATAACAATATTTACAAGACTCAGTGAAGGAATAACAAGAAATATCTAAACTATTTAAGAAATTCTCTTTAGAAGTATCAACATACTTACCTCTAAGCTCATTTTTATCTGCAAACGCAACAGCGTGAACAAAAAAATCCAATTTTCCCCATTTATCTCTAATTTTTTCAAAAGCATTTTTTACTGATCCTTCATCACTAACATCACATTGTATCAATAAATTAGAACCTACAGATTTAGCTAAAGGATCTATTCTCTTCAATAGAAGATCATTTTGATAAGTAAAAGCTAATTCAGCACCAAAATTTGCACATTGTTGAGCAATACCCCAGGCAATGGACTTATCATTAGCCACTCCCATTATTAGTCCTTTTTTATTTTTTAAATCCATTTTTTGCTAAAATTAATATAATACTCATACCATGTCAGATAAATTAAATCCAATTATTAAGTTTAAAGAATGGTTTGATTTAGCCACTGAAAAAGAGATCAACGATCCTAATGCGATGTGTCTATCTACAGTTGACAATAAAAATACCCCTCACTCAAGGATGGTTCTATTAAAAGATTATAATGATGAAGGTTTTATTTTTTATACAAATTACGAGAGTAATAAAGGAAATGACATTTTAAAAAATGCTAATGTTTGCTTAAATTTTCATTGGAAATCCTTGTTAAGGCAAATAAGAATAGAGGGTAAAGTCGAAAAAGTATCAAAAGAAACCTCTGATAAATATTTTAATTCAAGACATTATTTAAGTCGAATAGGGGCGTGGGCTTCCAATCAATCAAAAGTCCTAAAATCAAGAGATGATTTAGAGAATAAAATTGAATTTTATAAAAATAAATATCCTGAAAAAGAAAATTTCCCTCGTCCTGATTATTGGGGAGGGTTTATAGTGAAATATTCAAAAATCGAGTTTTGGGAGGATATGCCTCATAGAATTCACAAAAGAGAAGTCTTTGAGTTTAAAGATAATGATTGGGTATCGTATACCCTTAGCCCTTAGTTTTTAGAGTATTCACTCCATCTTTTTAACAAATCAGAACTAGAGGACTCTTTATGATTGCCACCTACACCAAACTTTAATTCAATATTATATTTCTTTGCTGTTTCATATTCTAAAATTTTAGAAGTGTCTGATCTATCACCTCCATTAGCAAAAATAATTTTTTCATTTGGATATTTATTTCTTACTTGAATTAACAAATTATTTGCACTTCCCATTTCATCATCTTCAAATTCCATAGCTTCATTTACCACTTTTAAGCTATCAACAACATACATTCTATGTTGAATATCCATAAAAAAATTTCCTTTTTTATCAATTAACCATTTATTAGAATTTACACCTACGATTAAAAAATTAGAAAACTCTAAACATTCTTTCATCATCATAATATGCCCAGGATGGATAGGGTCAAACCCTCCAGAAACAACACTAATAATTTTATTTTCCACTTGAAATAGACTCTAAATAACTTTTTAAATTATCGTAATCTTTATCTGAAATGTAATTTGGAGAAATAGTTAATATATCTTTCCAGGATGTGAGATAATTTAAATTTACTCTCATTTTAGACATATTTTTTTCAGCTTTAGGATAAATACCATAGTAAAAAACTACATAAATATCTTTAACTTTAAGCTCATTTTGTCTTAAAGCCCTTATGAAGTGTAATTTACTTCCTCCATCAGTTGCCATGTCCTCTACTAATATTGACTGATTATTCTTTTTAAACTCTCCTTCTATTAGCTTGCCTTTTCCAAACCCTTTAGGACTCTTTCTTATATATATCATTGGATATTTCATCTTTTGACACAGAAAAGAAGAGTAGGGAATACCAGCCGTTTCTCCTCCAGCAATAATAGTCGAATTATCTTTATACTTCGATTTAATTTGATTGCTCATTTCATTAATAATTAATTCTCTTTCTTTTGGAAACGAAATTAATTTTCTACAATCAACATAAACAGGACTTTTTTTGCCGGATGTAAGAGTAAATTGTTTTTTGAAGTCGATATTAACGCATCCAATACTTAACAGTAAGTTTGCTATCTTTTCTTTATTATTTTTGATTTTGACCTTCGACATTTTTCTGAACAATATTTAACATCATTCCATACTTTTTCCCATTTCTTTCTCCAATTAAATGGTCTTTGGCATACGACACAAATTTTAAAATCTTTTTTATTCAGCTAAATAATCTTCTCAATATCTTTATCATCGAGATTACCATTAATTATAACAAGAGGGCAATGTAACGAATTAGATTTTTCATATATAAGTTTGTCAATTAAGGGCCCTGGTTTGCCTATATCTTTACTTGTAGCGAGAATAATAGTTGAGTTAGATGAATATTTATTTAAGAAACTTATAAACTCATCAATCTCATTATATTTAAATATTTCGGATTTTGCTTTAATTTTTGATTTATCTGAGATGAAGTTATGAACTTCTTTGTGTTTTAATTTTTCGGTTATGACCTGATCTTTATCTAAAATTTTTTCAGCCCCTGATGTAAGCATCATACCTTCGCTTGCACTTTGAATAAAGCTGACAGTAGTAATATTTGATTTAGTTATTTTTGCTCTCCTTATAGCAAATTTAACTGCAGTCCACATTTCAGCACTTTGATCAATAACTACAAAATAATTTCTATTATTATTTTTTTTCATTTTTTTCTAAATATTAAATTTGTAACTAAACTAAGCAATAATGATATAGCAATCAAAATTATAATATAAATAAAAGACTCAGTTTTTAACAACTTTTCCAGTTTAAATGAAATTCCTCCTTTTTTTATTTGCAAGTTTTTAGATACCATTTTAACAATTTCATTGTTTTTTAATTCGTACATATAAACTTTTATATTTCCAGGTGAGATATTATCTGGTATCAAAAATTTTTTTAAAAATAAATTTCCACTTAAACTTTCAAGCTCCTCTTCTATGTACAAATTTTTTACATTCATTGCTTTTCTTATTTTATGAAGTTCAAGAGAGTGATTACTGATTAGTAAATGTCTATCCTTTAAGTTAGAAAATAAAAAAATTTCATTCAAAGTCTTTTTGGGAGAAGTGAAGATCGCAAAAAAACTAGGTTGATTATTCAACTCTTTTGTCTCATTAATCCATAAAAAACCCTCCTTAACTTTTGTCGTCAATTTAGCTTTTTTATTCTCTCCTTCAAAAATGAAGATGACATCACTGTCTTTATCTTTATTTCCAAATAAAACTACTTCTTTTCCTAAAAAATTTGAGTTTATTTCAATTTCAAATTGATCTAAGGAAAAATTAGATGCAAAACCAATTTTAAAAAAAAATATGATTATTAAAATATATTTATACATAATTTATAATGAATAAGTTCTCAGGTGTTCTAAATAAATCATAAGCTAAAAATGATGAAATAATTAATAGTAACATACCAAATGTTACCTTTAAATTTTCTTGATCAAGTATATCAACTATCCTTGCAGCTAGTGCAGCTCCAATAGAGCTACTTACTATTAATCCTAAAGCCAATACAAAATCTATATTTTGATTTATGTATATTTGCAAAAATAATGATACAAAGGATACTATCGTGATGTTAAATAGAGATGTCCCTATTACTGAAATAGTTTTCATACCTAAAAAATAAATCATACATGGAATAAGTATAAAGCCACCACCAATACCAGTTAGCCCTGTCAATACGCCTATAAAAAAACCAATTAAAAGTGGTGCTAGTACACTTATATATAGTTTAGATTTTCTATACTTAATTTTAAAAGGAAGTCCATGTATCCAAGAATGCTGGTGTAATTTAAATTTTTTATTTTTATGTACGATATTAACTTTAGCTGTTTCATAAAGAATAAATGCAGCAGTTATAATTAAAAGAATTATATATATACTATTTAAATAGTTATCAATTAAACCAACAGTTTTTAAATTATTTAGAATTAATACACCAAAAAGTGTCCCCACTAATCCACCAATAACCATTGTTAAGCCCATCTGATAGTCAATGTTTTTTCTTTGAAAATGACTTACAACACCAGTTGATGTTGAGGCGAATACTTGAACAGTTGTAGTTCCAACTGCAACAGCTGGAGGAATGCCAACTAGTATCAAAAGAGGAGAGGATATAAAACCTCCACCTATGCCAAAGAGCCCAGATATAAAACCAATTCCAACTCCAAGGGAAATTAATATATAAATATTTATGGATATTTCAGCAATAGGTAGGTAAAAATTCATATATTGAAATAAAATATTATACTTAAAATTAATAAAATAAATTAATGATTAAATACACTTTAGCATTTGCTTGTTCAAGCGATGGTTTTATTGCAAAATATTCTGGAGATAATCCATTTGAATGGACTAGCTTGGAAGACAAAAAACATTTAGACAAACTAATAAAGAATCATAAATGGCAAGTTATGGGCAGAAAGACTCATGAATTAAATCCAAACGAGTCTAGATCAAGAATTATTTTTTCTAGAAAATACCAAAAAATTAAACAAATTAAAAATACAGTAAATCAATATTATTTTAATCCAGATATTAATCAGTGGAATGAATTTGAAAGTCTTTGCAAAGAAAGTGTTTTAATTTTAGGGGGAACAAGTGTTCATGATTATTTCTTATATGCTGATTTAATTGATGAAATTTTTATAACTATAGAGCCTTTAAAATTTGGAAAAGGCTTACCAGCTTTTACTTACATAAATTTTAGGGACTTAGTTCCTTACTTAAATGAGAGAGGATATCGTCATTCTGAAAAAAAAATTAATGATAAGGGCTCTTTGTTAGTTAATTTTTCAAAAACTTAGAAGTTCTGTATAATCATTTTTGTCGTTTACATTAAAAAATTCTATTTTTTTATTTTTTTTAAAATTTATATAATCAAATCCAATTTCTTCAGCAAATTTCATAATTTTATAACCATTATTTTTTAAAAGGACTTCATTTAATTCCGTAAATATTTTTGATGACCAAAAAGAGAACATTGGTTCGATAATATTATCAATCTTACAAATATAAACTTTACTCTTTTTTTCTGTAATTGAGATAAAATTATCTATGATACCTGTGTTTATTATTGGGGCATCAGTGGGAAAAAGTGCAAACCATAAATCCTCTTTTGAGTTTTTATATAGATCAAGAGCGCTATGTAACCCAGCTAGTGGCCCTTTGTAACCGCCAATTTTATCACTTACAACTTTATAACCAAATATTTTGTACTTACTGATATCTCTATTAGCATTAATAATAATTTCATTAGACTTTTCTTGAAGACTTTCTATTAAAATTTCAATAAAACACTTATCTTTAATTTTTAAAAAACTTTTATTTTCATAACCCATTCTGGAGGATTTACCACCCGTTAGTATTACAGATACAAGCTTACTCATCTTTGGTATATCTGAATTCTCCAGATAAAATATTTAACCGTTTACCTCTAATCCTTCCAATCATTGTTAAATTTTTCTTTCTAGCTATTTCAACTGCCCAAGCAGTGAAACCTGATCGAGATAATAGTATTGGTATTTCCATTTTGATACATTTCAATACCATTTCACTTGTCAGCCTGCCAGTAGTGTAAAAAGACATTTCTTTTGCGTCTATTTTCTTATCAAGTATCAAACCAGCAATTTTATCAACAGCATTATGTCTCCCCACATCTTCAAAATAATACAAAGGTTTATCTCCCTGACATAAGACGCAACCGTGTATTGCACCTACAGATAAATATAAACTTGGCTCAGTATTAATTTTTTTGGATAAATTCATAAGCTGTTGATGATCTATTCTTATTTTTTTATTCAAGGAAATGGTGTTTATTTCTTCAAATAAGTCTCCAAATACAGTCCCTTGTGCACAACCAGAAGTATTTACTTTCTTCTTTAATTTTTCTTCATAATTAGTTTTACTCTTTGTTCTCACAACAACTGTCTTTAGGTCTTTATGAAACTCAATCTTTTTTACATCGTCTATATTATTAAGCATTCCCTGATTGAACAAATAACCTATAGCTAAATATTTTGGATAATCTCCTATAGTCATTATTGTCACTATTTCTTGGTTGTTTAAGTATAGCGTGAGTGGTTTTTCTTCAATGATTGGAATTTTTGTTATTTCGCCTTTTTCATTAATTGATTTTTTTAATTTAAATAAAGATCTGTTATTTACACTTGGTTTGATTAAAAAATCTGTCATTTTTTTCTTGATTGTATTATGGTGACAAGGTGAAAACAATAGCTGTTATTGGATGGAAAAATAGTGGCAAAACTACTTTAGTGAGTAATTTAGTAAAATTTTTTAAAGAAAATAAAATAAAAGTTGGTGTGGTAAAACATGCTCATCATTCTTTTGACATTGATCATCCTAATACAGATAGCTATAAAATTAGAAAATCCGGAGCATATAAAACTACACTAGTATCAGATAAAAGACTTGCATTCATAGAAGAGAAAGCTGAGTCACATATTAATTTAGAACGTCTGGTAGAAATTAACAAAGATTGTGATTTGCTAATATTTGAGGGATTTAAGAGATTTGATGATTTGATAAAGTTAGAAGTAAGCTTACAAAAAAATAACAAAGACTACCTCTACAAATCTATAAATAATGTTAAATATATCGTCACAGACGATAATATCGATCATCCAATTCAGACCTTTAATCACAGTCAAATAGAAGAAATTGCCTCTAAAATATATTATGAAAACTCCTAGGCTAATATCTTTCAAACTTGCGCAAAAAATAATTATTCGGGAAAAAAAGAAGTTATTTCAAGAGTCTAAGATTAAATTAAAGGAAGCACATAATACAGTAGCATCAAGAACAATTACTTCACCAATAAATCTACCCTTACAAAATACTGCAGGATTAGATGGTTATATTGTTTCTAATAAAAATCTCAACAAAGTGTCAATATCTAATAAGCTCCTAAATGCTGGACATTCATATAAAAGATTAAATCCCAATTTAGCCTATAAAATAAATACAGGAGGTATTATTCCACAAAACTTTAAAAATTTTATTTCATTAGAAAACGCAAAAGTTGAGGGAAAAAATCTATTAGTCCAATATTCAAAAATATCTAATAAAGATATAAAAAAAAAAGGTGAGGATTTAAAAAAATATAAAATATTGATAAAAAAAAATGAAAAAATTGATTTCATAAAAATTGCATTACTTTCATCAGTAGGGATAACAAATTTATGGGTATATAAAACTTTGAGAGTTGCTGTCGTATCCTCAGGAAATGAATTAATAAAATCTGGCAAAAAAATAAAAGATCATCAAGTATATGACTCAAACAAATATCAAATAATTCATTTTTTAAAGAAATTTAATATAAGTGTTCATGACTTAGGTATTTTAAAAGACGATGAAATAAAAGTTGGTAAATTTTATAAAAAAAATCAAAATAAATTTGATATTATAATTAGTTCAGGTGGCTCCTCATTTAGCTCTAAAGATTACATATCGTCATTTTTAAGTCAAAACACTGAACTTCTTTTTAAATATGTAAGAATTCAACCAGGTCGACCTGTAATTTTTTCAAAACTAAAATTCAATTATTATTTTTCACTTCCAGGAAATCCATTAGCTGTTTTCACTAATTTATTTTTTTTAGTAAGTTTATTTATAGATCCTTCTCGCAAAGATAATTCTAGCATCACCAAATTTTACCAATCTGGATTTTCAGAAAATAAAAAATCTAATTTAACAAAATTTTATCGTGTGAAATTATCTAAAAATATACTTTATACTCATAACTCAAAAGGTTCTGCAAAACTAATTTCTCTTTCTGAGGCAGATGGGCTAGCGTTTGTCCCTGAAGGAAATGATAAAATTAAAAAAGGCGAAAAGATTAGATTTATTGAATTTTAAATTTGATATTTACTAAATTCCCATTTTTTTTTAGTGAAATGATCTCATATTTTTTTTCTTCACAAAAATTTTTAAAGTCAAATTGCGATAACGGGTCATCACTTTCTATTGTAAGAACATCATTTTTTTTTAACTTTTTTATAAATTTTTCAGCTTTTAAGACAGGTATAGGGCATTCAAAGCCTTTAGTATCTAGATAATAATCCATTTACATATATATTTATTTTAAAAATACATGGAAATAAAGAATTTAGAAATTATTTTAGCACTAGATAGTGAAAAACATTTCAATAGAGCAGCAGAAAAATTAAAAATATCACAACCTGCTTTATCTATGAAGCTAAAAGCTCTAGAAAATGAAATAGGGGTTAGATTAGTAAAAAGAGGAAAGAACTATATTGGATTAACTTCTGAGGGGGAAATTTTAAAGGAACGATTTAAAAATATTGTCAAAGAGTACACTAATATAAAACAGTTAAGCTCCGAGTTAAAAAACAATTTAACTGGAAATTTAAGAATAGGTGTTATTCCTACTGCTTTATTGGAAGTTTCTTTTTTATTAAATAGTTTTGTTAAAAAATTTACAAATGTCAAATTGCAAGTAATTTCTATGTCTTCTAATGAAATTGATAAAAATCTTCATGATTTCAAATTAGATTTAGGGATAAGTTATTTAGAAAATGAACCAATATTAGGAGTTGAGAAGATACCTTTATATAAAGAAACATATTTTCTCATATCTAAAAAAAAGAATTTAAAAAATAAAAAGAAATTAAAATGGCAAGAAATTGGTAATTTAGATCTATGTTTAATTTCTAAAGAAAATCAATTTAGAAGAATATTAGATGCTGTTTTTAAAGAGAATAATATTAATCCGCGGGTATTAATTGAGTCAAACTCTATGACTCATATTTACTCTCATGTAAATAGTTCGGAATTTTCAACAATTATGCCATACATATTTACTCAGTCATTTAACTACGATGAGAATACAAATTTTATTCAATTAATTTCTCCTGAAATATCTCATAAGGTAGGTATAGTTCATATTGATGATAATCGTCCATCACCCATTAAAAATAACTTTTTAAAATTCTTAAAAAGCTTTAATAAGTAATACTTATCAATTAATAACTTTTTGATAATTGAAACTTAATAAAAAATTACTAAATTAAATCAAATGAAAGACTCACAAAGTAAGATTCATCCAGGTTCTGGTAGAAGAAAAGCATTAGAATTCAACAAGGGTCGCCAAAGTGATGACCAGTCAATTGATGATCTTAAAAACCTTATACCTAATGAATATTTTAGACAAAGGGATATGCTTATTGAAAGCCTTCACTTAATTCAAGACCATTATAAATGTCTTAAACCAAAACATTTAACAGCACTGTCCGAATTAACAAATTTACCTTTAACTGAAATTTACGAGACTGCATCATTCTATGCTCACTTTGATATTTATAAAGAGGATGATATCAGCCCACCTGAAACAACAATTAGAGTTTGTGATGGTATTACATGTGAGATGAATGGATGCAAAACTTTAGAAAAAAATTTAAGTGACAATGTATCTTCTAATGTAAGAGTAGTTAGAGCGCCTTGTATGGGGAGGTGTCATCAAGCACCAGTGGTTGAAGTAGGAAAAAAACATTTTGTTAACGCAGATGTAAGTGTAGTTCAAAAAGCCTTAAAGGAGCAAGATACAAAACCAGTTATACCAAATTACATTAGCTATGACGATTATGTAAAAAATGGTGGATATAAAATTTTAAAAGATTGTATTGAGAATAAAAAAGACCCAATGAAGCTCATAGAAGAAATGGAGCAATCAGGTTTGAGAGGTCTTGGTGGTGCAGGATTTCCAACTGGCAGAAAATGGAGATTTGTTAGAGCAGAAAATAAACCTAGATTAATGGCAATTAATGGTGATGAGGGTGAACCAGGAACATTTAAAGACCATCATTATCTTACAAGAGATCCTCATAGATTCCTTGAGGGAATGTTAATAGCTGCATGGGTAGTTGAGGCAACAGATGTATATATATACATGCGAGATGAGTACCCTGATGTAATAAAGTTTTTAAAGAAAGAAATTAAAATTTTAGAAGAAAATAATTTAAATATTAATACAAGAATTCATTTTAGAAGAGGTGCTGGCGCCTACATTTGTGGTGAAGAGTCATCAATGTTAGAAAGTTTAGAGGGTAAAAGAGGCTTACCTAGACATAAACCTCCATTTCCATCTCAAGTAGGACTTTTTGGTAGACCAACATTAATACACAATGTTGAAACAGTTTTTTGGGTAAGAGAGATTTTGGAAAAAGGTGCTGTCTGGTTCAGTAGTCATGGCCTCAATGGTAGAAAAGGTCTAAGAACGTTCTCCGTATCGGGAAGAGTAAAAAACCCAGGTGTAAAGCTCGCTCCAGCAGGGATCACAATAAAACAACTTATTGACGAATATTGTGGTGGTATACAAGAGGGACATACATTTAAAGCATACTTACCTGGAGGAGCCTCTGGAGGAATACTTCCTGCAAAATTAGATAATATTCCCCTTGATTTTGACACGCTACAAGAGCATGGATGTTTTATTGGTTCAGCTGCTGTAGTCGTTTTATCTGACAAAGATAATATGAAAGATATAGCAAAAAATTTAATGTTCTTTTTTCATGATGAAAGTTGTGGTCAATGTACTCCTTGCAGAAATGGAACTGAAAAAGCTCTTAAACTTATGAACCAATCTTCTTGGGATGTAGACCTTTTAAAAGAATTATCATCGGCAATGATGGACGCCTCTATATGTGGTTTAGGACAAGCTGCTCCAAATCCAATGCTTTCTGTTATTAAACACTTCCCAGAGGAGGTAACCAACTAATGTCAGATAATATTAAATTTAAAATTGACGGTAACGAATATGTAGCCAACAAAGATGAGTCGATTTGGGATGTCGCAAAAAAAAATAACATAGATATCCCTCATCTCTGTTACTCACCTGAGCCAGGTTACCGTGCAGATGGAAATTGTAGAGCCTGTATGGTTGAAATTAAAGGGGAGAGAACTCTTGCAGCGTCGTGTATTCGTAAACCTACTGAAGGCATGGAGGTTACAGTTAACTCGGCTAGAGCAGAAAAATCTCGTTCTATGGTTTTTGAACTTCTTGTGTCTGATCAACCAGAAAAAAATAATTCTCCTGACCCTGAGTCAAAGTTTTGGAATTGGTCTGAAAAATTAGGTGTTATTGATAGTCGTTTCCCAAGTAAAGATAAAATAGAGTTAGACAGATCTCATAAAGCGATGAGTGTTAATTTAGATGCATGTATAAATTGTAATTTATGTGTTAGAGCTTGCCGTGAAGTACAAGTAAACGATGTAATCGGAATGGCCTATAGAGGATCAACAGCGAAGGTAATATTTGATTTAGATGACCCAATGGGTAATAGCACTTGTGTTGCTTGTGGAGAATGTGTCCAAGCTTGTCCAACAGGAGCATTAATGGAGTCCTCCTTAGTTGATAATGAGGGGAAAAGAGAGTCTTATTCAGATAAAGTAGTAGAGAGTGTTTGTCCTTATTGTGGTGTAGGATGTCAAACTGAAGTACACATAAAAGACGATAAAATATTGTACGTTGACGGTAAAAACGGACCTGCCAATGAAAATAGATTATGTGTAAAGGGTAGATTTGGTTTTGATTATATCAATCATGATGGAAGGCTTACTAAACCTTTAGTTAGAAAACCTGGTGTTGAAAAAGATCCAAATCTTGAGATTAAAGATGCTGATATCTATGATTATTTTGAAGAGACTACTTGGGAAGACGCAATTGAAAGAGCTTCATCTGGTCTTTTAAATTTAAAAGAGGATCATGGACCAAAAAGTTTAGCAGGTTTTGGTTCAGCTAAGTGTTCTAATGAGGAAGCTTACTTATTTCAAAAATTGGTAAGAGTTGGTTTTGGTTCAAATAACGTTGATCATTGTACTAGATTATGTCACGCATCCTCTGTTGCAGCACTCATGGAATGTGTAAACTCTGGAGCTGTATCAGCTCCTTTTATGTCAGCATCTGATGCTGACTGTGTCATTGTTATAGGTGCAAGGCCTACTGAAAACCATCCGGTTGCAGCAACATATCTAAAACGTGCAGCAAAGAGAGGATCCAAGTTAGTTGTTATGGACCCAAGAAAACAAGGCTTAACTAAACATGCCACTTATAACTTGCAATTTAAAGCGGGCACTGATGTTGCAATGCTCAACGCGCTTTTATTTACCATTGTTGAAGAGAAACTTTATGATGAACAATATATTCAAGGACAAACAGAGGGCTTTGAAAAATTACAAGAAGAGATAAAAGATTTTTCACCTGAAAAAATGGAAGCTATTTGTGGTATCAAAGCTCAAGAGTTACGAGAAGTTGCCAGACTTTATGCTAAATCAGAGAGATCCATTATCTTTTGGGGCATGGGAGTATCTCAACATGTTCATGGAACAGACAATGCCAGATGTCTAATTGCTTTGGCTTTAACCACAGGACAGATTGGGAGAGAAGGCACTGGTTTACACCCTCTGAGAGGACAAAATAATGTTCAAGGTGCATCTGATGCCGGATTAATTCCAATGGTCTTTCCTGATTACCAGTCAGTTGAAGATGGGAGTATCCATCAAAAATATGAAAATTTTTGGAAGACAGGTCTTGATGATAAAAAAGGTTTAACCGTCGTTGAAGTTATTAATAAAATTTTAGAAGATGAAATTAAAGGTATGTATATTATGGGTGAAAACCCTGCAATGTCAGATCCTGATCAAAATCATGCTAGAGCAGCATTAGCTAAATTAGAACATTTAGTTGTTCAAGACATTTTCATGACTGAAACTGCCTGGCATGCAGATGTAATCTTACCTTCATCAGCCCATGCTGAAAAAACTGGAACTTATACAAATACTAACAGACAAGTTCAATTAGGTCGTCAAGCAGTACCACCTCCTGGTTCAGCGAGACAAGATTGGTGGATTACTCAAGCCATAGCCCAAGGTATGGGTTTAGATTGGAGTTATTTACATCCAAGAGATATTTTTAATGAGATGGCACAAGTAATGCCTTCACTAAAAAATATTACATATGAAAGACTAGAAAATGAAAACTCTGTTACATACCCCTGTGATGATCCAAACAAACCTGGAAATGAAATTATATTCAATGAAAATTTTCCTACCTCAAACGGAAGAGGAAAAATAGTACCTGCTAAATTAATACCACCAGCGGAGCTACCAGATGACGACTTTCCGATGATATTGACAACAGGAAGATTATTAGAACATTGGCACACTGGATCTATGACAAGAAGAGCAAATGTTTTGGATCATATAGAGCCTGAAGCAATAGTCAGTATGAATAGGTGGGACATGAAAAGGATGACAATTAATCCTGGAGATCAAGTTTTAGTTAAAACAAAAAGAGGATCGCTGGCTATTAAGGTCAGAAGTGATAGAGAAATTCCTGAAGGTATGGTTTTCATGCCATTTTGTTTTGCTGAGGCTGCTGCAAACGTGCTCACAAACCCTCAGTTAGATCCAATTGGTAAAATTCCTGAGTTTAAGTTTAGCGCAGCAAGTGTTGAAAAAATTCAACCCTCAGTCAACTAATTTAAAAAATACTTATTATATCTCTAATCGGTATATCTTTTATATAAACAATTAAACCTATAAGAACTATTGTTAGAAAATTTATTGTCATTATAAAACGAAATAAATTAAAATTTGATCTATTTAAATCACTTTCATCCTCAAGAACTAGCAATGATTTGTTCTGTTGTATCGATGATTGATAATCTAATTTATGAAAAATACTTAAGTCTCCATCAAGTTTTTTAGACGTCGGTTCATGAACTTCTTTGATGCTTGATTTATTTTTAAGAATTGTATCAATGGTATTAATTTTTTTTTCTAAAGACTCAATTTTCAATTTCAGTTCATCAAAATCAGATTTATTTTTCAAATTACTGACTCTTATTCTTGGTGATGAGTCATCAACATTTGGATTATAGTCTTTATTTTCTAATTGATTTTTTATTTCAGCTAATGAGTCTAAAATTTTCTTTGACTTTTCTTCGTTAAAACTTGGATTATTATTTTTTGTGGTATCTCTACCAAATTGATCGATATCCGAAACCATGGATTTTAAATTTAATGTAAGTATTGAAAATAATCAATTATATGTGTTCATGGGTTGTTCTAATAAAGGTAAGTGGTGCCGGCTGGGGGACTCGAACTCCCGACCTGATGATTACAAATCAACTGCTCTACCAACTGAGCTAAGCCGGCATTGTGTTATTATTTATATTAAAATCTAGAATAAACAATATTTAAAAAGTACTAATTTTGAAATGATATGC
>LULI01000156.1_pt1 | contig 24476 bp, 18 predicted proteins | sample 728191 | NCBI WGS metagenome assembly LULI01 (sample SAMN03860293, study PRJNA289734) | marine metagenome | biome: seawater column; feature: ocean; material: water; isolation source: Red Sea water column Station 169 - depth 50m | place: Saudi Arabia: Red Sea | collected 2011-10-15 | depth 50 m | reverse complement strand
TGGTATAGCTACTACACTTTTACAACTCACAAAAGGTTACTCTATTATTACTAATGGTGGATATGAAATAAATCCAACATTGATTAAAAAAAAATATGAAAACGATAAAGTAAGATTAATCAATCAAGATGTTTCAAATCTTATTAATCCAATATTAAGGAAAATAGTATCAACAAAAGAGGGAACGGCTGGATTTGCAAATGTTGCTGGGTTTGAAGTTGGAGGAAAAACTGGTACCGCCGATCAACCAGCAGATGGGGAATATTCAAAGAAAAAAATAAATACTTTTGCCTCTGTTTTTCCTACCTCAGATCCTAAGTTTGCTTTAGTAGTAATGTTAGATGAACCCAAACCAAATAAAGAGTTTGTTTATAATTATAGAGATGAAAGACAACCTTATAAAGGAAATTGGAGAAACACCGCTGGATGGACTACCGTTTGGGTTACAGGTCAAATAATTGATAAAATTGGGCCAATTTTAGCCACAAAATATTAAGAGCGTAAATGATGTTACTTAAAGATTATCTTCCAAATATAAATAAAAAATTTAAAAATTTTAATTTCTCAGGATTAGCATTTAATTCGAAAGAGGTAAAAAAAAATTACATATTTATTGCAATTAAAGGAGATAGGTTTGATGGAAACAATTATATAAATGATGCAATCAAAAATGGCGCAAAAATTATTATTTCTTCAAAATTTAAAGATCAAATTAAAAATAATATTATTTATTTAAAACAAAAAAATCCAAGACAAATATTATCAAATTTGTCTTCACAAATTTTTAAAAAAAAACCACAAAATCTAATTGCTGTTACAGGTACTAATGGAAAAACTTCAATTGCAAATTTTTATTATCAAATTTTAAAAAAAAACAAAAAAAAGGTAGCATCTTTCGGTACCCTTGGAATTAGCGGAAAAAAAAAAATTGAAAACACATCAAATACTACTTTTGATCCAATAAAAATTGGAAAGAATTTAAATTATTTAGAAAAAAAAAAAATTAATAATGCGATATTAGAAGCATCAAGTCATGGGTTAAAACAACATCGGCTTGATGGATTAAAATTTGACGTTGGAATATTTACAAATCTAAGCAGAGATCATTTAGATTATCACAAAACCTTAAAAGATTATTTAAATGCAAAATTAATTTTGTTTAAGAAATTGATGAAAAAAGGATCTTTTGCTATTTTTGATGAAGACATAAAATATGCAAAAATTTTAAAAAATATTTGTAAAAAAAATAAAATTAAAAAATTTACAATTGGAGAATTAAATAGCGACTTATTAATTGAAAAATATTCTATCGTTGATAACAAACAAGAATTAACATTTTCATTTAATAAAAAAAAATATAATTTAAAAACTCAATTGATTGGCAAGATCCAAATTAAAAATCTTTTAATGTCAATTCTAGCCGCACATAAAAGTAATATAAAATTAGATAATATTCTTAAATCTGTAGAAAATATTAAAGCTGTACCAGGTCGTTTTGAAGAAATTGGGAATTTTAAAAATAATTCAATAGCTATTTTAGATTATGCCCACACACCTGATGCGCTGAAGACATGTGTTTTAAACATTAAAGAGCAGTTTAAACATCGAAAAGTAAATTTAGTTTTTGGTTGCGGGGGAGATAGGGATAAACCAAAGAGATCAATTATGGGCAAAATTGCTAATGATTTATGTGATAAAATATATTTAACTGACGACAACCCTAGAACAGAAAGTCCAAAAAAAATAAGAAACAGTATCAAAGCTAAGATTTTAAAATCAAAATTAGTTGAAATTCCTTCAAGAAAAAAAGCAATTGAAAAGGCAATAAAAGATTTAAGATCTGATGAGATATTGATAGTGGCAGGAAAAGGTCACGAAAATTACCAAGAATACAAAACTAAGAAATTTTTTTCAGATAAAGCTTGTATGATTGATGCTATTCATAAAAAAAATAAAAAATTATCTAAGAATTTAAAGGTAAATATCATTAATGAATACTTAAATATAAAAATTAATAATAATTTTTCAATTAATAAAGCATCTATTAATTCAAAAGATATAAAAAAAAATAATATTTTTTTTGGTATTAAAGGAAAGAATATTGATGGAAACAAGTTTGCCGATGAAGCTCTTAAGAAAAAAGCATCTATTTGTATATTAGAAAAAAATTATTCAAAAAAAAATCCAAGAAAAATATTTGTAAAAGATACACTTAATACTTTCTCAAATTTATCATGTATAATACGTAAATCATTAGGAACACCCATTGTCGCAATTACAGGATCTGCTGGTAAAACTTCTTTAAAAGAACTAATTGGTCAGAGTCTTAATACTTTAATACCAACTTCATATTCAAAAAAATCATTTAACAATCAATATGGAGTTCCATTGTCCTTATTTAATATTGATAAGAAACATAAAATTGGAGTGTTTGAAATTGGAATGGATAAGAAAGGTGAAATTCATAAATTGTCTAATTTAATCCGACCCGATATAGGAGTAATAACAAATATATCTTATGCTCATATTAAAAACTTTAATTCAATAAAGGGAATTGCAGAGGCAAAAGCTGAAATTATAAAAAATATCACTAGTGGAGGCAGGATCATTTTAAATGCAGATGATGTTTTTTATAATTTTTTTAAAGAGAGGGCATTAAGTAGAGGATTAAAGATAATTTCGTTTAGTACTAAAAATAAATCAGATTTTCAATTTATAGATAATAAAAAAAATAGAATAAAAAAAATTATCGAAATAAAATCAAATAATAAAAAATACAAATTTAAAATAAATAAAGATTTATATAATTATAAGCTTAATTTAGCAGCAGCTGTTGCAGTAATTTCGAATTTCATAAAAATCGATAAATTGAATAAAAATATATTCAAAGATTACATTCATCCATCAGGCAGAGGTAACTTAAAAAAAATTAAAATTAAAAAAAAGACAATCCAATTAATTGATGAAAGCTATAATTCAAACCCATTATCACTGAAATTTTCTATTGAAAAATTTGATAAAATTAAAACACGAAATGCTAAATATTTGCTGCTTGGAGATATGTTGGAGCTTGGTAAATTTTCAAAAAAATTACACTCTAATATTGCAAATAATATTAATAAAACTCAAATATCCAAAGTATATGTCTATGGTAAAGATATAAATTATACTTTCAACAAATTAAGAACACAAAAGAAGGGCAAAATCTTAAAATCTAACAGTGAAATATTAAGATTTATAAGTAATGAAATTAATAATAATGATTATCTTATGGTGAAAGGATCAAATTCGACTGGATTAAACGAAATAATAAAAAAATTAAATTAATTTATGCTTTATATTTTATTTTCAAATTTAGTTGATACTTTTAGTTTTTTTAATGTCTTTAAATATCTGACTGTCCGAACAGGATTATCAATGTTTACAGCAATGATAGTAGTATTTATAGCTGGCGGACCATTTATTAGATATTTCTCATCAAAAAAAATACACAATCCGATCCGAGATGATGGACCAGATGAACATATAGTAAAAAAAATTGGAACACCTACAATGGGGGGGTTATTAATATTGTTTGGTGTTTTTTCAGGTGTCCTTTTGTGGGGAGATTTATCAAATCCTTATAATTGGTTTCTTATTTATATTGCTGGTACTTTTGGACTGTTAGGTGCCTATGATGATTACAAAAAAATAAAATTTAACAATTCAAGTGGCGTTTCTTCTAAATTTAAAATTTCAATTCAAATATTTTTAGCAGTTGTTGGGATATTAATTTTATATTATTCAGGTGTATCAGATGAAATAGAAAATCTATATTTTCCATTTTTAAAAAATTTAGTTATTAATTTAGGTTGGTTTTTCATACCATTTTATATTTTTGTACTTGTAGGCTCATCTAATGCTGTGAACTTGACCGATGGTTTAGATGGCTTAGCAACAGTTCCAGTGATACTTGTAGCCTCATGCTTTGCATTGATAAGCTATGTTTCTGGAAACATGGTTTTTTCAGGGTATTTGCAAATTCCTTACATAGAAGGTGTTGGAGAGGCCTCAATATTTTGCGGCGCTATAATAGGGGCGTGCCTGGGTTTTCTTTGGTTTAATGCACCACCTGCAAAAATTTTTATGGGTGATACTGGGTCACTTTCTTTAGGCGGATCATTAGGAGCAGTTGGGATTATAACTAAACATGAAATTGTTTTGGCAATTACGGGTGGTTTGTTTGTTTTGGAGGCTATATCTGTAATTGTGCAGGTTATTTCATTTAAATTGACTGGAAAAAGAATTTTTAGAATGGCTCCAATACATCATCATTTTGAGAAAAAAGGATGGCCAGAGTCAACTGTTGTAATTAGATTTTGGATTATATCTATAATTTTAGCATTAATAGGAATTGCAACTCTAAAATTGAGATAATGAAATTAAAAGAAAATTTTTTTTATAAAAAAAAAATTTTAATTTATGGATTAGGAAAATCTGGAAGTGCTTGTTTTGAATTTTTAAATAGAAATAATGACATATTAGTTTTTGACGATAATTTTTCTATAAAAGATAAAAAATATAGTAATTACTTTTTTTCTCCAGATAGAATAAAAAAAATAAATTTTGATTATATTTTTTTAAGCCCTGGAATTGATATAAATAACTGTATTTTATCTAAGTTTTTAAAAAAAAATAAAATCAAAATAATTAGTGAGCTTGATATTTTTTATAAAACATATCCAAATTTAAATAAAATTACAATTACAGGAACAAATGGAAAATCAACTACATCTAAATTAATTTATGAAGTTTTAAAATACCATAAAAAAGATGTTAGATTGGTTGGTAATATTGGAAACCCAATTTTAAAAGAAAAAAATATAAAAAAAAATACTATTTTTGTTATTGAGGCATCATCCTATCAAATCGACTACAGCAAATATTTTGAAACTAATATAGCCCTAATTTTGAATATAGCCCCCGACCATTTAGAGAGGCATAAAACTTTTCAAAATTACGTAAATGCTAAATTAAAATTAATTAAAAAACAGAAAAAGAAATCAATTGCACTTATCGAAAAAAATAATGGACTAATTAGAGATATTTTAAGATCACAAAAGGTTAAATCCAAAATAAAAAATGTAGACTTTAAAGAATATGATAGTTTTTACAAAAAAATAAAAAATAATTATTTTAAAAATTTATCAAACATAAAAAATCTATCATTTGTATTAGCGCTTTCTAATATCTTAAAACTCGATAATTCCAAAATTTTAAAGGTAGTAAACAGTTTCAAAGGATTAAATTATAGACAACAGATTGTTTATAATAAAAAAAAATTTTTGATAATTAATGACTCAAAATCAACATCATTTTCATCAACAGTGCCATTGTTACAATCATACGAAAATATCTATTGGATTTTAGGAGGTTTAGCAAAGAAGGGTGATAAACTAAATTTAAATAAAAAATATTTTAAGAAAATAAAAGCTTATATCTATGGAACTAACAAAGCATTTTTTTTAAATGTACTGAAAAATAAATGCAGATTACATTCATCAAAAAATCTAAAGGATATTCTTTCTAAATTATTTTTAGATATTAAAAAAAATAAAAATGGAAAAAAAACTATTTTATTCAGCCCTGCAGCAGCTTCATTTGATCAGTTTAAAAATTTTGAGGAAAGAGGAAGATATTTTAATCAACTGCTTAAAAAATATATAAATGCATAGATTTTTTGAAAATTTTTATGATTGGTGGAAGAATATAGATAAATTTATCCTTTTTCTTATTTCGGTTTTATTTTTTTTAGGTCTTTTCTTCTCTTTAGTATCGACATCTTTAATTGCTTCTGACAAACTTGATACGAACTCATATTACTTTTTTGTTAAACACTTAATTTTTATTGGACTTGGAGCCTTAATACTGTTTTTCCTCTCAATTTTGAAAGAAGATATCTTAATCAAAATCTCACTAGCTTTTTTTTTTATCACACTAGTTTTTCTTTTGATGGTTCCATTTGTAGGTATAGAAGTAAAAGGCTCAAAAAGGTGGCTTGACTTGGGGATTTTACCACGTTTTCAACCAATAGAATTGCTAAAGCCATACTTTATTGTATTTATCTCAATCTTGCTCTGTTTAAATAAAAATATTTTTTACAAATATTTATTAAGCGGCATTGTTCTTTTGTCAGTTATACTTCTTTTAATCTCACAGCCTGATCTTGGCCAGACGTTATTAATTACCATGGTATGGTTAACACTAATATTTGTTTCAGGAATAAACATATATTTATTCTTTTTGTTTTTTATTTTTACAATATCAATATCAACATATTTAATATTTTTTGTATCAAAGTTTGAATACATAAAAATAAGACTTTTATCTTTTTTGAATACTAGTAGTGGAAATAATTACCAAGCGGATCGAGCAAGTGATGCAATTTCTGGTGGAGGATTTTTTGGTAGAGGGATCGGTGAAGGAACATTAAATTCAAAAGTTCCTGAAGCGCACACAGATTATATAATCTCTGTTATATCAGAAGAGTTTGGAGCTATTATTGTAATTTTGATAATGATTTTATATTTAGTCTTCTCTTATAATGTGATCAAAAAAATTAATAATACTATTTCAGAAAAAAATAAATTAATCTTAATTGGATGTGTAACATTGATATTGTTACAAACATTTGTACATGTTGGAGTAAATATTAGATTGTTGCCTACTACTGGTATGACCCTGCCATTTTTAAGTTATGGTGGCTCATCTATAATTAGTACAGCTTTAGTTTCAGGTATAATACTTAACTTAACAAAAAGAAGATTGTCAGAGGTATGACAAAAATATTAATCGTAACGGGTGGCTCAGGTGGCCATGTAATACCCGCTCTTACAATTTTTGATCATTTAAAAAATAATTTTGATGCTCGTATAGCCACAGATGAAAGAGGTGCTAAATTTATAAATAAACAAAATTACGAATATAATTTAATAAAAGTACCAAACTTATTTAGTAATATTTGGTCTCTACCATTTAAATTATTTAAATTTATTTATGTAATGTTCGAGTCATATAATTACTTAAAAAAAAATAATATAAGCAAAATTATAAGCACAGGTGGGTATATGTCCTTTCCATTTTGTTTTGCATCTTTATTTTTAAATTGTGAGATTGTTTTATTTGAACCAAATAGTGTGATTGGACGGTCAAATAAATATATGATTAAAATTGCAAAAAAGATTTTATGTTACGATAAAAACTTGAAATTATTTCCCAAAAAATATTTTGGTAAAATTGCGTTGATAGCTCCAATTTTGAGAAAAGAAATTTATGAAGCAGAAAAAAATCCTCAACATTTACAAAAAAAAGTTATTAAAATTTTAATAGTTGGAGGAAGTCAAGGATCTATTTTTTTTGATAAACAAATAACAAAATACATTTTGGAGTTATCAAAAGAACTAAACATTGCAGTTAAGCAACAAGTTTTAAATATAAATGAAAGAAAAAGAATTAATGATTATTATCAAAAATCTAATTTTAAATATGAATTATTTGATTTTGATGAAAATCTTCATACAAAAATTAATGATATAGATATCGCAATTACAAGATCAGGCGCCTCTGCAATTGCAGAATTAGCACATTTAAACATACCTTTTTTAGCAATACCTTTCCCATTTGCTAAAGATAATCATCAATTTTATAACGCCAAAGTATACGAGGAAAATAATTGTTGTTGGTTAATAAAACAAAACGATCTTAACAGCATAAATTTTATAAATTTATTTAAAGATAAGAAAGATCATGAAGAAAAAAAAAATAATTTATCAAAAATTACTAACCAAAACAGCTGGAATAATGTAAATAAAAAATTGATAGACCTTATCAATGAAAATTAATTTAGGAAAAAGAGAGCTAATTCACTTTATTGGAATAGGCGGTATAGGTATGAGTGGCTTGGCTTTAATAATGAACGGTCTTGGTTTCAGAGTTCAAGGTAGTGATATTTCAGAAAATAAGAATATTGATAGATTAAAACAAAAAAAAATACCAATCTTCCTAAATCATAATAAAAAAAATTTAAAAAATAGTACTGTTCTTGTAATTTCAACAGCAATTAAAAAGAATAATCCTGAATTAATGCACGCAAAAAAATTAAAGCTACCAATTTATACAAGAGGAGAAATGCTTGGTCATATTGTTTCTTTAATGAAAAATATTGTAGTCACAGGATCTCATGGAAAAACAACTACAACATCATTACTGTCTAGTATATTTGGAAGTGCGAAATTGGATCCAACCATAATTAATGGAGGAGTTTTAAATTCATTTGGTAACTCAGCTAAACTTGGAAAAAGTAATTGGTGCTTAATTGAGTCTGATGAGTCTGATGGAAGCTTTTTAAAAATACCTTTTACTTATTCTATAATTACAAATATAGATGCCGAACACATGGATTTTTATAAATCTCTTGAAAATTTGAAAAAAAATTTTTCAAGCTTTATAGAAAAAACTCCCTCACTAGGGAAAACCTTTTTATGTATTGATGATAAAAATATTAAAGAAGTAATCAAAAAAACAAACAATAAAAATTTTTATACATATGGATTATCAAAGGATGCAAACTTTAATATAACAAATACTTTGCAAAAAGAAAAATACTCTGAATTTAATTTAAAAATAAAAATACCTGGCAGTAAAAAAGAAATAAAAAAAATAAAGATACCATTGATTGGTATGCATAATATCAAAAACGCAGCTTCATGTGCTGCTGTTGCTTTTTTAATTGGGATAAATGATAAGACTATCAAAGAAGGTCTAAAAAATTTTAAAGGTGTGCAAAGAAGATTTAATTTTCTTTTTAAAAAAAATGATGCATTATTTTTTGATGACTATGCTCACCATCCAACAGAAATATCTTCTGTACTCGAGGGAGTAAAAGAAGTTTATAAGAAAAAGGAAATTATATGCATATTTCAGCCACACAGAATATCTAGAGTAAAAAACCTTAAATTTGAATTTTCTAGATCCTTTAAAAAAGCAGATACTGTAATTCTTTGTCCAATTTATAAAGCAAGTGAAAATATTAAACTCGGTTTTGCATATGAAAAATTTGCAAAATTAATAATTAAAAATTCAAATGTTAGCCTTATTAAAATTGAGAATGAAGATAGTCTAAAAAAATTAATTAAACAAACGGGCTATGGTGAAAAAATTTATATAGGAATGGGCGCTGGAAGCATTTCTAATTGGATGAGGAATTTATAAAAACAAATTAATGCAAATTGATGACCTAAAAAAACTGCCAATTAATGATGATGAGCTTTATTTTGATTATGATTTAAAAAAATTGAATTGGTTTAATATTGGAGGAAAAACAAAAGTTTTTTTTAAGGCAAAATCTCTAACTGGATTAGTAAATTTTTTAAAGACCTTCAAAAAAAGAGGAAAAATATTCGTTTTAGGGGCAGGCTCAAACGTATTGATTTCAGATGATGATTTCAATGGAGTTGTTATTAAGCTCGGTAAAAATTTTCAAAATCTCTCAATTTTGAACGAAAACTTAATAATAGCTGGATGCGGAATATCCCAAAAAAAATTATCTGAATTTTCTAGAGAAAATAGTTTAACAGGAATGGAATTTATGTCTTGCATTCCAGGTTCAGTTGGAGGTGGAATTAGAATGAACTCTGGATGTTTTGATAATGAATTCAAAGATGTATTAGTTTCTGTTCAATGTATTGATTTTGATGGATCAGTAAAAATGATAAATAAAAATGATATCAAATTTAAGTATAGAGGTTCTGATTTATCAAAAGATCTAATTTTTCTAAGCGCGACGTTTGAAGGAAAAAAAACTGAGCAAAATAAAATTTTACAAACTATGGAGCAAATGAAAAATAGTAAAGATAAAGCTCAACCTACTAAAATTAAAACTGGAGGAAGCACATTCAAAAATCCCATAGATCAAACTTCAAAAAAAGTTTGGGAGTTAATAAATGAGTCAGTGCCAAATTCTTTGAGTTTTGGAGATGCAATTATATCAGAAAAACATATGAATTTTTTTGTAAATAAGAAAGATGCAAGCTTTAAAGATATGAAAAAATTAATTTATACAGTTCAAGAAAAAGTTCAGAAAAAAACTGGCATTAACATTAATCCAGAAATAATTATTGTAGAATGAAGAAAAAAATTTTAATTATCGCAGGTGGTTATTCAAATGAAAGAGAAATAAGTTTAAAAACTGCAAGAAGTGTTTACCTAGAATTAAAAAAAAATAAAAAATACATATTAGATGTCGCGGAACCTGACGGAAATTTTGTAAAAAAAATAAATACTTTTAAACCTGATATAGCTTTTAATTTACTTCACGGAAGATACGGAGAGGATGGTTATATACAGGCTATACTAGAGTCACAAAAAATTAAATATACTCACTCTGGTGTTTTATCTTCATCTCTAGCTATAGACAAAGAAATTTCAAAAGAAATATATATTAAAAATAACATCCTTACTCCTAAGTATATTAAATTTAAATTTAGAGATTTTAATGAAAAAAAAATTATTAAAGAAGTTCAAAAAAAACTCAAATTTCCTGTTGTAATTAAACCAATTAATGAAGGATCAAGTGTAAGTGTTTATATATGTAAAAAAAATAATTTCTTAAGTAATTTGAAAAAATTGAGACATTATGATGAAATATTAATTGAAAAATTTATTCCAGGTAGAGAAATACAGGTAGCTATTCTTGGAAATGAAAAATTAGGTGCAATTGAACTTAAGCCAAAGAGAATGTTTTATGATTATGAGGCAAAATATAATCCAAATGCAAAAACAGAACATATTATACCTGTAAATATAAGCAAAAAAAATTATGATAAAGTTACATCTATCGCATTGAAGGCACATAAATTGCTAAAATGTAGAGGAGTAACCAGGTCAGATTTTAGATTTAATAGAAATAAATTTTACCTCCTGGAGACTAATACTCAACCAGGAATGACATCTTTATCATTGGTTCCAGAAATAGCTAAATATAGAAATATATCTTTTGCACAATTAATAAATAAAATTTTATTAGATGCGTCTATCAATAAATAAAAAAAAAATTTACTTTTATTTATTCATATTCGTATTCCTAAATACAATTTTTAATTTTAAGCAAATGAGTAAATTTTCAAATATATTTAAATTAAATGAAATCAGTATAAATGGATTAAATTTAGATGAGGAGTATTCATTAAGAAGTGATTTAGAATTATTTATAAATCAAAATATTTTTTTAATTAACAACAATCAAATGTATTCGATTTTAGATAATATAAAACATATAGAAACTTTTAAAATAAAGAAAATTTTTCCATCAGAGTTAAATATAGATATCAAAAAAACAAGTTACGTGGGCAAAACCATGAAAAATGGCAGAGTGTATCTTATAGGAAATAACAAAAAATTTATTGAACAAAAAAAAATTAATATTCAACCAAATGTTCCTTTTGTATTTGGTAATTTTTCGATCGAAGAATTTTTAATTTTACAAAATAACTTACGAAGTAATAGTTTCAACTTAGATGAAATTAAAAGTTATTATTATTTTAAAAGTAGTCGATGGGATTTAAATAAAGAAGATAATATAACAATTAAATTACCATTTTCTAATTATGAGCAATCTTTAAAACAATATAAAATTTTAGAGGATGAAGGCAAAATCTATAAAAATAGTATTGTTGATTTGAGAGTTCCTAAAAAAATTATTATCAGCTATAAATGAAGTAAACATGGATACAGTAATTGATCTTGGCTCTTCAAAAGTAAAAATTACAACATTTGATCAAAAAAAAAAAATTATTTCTCATTTATCAGAAAAAATCGATGATAAAGAAAACTTTGAAGAAATCTCAAGTATTATAAAAAAATTAATAAAAAATTCAGAAAAAGAAATTTCCAATCATATAGAAGACATTAATTTATTGTTTGATGACTCTAATTTTTTCACAATAGATATATCAATAAAAAAAAGAATTGATCACATCAAATTACCAAATGACCTTAAGACTGAAGCTTGTCGAGAATGTACTCAAATTATAAATAGTTACTATAAAGATCTAAAAATAATTCAATTTTTTACAAGCTGTATTAAAGTAGATAAAATAAAATTAAAAAAAATACCAAATGATCTTAAAGATCATTCAGATATTATTTTTGAATTCAAATTTTTGTGTATATCTATTGAAAATTATTCTCATTTAAAAAATATTTTTTCTAAAAATAATTTAGAAATTAAAAATACTTTTTGTTCTAGTGTTGTAAGGTCTTTCAATTATATAAATAATTTTAAAAATGAAAAATATATCGCATTTTTAGATATTGGTTTTTTAAGAAGCTCTCTAATTCTATTTAGAGATGGCAGTTTACACTTATTTAAAAATATACCTGTAGGTGGGCAAAGTATTACAAAAGATATTTCTTATATAATGAAAATCGACCTAAAGGACTCTGAGGAGATTAAACATCTTTTTAATAAATCAGAGACAGAATTCTCTTATGCTAATGAAATAAAACAAAAGGAAGACAATTTAACAAAAAAATTAATTACAAAAAAAATATCAATAGATTTATTGAAAAAAGTTATTTTAGCCCGTGTTGAAGAAATTTTTAATTTGTTGTTTGAAGATGTTAAAATTTCAGAAACTATAGATAAAGATGAGATTTTGTTAGTTTTGATAGGTGGTGGAGCTAAATTGTTTGATAAAAACTCTTTTAACTTTGAAAGTTCTAATAATTTCAAGGACATAATTTTTTATGACGAAACAGATAAAGAGATTTGCAAATCAGGTTTGGAGTATGCTTTAAAATACAACCTAGAAAAGGAAAATTTCAATAAAAATAATAAAAATAAAGGAATTTTTGAGAGATTTTTTAATCTTTTCCAAAAAATATAGTTGTATTTTGTTGTAATAATACTTGAATGTCTAATTAATCAACCATTTATTATAAGTCTTGAGTGTCTTTATTAACTCAAAAAACTTTAAGCAAAAAATTCTCAGTCAGTGGAATAGGTGTTCATACTGGTGCCAAAGTTCACATGAATGTTTTACCTGCTTCAGCAAATACAGGTATAGTTTTCAAAAGGATTGATTTAAAAAATAACAACTTAATAATACCTAATTACAATAATGTAATGGATGCAACACTGTGCACTACGGTATCAAACCAATATGATGTAAAAGTTTCTACTATTGAGCATTTGATGGGAGCATTTTACGGTTTGGGAGTTGATAATGCTATTGTTGAATTAGATTCACAAGAGCTTCCTATAATCGACGGCTCAGCAAAAAAATTTGTAGAATTAATTTTGAAAGCTGGTTTTAGAAATTATGATGATCCCATCAAGTTAATAAAAATTCAGAATAAAGTAGAGCTTAAAGAGGGAAAAAAATCAATTTCAATTGATAAATCAAATGTTACTTCAGAAATTGATTTTGAAATAAAATATGAAAATCCAACTATACAAACTCAAAGAAATAAAGTCAGTTTATTTGAGGATGATCTTAATGATATTTTTAACTCAAGAACTTTTTGCCTTTATGAAGATTTAAAAAAATTAGAGGAACTTGGGCTAGGTAAAGGTGGCAGTTTAGATAATGCAGTTGTTGTAAAAAATAATTCTATTTTGAATAAAGAGGGACTTAGAAATAATTTAGAGTTCGTTAATCATAAAATTCTTGATTGTATGGGTGATCTTTATTTGTCTGGTTATAGAATAATTGGATCAGTAAAATGTTCTCAAGGCGGACATAGCCTAACAAATAAACTATTGAGAAAATTATTTGCAGATAAAAAAAATTATTCTTTGATTGAAATTAAAGGAAAAAACCTTCCACATTCGTTTGCAAACAGAAGTCAATTAAGATCTATAGCTTAATAATTAGAAATTTTCATAAATTCTGCTAAATTTTTGAATGCCTTTATTTTACAAAATTGTAATTTTAATATTTTTTCTAAACTTTAATTCTTGCACTAAAAAAGATGAAAAAATTTCAATAGTAGAAGAAAAGAGTTTAGAGACACAAATGATCGATGCTTATAACGAGGGACTTGAGGAGTTGGAAAAAAATGATGTAATTTATGCAGCAAGAAAATTTAATGAAGCAGAACTTCTTTACCCTCAATCTGTCTGGGCTCCAAGAGCAGCATTAATGGCTGCCTATGCTTATTTTTCTCAACTATATTATGATGACACAATTGTAGAATTAGAAAAATTTCTACAAAAATATAAAAATCATCCTAGAAGAGATTACGCTTATTACCTGTTAGCCTTAAGTCATTACAATCTAATAATTGATGAAACTAAAGATTTAGAAGAAATTCTCAAAGCTGAAAAATACTTTAAAATTATAATTAAAAATTATCCAAATACAGAATTTGCAATAGACTCAGAATTTAAACTTGAACTTATAAAAGAAATACTTGCTTCAAAAGAAATGTACCTTGCAAGATATTATGTAGATAGAGAAAAATGGATACCAGCAATTAATAGGTTTAAAACAGTAATTAATGATTATGAAACTACCATATATGTAGAGGAGGCTCTTCATAGATTAGTTGAATTACATTATAAGTTAGGTTTAGTAGATGAGTCTAAAAAATATGCCTCTTTATTAGGTTATAATTACCAATCGAGTGAATGGTATGAGGAAAGTTATAAAATTTTAAACAAGAATTATGTTAAAACAGCAAAAAAAGTAGGCCTAGAAAAAGAGCGGTCAATATTGCAAAAATTTAAAGATCTACTTAAATAAGTTGATCAGATGAACAAGGAAGTTGAAAAAATATATAAAAGAAAGATTAAAGAATTCCAAAAACACAACAAATTATATTATGACAAAAGTACCCCAGCTATTTCTGATAGAGAATTTGATGAACTAAAAGCTGATATAATAAATTTAGAAAAAAAATATTCTTTCCTCAGAAGTACAAAATCCCCATCTGACTCTGTAGGTTTTAAACCATCTAAAAACTTCGAGAAGTTTAAGCATAAAGTACGGATGTTATCTTTATCCAACGCATTTGATAGAGAGGATCTTATTAATTTTGAAAAAAAAATCTTAAATTATCTAAATGAAAAAATTTCATTAGAATATAGTGTTGAACCAAAAATTGATGGTATTTCGGCGTCTTTGACTTATTTAAATGGCAATTTAACTTATGGTGTTTCTCGAGGTGATGGGAGTGAAGGTGAACTTATTACAAACAATTTAAAAACCATCAAAGATATCCCACATAAAATTTTAAAAAAAAATATTCCTAAGGAAATAGAAATAAGAGGGGAAGTTTTTATTGAAAAAAAAGATTTTGAAAAACTAAAGGATAACTTTGCAAATCCTCGAAACGCAGCATCTGGATCACTTAGACAAAAAGATCCTAAAGAAACATCTAAGATTCCACTTAAATTTATAGCTTATACATTTGGATTTATAAGTGAAAATAAATTTAAATATCAATCTGATTTTTTGAATGAGCTAAAATCCTGGGGATTTTTAACAAGTGATTATAATAAAGTAATAAAAAGTACCGATGAGCTATTAATATTTCATGAGCAATTTGAAAAGAAAAGATTTGATTTGAATTATGATATTGATGGATTGGTTTATAAAGTAAATAGTTTACAGTTACAAAAAAGATTAGGATTTACCTCAAATGCCCCTAGATGGGCAATAGCACATAAATTCTCTGCAGATCACGCATATTCTGAAATTTTGAACATCGATATCCAAGTTGGACGAACAGGAGCTTTAACACCTGTTGCAAAAGTCAAACCAGTAAATATTGGAGGTGTAGTGGTATCAAATGCAACCTTACACAATGAAGATGAAATTATAAGAAAAGATATAAGAATTGGTGACACAGTAAAAATTGAAAGAGCAGGAGATGTTATCCCTCACGTTTTAGAAGTTGATCTTAAAAAAAGAAAAAAAACACAAAATAAATTTATATTTCCAACAATATGTCCTTCTTGTGGATCTAAGACAGAAAAAGAATTTAATAAAATTACTAAAAAATTTGACGCAGTAAGAAGATGTACTAATGATGGATACACTTGCAATAAAATTGCAATAGAAAAAATTAAACATTTCATATCAAAAGATGCAATAAATATTGATGGGCTAGGTAAAAAAGTAATTGAAAAATTTTGGGACTTAAAATTTATAAAATTACCACAAGATATCTATAATTTAGATTACCAGAAAATTTCCTCTCTTGATGGATGGGGATCACAATCAGCTTCAAATCTTAAATTTTCAATTGAAAATTCAAAAAAAGTTACATTAGATAAATTTATTTTTTCTTTAGGAATAAGACATATTGGAATAGAAAATGCTAAAATAATTGCCGATTTTACAAAAAATATAAAAAGTTTTTTAAATCTTTTAAAAAAAGATAAAATTAAAGAACTAATTAATATTGATGGAATAGGAGAAACTCAAGTTAAATCTTTAGAAAAATTCTTTCAAAATAAAACAAATATTAAAGTTGTAGAAAAATTAAGTGAGATACTGAGCGTTAAAGATAGAGAAGTTAAAAGTAAAGGTAAATTAAAAAATGTCTCATTCATGTTTACAGGCAAACTTCAAAACATTAGTCGTGCAGAGGCTAAAAGTTTAATTGAGGAAAATGCTGGTAGTATTGTTAGCAGTGTAACAAAGAAATTAAACTACCTAGTGACCGGTGAAAAACCAACAAATAGAAAAGTAGAGCAGGCTAAAAATTTGGGAATTAAAATACTTACGCAAAAAGAGTGGTCTGATTTATTGAATTAGTTTTGCAAGCCACTTTCTCTCTTTGTTATTGAGATATGCTGATAATTTTGAGTAAGTTTCCAAGTGGTAAGAAAAAATATAATCTTTTTCAATTTTTGTTAGCATATTTTCATTTATTAAATCTTTTTCAAGAGGAGCAAAAGTTAAGTTTTTGAAAAAAAGATTTTTATTATTTCCATCAATATAGACTAAATTTTCAATTCTTATTCCAAGCTTGTTTTCCAAATAAATACCTGGCTCATTGCTAACAATCATACCTTTTTTTAGTTTTATAAAATTGTTTTTAGATATACTTTGTGGACCTTCGTGCACATTCATAAAAAACCCAACTCCGTGCCCAGTTCCATGTCTATAGTCTAAATTTATAGAGTTAAGACTTTTTCTTGCGAGTCTATCTATATTATTTCCATTTTTATATTTGTCTATTTTTGACATTGCGACTGCTATGTGACCTTTCAAAACCCTTGTATAAAGCTCTTTAGTTTTTTTACTAGGATCACTAAAAGAAATTGTTAGGATCACTAAAAGAAATTGTTCTTGTAATATCAGTTGTCCCCCATTTGTATTGTCCACCTGAGTCTACTAATAAAAGATGATCTTTATTAAGTTTACGGTTTGATTTTATACTGGATCTATAGTGAATTATTGCACCATTTGGTCCTGACCCTGCAATTGTACTAAAGCTTGGAAATAGATAATATTTGCTTTGTTTTCTAAAACTTTCCAATTTTTTTTCAACTTTAATCTCATCTAATTTTCTTATATTTGAATTTTTTATCCAGTATAAAAATTTTGTAACTGCAACACCATCTTTAATATGTGCTTCAATCATATTTTTAATTTCAGTATTATTTTTAACAGATTTTAAATCATTAATTGGATCTACTTTTTTTTTAATTAAAAACTTTGAGTTAATTAATTTTTCATTAAAAACAGAACAGGTTTTGCTATCTATGCAAAATGATTTTCCTTTTAAATAGCTTAGTATTTTAAAAAAATCATCTTTTTCGTGAAAAGAAATTTTGTTTTTTAAAAATTCTTTTTTTATATTTTTTAATTTTTTTATATTTCCAAATAGTATTATATTTTTATTACTGGTTAAAATAGCTTGAAAATTGGCTATCGGAGAGTTTGGTAAATCTTTACCTCTAATGTTAAGTAGCCAGCAAACATTTTCGCCTGAACTGATAAATAAATTATCTAACTTTTCACTTTCAAGAATTTTGTTCAATCTATTAATTTTACTTTTTGAACTCTCCCCAATAATTGAGGTATTTATCTGGTAAATTAAATTATCTTTATTAATTATCTCAGCTTTAGTTTTGAATAAATTAGAATTTATTGGAAATAAATTACAAGAGTTATTAAAATATATTTTTAGAGTTTCTGTCGTAAATAATTTTGGGTCAAAACCAATATTAAGTCGAGCATCATTTTTTAATATATCTTTTGGCCATTCGTAAGGTATCTCATGAATTTTAAATTTTTTTCCTGACTGTTTTTTAGCTTGTATTGTGTATCTGCCATCAACAAATAAATGATTTGAGTTTTTTAAAATTAATATAAAGCCTGCAGATCCAGAAAAATTTGCAACTATCTCAAGTTTATTCATTTTTGAATATTCTGTAAAAAACTCATCGTTTTTTGGTACGATATATCCATCTAAATTATTAAGATTTATTAGGTTTTTAATTTTATTTATCATTTAATTTTTTTTGATATCTTAGCCAGCCAGGACTTCTTATTGGTTCATCAAATTCAATGTCTTGGTTAAATTCAAAATCATCCTCGTTTTCATCAATAAAATTGTTATTCTTTTTTAAATTTTCATCTGGCAATTCATCAATAAACCTAGAGGACATACTATCAATCCAATCACCTTGATAAAATCTATTCATAGAAAATGATATTTTCGCTATTTTTTTTGCTCTGGTTATCCCAACATACGCCAGTCTTCTTTCTTCTTCCAAACCATTTTCACCTTTCTCTTCTATGCTTTTTTGATGAGGAAATAGACCTTCCTCCCATCCTGGCAAAAATACAACATCAAATTCTAATCCTTTTGAAGCGTGCATGGTCATAAGGTTTACTTTCTCAGTTTCCCAATCTTGATCTAAAGATGTTGCGAGGGCAACATGTTCTAAGAAACTTTCAAGATTATCAAATTCTTTCATTGCATTTAGTAATTCCTTTATATTTTCTAATCTATTTTCATTTTCTAAGTCTTTTTTGTTTTTTAGCATTTCACTGTATCCAGATTCATCCAAAACAAGTTGTAAAAGTTTATTATGATTTATTTTATTTTTTAAATCTTCTCTCCATTTTTGTAAAAGATTTAACAATGAACTTAATCCTAATTTAGTTTTTGGCTTAATTTTGTTATCTTCAATAAGCTTTCTTGCTGCATTTTCCAAAGTAGTTTTATTTAATTTTGCATACTCATTGATTAATTTAATTGTTGTATCTCCAATTGACCTCTTAGGAACATTAATTATTCTTTCAAAAGATAAGTCATCAAAAGGTTGATGAATAACTTTTAAATATGCAACACAATCTTTAATTTCAGCTCTTTCATAAAACTTTATACCCCCAACAATTCTGTAAGGAAGCCCTATTTTTAAAAATCTTTCTTCAAATTCTCTAGTTTGAAATATAGCTCTAACTAAAATTGCCACTTCATTAAGAGAAAAATCTTTTTTAAGTTTTTCAATTTCTGCACCAACTTCAGTTGCCTCGTCTTTGACATTTCTAAAACAACTTAAACTTACCAGCTCTCCATCATCATGACTAGTGAACAAAGTTTTCCCTACTCGATTTTGATTATTTTCAATTAATTTAGACGCAACACTCAAAATATTTTGTGTTGATCTATAATTTTTTTCCAAACGAATAACTTTAGTATTTTCATAAACTTTGTCAAATTCTAGAAAGTTTTTTATTTCCGCACCTCTCCAACTGTAAATTGATTGATCATCATCTCCGACACAACAAATATTTTTATTATGACCTGATAGATGTCTTAACCATTCACTCTGAATAAAATTGGTATCTTGATATTCATCAACTAAAATGTATTTAAATTTTTTAGAATATAATTCGGCAATATCAGTATATTTTTCAAATATTTTTAAAGTATGTAAAATTAAATCACTAAAATCCGCTGAATTTAAATTTACCAATTTTTCCTGGTAAATTTTGTAAATACTCAAAAAATTTTTTTCTAAAGGGTCTTTTTTTTTCAGAATAACATCTTGAGGATAAAAACCTTTATTTTTCCATTTATCAATAATGGCCAGAATGAATTTTGGTGATATTTTTTTTATGTCTACATTCTCTGCTTTACATATATTTTTAATAAGTCTTACTTGATCATCTTGGTCTATAATTGAAAAATTACTTTTTAGTCCAACTGCATCGGCGTGTTTTCTAAGAAGTTTAGCACTAATTGAATGAAAAGTTCCAAGCCAAGGTAATCCCGTAGCATCTTTCCTGAGTAATTTAGAAACTCTTAATTGCATTTCTTTCGCAGCTTTATTTGTAAAGGTGACAGCTAAAATTTGGTTCGGAAATGCTTTATTTTTTTTTATTATATGTGCAATCCTTGAAGTAAGAACTTTAGTTTTACCTGATCCAGCACCGGCTACTATTAAAAGAGGACCATCTAAACATTCTACTGCTTCCCTCTGATTTTCGTTTAAATTGCTTAAATATTCTGAATTTAACATCTAATTTTTTATAGTATAAGCCATATTAAATTTTATGAGGAAAAGAAAAAAAATAGACTCTCCCACAATTATTTTGTCATCAATTATTGTAGTTTTTACAATAATTATATTTTTATCATTACCAGTTTTTTTTAATTATAAAAGTATACAAAATGAAATAGAAAATAAATTTTTTTCAGATTTTAAGATTAATTTAAAAATTTTAGATAATATTTCTTTTAGAGTGCTTCCTAGACCACATTTGTTGATTAAAAAGGCGAATCTCGATTTTAATTTGGAAGATGAAAAATCTTCGATTGCGGAGGTAGAAAACTTAAAACTTTTTATTCCAAGTAATAAAATTTATTCTAAAAAAAACATAAACATTACTGACGCAAAGTTTCAAAATATTAATTTAAATCTTAAAATAAGTGATATTAAAGACATTAGAAACCATCTATATTACAAAATTAATAAACCAATTAATATTTCTAACATAAAAATATTTCTAAATGATAATAAAAATAATGTAATCTTAATTGCACCAATTAAAAAAGTTAATTATCAGATAAATGAAAATTTTTCAGCAAAGGAGTTTAAAATAAAAGGATCTATATTTGATATAGAATTTAAATCTTATTGGAAAAGAAATTATAGTGAACCTAAATCATCTTTAAATGAATTAAATTTAAAAAATCCAAATATATATATTAAAAATTTATTTAATTATGAAAATAAAAAAGAATTTAAAGGTAGTAGCTCAATTGATTTTTTAAATGAAAATATTTCATTTAATTATAATTATAAAGATTCTATAATTAAAATAAATTCACCAGAAAAAAAAAATAATCAAAAAATTAAATTTAACTCAATAGTAGAGGTCAATCCATTTTATTTAGATGGAGAAATAATATTTGAAGAAAAAAAAGTAAGTTTTATCACCGATTACATATTAAATTCAATTTCTAATGTTGATAAAAAATTATTAGAAAATTTAAATGGAGAATTAAAATTATCATTATCAAATTTAGATAGTAAAATTTTAAGCAACGGTAAAATTTCACTACTCATAAATGAGGGACAAATTAAAACCTTAAATTCCTTTTTTGAGATGAATAAAATAGGAATTATTAAATCTTCTTATAATTATCAGATTAAAGAAGGTGACCTTTTTTTTGAGACTAAAAATGTTCTTAACATTAATAACCACAAGGAATTAGCTAGAAAATTTCAACTTAATTTTAAAAAAGTTAAGAATATTGATAAGATATACTTTGACTTTATTAGAAATATAGACACGGGGGATATGTTTTTATCAAATATATTTTTTAATGATAAAAACTCACAAAATCTATTAGAGGAGATAATCAAAACTAATAATATGTTAGTTCTCAAGTCTACTTTGAGAGATGTTTTAAACTAACTCGGTTTGGTCATTAGAAAAGGGTTCACAATATGATCATATTCCTTCTCATTAATTAATCCTGTTTTTAATGTCTCGTATTTAAGTTTTGTTCTGTTCTTTAAAGCTTTTTTTGCAATTTTAGCAGCATTATCGTATCCAATCTTTGGGGCGAGTGCCGTCACAAGCATTAAAGAGTTTTCTAAATGTTCTTTAATCTTTAATTTATCTGCTTTAATTCCATTCACACAAAATAAGCTAAAGTTTTTTACACTGTCTGCAATTAGATCAATAGATTGAAGAATATTGTGAGCAATTAAAGGTTTAAAAACGTTTAGTTCAAAATGTCCATGAGAACCAGCAACTGTAATTCCTGTGTGATTTCCAATTACTTTAGCACACACCATTGTTACAGCTTCACATTGAGTGGGATTTACTTTACCAGGCATGATTGATGAGCCAGGTTCATTTTCTGGCAAAATTAATTCACCATAACCTGCTCTTGGTCCTGAACCTAAAAATCTTATATCATTTGAAATTTTCATCAAAGCGACAGCACAGGTATTTAAAGCTCCTGAAAAATTAACAATAGCATCGTGTGCAGCAAGTTCAGAAAATTTATTTGGTGCAGTTTTAAATTTGATATTACAGAATTTTCTTATCTCTTTAACTATTTTTTTATCAAAATTTTTTTTCGTATTTATTCCTGTTCCTACCGCAGTTCCACCTTGCGCTAAAAAAAGTATATCATTCAGACAATATTTTATTCTATCCAAACTCTTTTTGATTTGTTCATGGTATCCAGAAAATTCTTGGCCTAAAGTAAGTGGAGTTGCATCTTGAAGATGCGTTCTTCCAATTTTAACAATTTTCTTAAATTCAACAGATTTTTTCCTTAAAGAATTTTCTAAAATTTTCAAATTTGGAATTAACTTTCCAATTGTTTCTTTTGCTATTGAAATATGCATAGCAGTAGGAAATACATCGTTTGTAGATTGTGATTTATTTACATGATCATTTGGGTGAACAGGTTTTTTTGATCCTTTTTTACCTTTAAGAATTTGAATTGCTCTATTAGCGATAACTTCATTTACATTCATATTTGTTTGAGTTCCAGATCCTGTTTGCCAGACTTTTAAAGGAAAATTTTCATTTAATTTTCCAGCAATAACCTCATTTGAGGCTTTAATTATTGCATTGGCAACTTTGCTTGGGATTAATTTATCTTTCTTATGAACTATTGCAGCAGATCTTTTAATTATTGCAATTGATTTAATTATAGACAGATCAACTAGTATTTTTCCTATATTAAAATACTTATTTGATCTTTGAGTAGATGCTCCCCAATACTTATTATCAGGTACATTTATTGATCCAATGCTATCGAATTCTTTTCTAATTTTCATTTAATTGAATAAAATTTCAAATTATTTATATACTAGAATTTAATAATCTTACAGGAGTAAAATGACAAACTTTCAAAAAGTAAAAACATTTATGCAAACATTTGGTCAGGAAGTAAAATCAAAACCTTCTTTTAGTTCAGAAAAAATAAATGATTTAAGATATAATTTAATTAAAGAGGAACTAGATGAATTAAAGCAAGCAATGGACGATAAGGATCTATTAGAAGTTGCTGATGCTCTTACTGACATACTTTATGTGACTTATGGGGCAGGCATAGCCTTTGGGATTGATTTAGACAAATGTTTTGAAGAAGTTCAAAACTCTAATATGAAATTATTTTAAACCAGATTTGTCAAAATTTGTTAAATAATACTTAACCATTGGGGTTTTTTAAATAGGACTTTAGCATTTTCGCAGTTAAGCTCCTTATCAAATTCAAATTCTTTTTCTTTTATTTTAATTAGTGCAAAAGGTTTACTATTATTAATTAAAACTTTTCCAATTTCAGTATTATTTACTTTAAGGATTTCATTATCTATATTTCCTTCTAAAAGTGTAAAAGGAAGTATTCTTTTACTCAATTTATTTTTATATTTAATTCTAGCTGTATTCTCCTGTCCAACATAACAACCTTTCTTAAAATCTATTCCTTTTAATTCCTCAAAATTACATTCAATACCAAATAATTTATTTTGTAGCTCTTTTGTATCTGTTTGAGGAACTCCTAGAGAATGACTTAAGTTATAATATTCGTCAATATTTGATGATTGTAAATTTAATTTTTTCAAAGAAAGATATAACTTTTCAAGATTAATAATTAGTCTAGCACCCAATTCAGTATGTCTTGGATCTAATAATATAGTATCCTCTCTATATTTTGTTGTATATCCATTTTGATCTTTAGAGTTTTCTAGTTCTAGAAATTTATCTTTATGAAGTGCTGCCACAACAAACTCATTGCTGAGATTCAAAATATCAACTTTAGATCTTAGTTTATATAGTGTTAATTGTTTATACAGTTCATCTATAATTTTTTTTTCGCAATCTAAAAAATAACCTGACTTATGCTTTATAACTATAAAGTCATATAAGTATTTTCCTTGAGGACTTAGCAAACCAGCAAAGCATGAATTGTTCTCTGATACTGCATTAATATTATTC
>LULI01000201.1_pt1 | contig 24906 bp, 25 predicted proteins | sample 728191 | NCBI WGS metagenome assembly LULI01 (sample SAMN03860293, study PRJNA289734) | marine metagenome | biome: seawater column; feature: ocean; material: water; isolation source: Red Sea water column Station 169 - depth 50m | place: Saudi Arabia: Red Sea | collected 2011-10-15 | depth 50 m | reverse complement strand
TTTCTCTAATGTGTTTGGCTGAACGATTACAAGGTCATCAATCAGTTTAGCTGAGCTCCATTCCTCTTCATCAAGAATTCCATCGATGAAAATTTCACTTACTGAAAAGTTAGATAAAGTGAGTAAGTAGAAAAAAATAAATAATTTTTTCTTAAATTTTAAGACTTCGTAAATCAATAGAGTTTATAAAGAGAATTTATTTAACAAAAATTGTAATTTTATCTGAAATCACTGGCTCTTTGTGTGGAATGTGGAGATAGTTACCCATTAATAGTTGCAAGGTTCTTTTTCCTTTTGGTAATTCAAGGATTGTCTCAGTTTGACCTTTGCCGAAATGAATATGATTTTTATTAGCGGGGATAGGTTTAGAAAGATCAGGCAAATCTTCTAAATCAACAAGAAGATGATGATGCCCAGTATTAGGAAAATCTATTCCAGCCGGAGCCACTCCCATTCCAGATAACCCAAAAACTATTTTTACAGGCCCATTTACCGTTGCACCATCTTTAGGCTCAATAAAATAAAGTTTATTCTCGCCTGAAAATGCCAGGTTTGAGCACAAAATAAAAATCAAAAGATAAAGAAACTTAAACATATTTTCCTTCTTGATATACCAAGGGTTTTAAAGCGTCATTATGAATTAAATCTTGAACCTCGCCAACGAAGATTGAGTGAGTTGTGTCTTCCATAATTTCTTTTAAATTACAGAAGAGGTTTGATTGAGCATTCTCTAAATACGGTGTCTCTTCTTTATTAAGCCAAGAATCATTTGAAAATCTTTCATTGATTTTCTCTGAGTTGCTACAAATATCTGCTACATGTTTTTGTCCATTGCTTAATAAATTAAGACAAAACGATTGAGTAGTTTTTAAAAAATCATGCATGGCAGCAGATTTATTAATGCAAACTAACATTCTTGGTGGATCAGCTGATAACGATGCTACTGAAGAAACTGTCATTGCCTCTTTCGAATCTGAATTTCCTGAAGAAATTACATATACAGTTTGAGCTTGCGTTCTTAAAATATTTAGAAATATATCTTGCATTGATAAGTGATTAGAAAAGAGAATTATAAAAGAAAATTATGAGCAATAAAGCAAATAAAGGTTCATTTAGAATAATCAGTGGAAAATACAAAGGAAGAAAATTCGAATTCTTACCTTCTAGTGATCTTAGGCCAACTCCAGATAGACTTAGGGAAACATTATTTAATTGGCTTGGACAGGTCATTGATCGGAAGACTTGTCTTGATTTATTTTCTGGGACAGGTTCTTTAGGATTGGAATCATTGTCTAGAGGAGCTCAAAAAGTTACATTTGTCGAAAAAAATTTTGAGCACTTTGACAAATTAAAAGGCTATGTCAAAAAGCTAGGTACTATTGAGGATATATCAATAATTAATAAGGATGTCCTTGCTTGGTTAGATGAGGCGAATGATGAATTTGATCTAATTTTTGTTGATCCTCCATTCTATGAACAACTTGCTGAAAAAGTTCTTTTAAAAATTAAAACAAAATCTCTTCTTGCTAAATCTGGAAATATTTATCTTGAAGTAGAAAAAGATCTAGACTTAAGTTTTTTAGAAAATAATTGGGAGGTGATAAAAGAGACTAACTCTGGTAGGAAGCAATATCTGCTTCTCAAAGAAAAATAGTTATTTTCCTTTCTTCATTGAACTGAAGAATTCATTGTTTGTCTTGTGTTTTCCAAGTTTGTCTATCAGCCATTCAGTTGCATCGACATCTTCCATATCATTGAGAAGCTTTCTTAGAATATTTATTCTTTGAAGTTCGGCATCATCGGTTATCAGCTCTTCTCTTCTCGTGCCTGAACGCCTTATGTTAATAGCTGGAAAGACTCTTCTTTCAGCAATTGCTCTATCAAGATGAATTTCTTGATTTCCAGTACCTTTAAATTCTTCGTAAATTACTTCGTCCATCCTCGATCCAGTATCAATAAGCGCTGTGGCAATAATGGTAAGACTTCCCCCACCTTCTATATTTCTGGCAGCACCAAAAAATCTTTTCGGTTTTTCAAGGGCATTAGCGTCAACACCACCTGTTAATATTTTCCCAGAAGCCGCTTGAGTAGAGTTATAAGCTCTTGCCAAACGAGTGATTGAATCTAACAAAATAATGACATCGTTTTTTGTTTCAACAAGTCTTCTAGCTTTGGCAATTACCATCTCAGCTACTTGAACATGTCTTGATGGAGGTTCGTCAAAGGTAGAAGCGATTACTTCCCCTCGAACAGAACGTTTCATGTCAGTAACCTCTTCAGGTCTTTCATCAACCAAAAGAACCATGAGCTTGCTGTCAGGGCTATTCCTTTCAATTGAATGGGCGATCGTTTGAAGAAGAAGAGTTTTTCCTGCTTTGGGTGGAGAAACGATAAGTCCTCTCTGACCCTTACCTGTTGGGGCAGTTAAATCAATTATTCTTGCTGATAAATCTTCAGTTGTTCCATTCCCTGCCTCCATCACGATTCTTTCTTCAGGAAACAAAGGTGTTAAGTTTTCAAAAGCGACTTTTGATTTCGTTTGCTCTGGTGCATTAAAGTTGATCTCATCAATCTTTAATAAGGCAAAATATCTCTCACCCTCTTTTGGTGGTCTTATTTTTCCAGATATAGAATCACCTGTTTTGAGTCCAAATCTTCTTATTTGGCTTGGTGAAACATATATGTCGTCTGCACCTGCTAAATAAGAAGACGACGGTGATCTCAAAAATCCAAACCCATCATTTAAAATTTCAAGAACTCCCTCGCCCTCAATATCTTCTCCTTTTCCAGAATGAGATTTGAGAATTCCAAAAATAACATCTTGTTTTTTTGAACGGGCTAAATTTTCAATACCCATGTCCTCAGCGAGACTGAGCAATTCTTCTACGGGCTTGGCTTTTAATTCGCCTAAATGCATAACAAATTTTGGGATTTAATTAAAGATTGTCTAAGACAAGGTGGATTAATTTAACACCTAAGCTAGCCCTAGTCTAGGTTAAATTTATAGGTGTTGTTCCAAAAAGGATAGAAGCTGAGACTTTGATAAGGCACCTATCGCCTGATCAACTACCTCTCCATCTTTGAATAGAACTAACGTAGGAATGCTCATAATGTTTAATTGGGCTGCTAATTCTTGATTTTCATCCACATCAACTTTTCCAACCGTCAGCTTATCTGACATGTCTGAAGCAACTTCCTCAAGTATTGGGGCTACCATTTTGCATGGACCACACCATTCTGCCCAATAATCAACTAAAACAGGTTTGTTTGACCCAACCGTTTCTGTGAAGTTTTCCTTATTTAATTCTATTGTGTTGCTCATAATTTCTATATTAGGTTAAATTTTAAAAATGCAAATTAAAAATCGTCTGTTACAGCGCCCTCAGAAGCTGAAGACACAGATCTGGCGTATTTAGCTAACACTCCTCTGCTAGGAGGCTCTTTTAAAGATTGCCAGTTTTTCTTTCTATCTGCTAACTGTTCTTCTGAGATATCAATGTTTATTTGATCTTTTTTTGCATCTATAGTGATTAAATCTCCATTCTGTAAAAGTCCAATTGGACCTCCATTCGCTGCTTCAGGGGTAATATGGCCAACTACAAAACCATGAGATCCACCTGAGAACCTTCCATCAGTAATTAGAGCAACTTTATCTCCTAGCCCAGCTCCCATGATTGCCGCAGTCGGTTTTAGCATTTCACGCATACCTGGGCCTCCTACAGGACCTTCGTATCTGATAACAATTACCGAACCTTCTTGAATGGTATTCTTGAAAATTGCTTCAACGGCCTCTTCTTCAGATTCAAAAATTATTGCAGGACCAGAAAAAGATAGTCCTTCTTTCCCAGTTATTTTAGCTACCGCTCCTTGAGGAGCTAGATTACCTTTCAAAATTCTAATGTGACTTTCTTTTTTTATAGGTTTACTAATTTGAGCAATAATTTTTTGATCGTCTTTATAGGGTTCTATGTCTTTAAGATTTTCTTCTAAAGTTTTTCCTGAAACGGTCATACAACTTCCGTCCAGTAATCCATCATTAAGCATCATTTTCATTAAGGGTTGAATACCGCCTTGTTCATTCAGATCACTCATTAAATAGTAACCAGAAGGCCTAATGTCAGATAAAACAGGTGTATTTTTCCCTATCCTAGTAAAGTCATCTAAATTTAAATCAACATTTGCTGATTTTGCCATTGCTAGGAGGTGAAGGACTGCGTTAGTAGAGCCGCCCAGTGCAATAACTACTTTAATAGAATTTTCAAAAGCGCTCTTAGTTAGAATATCACTAGGTTTAATATCCTTTTCTAATAAGTAATCGATAGCTTGACCTACAGCCAGGCAATCATTTTTCTTCTCCTGAGAGATTGCATCTTGTGAGCTACTGCCAGGCAAACTCATTCCTAGTGCTTCAATTGCAGATGCCATAGTGTTTGCAGTGTACATTCCTCCGCATGAACCAGGTCCAGGGAGTGCATTTTTCTCAATTGCTATTAGTTCGTCTTCACTTATTTGATGTTGAGAATATGCGCCAACCTTTTCAAGAACAGTGGCAAAATCAGTATGATCCTTCCCAGGCTTGATAGAACCACCGTAAACAAAGAGACTTGGTCTATCTAACCTTATCAATCCCATCATACAACCTGGCATATTTTTATCGCATCCGCCTATTGCTACAACAGAATCAAATGACTGGCACCCAACAACAGTTTCAATTGAATCTGCAATGACTTCTCTAGAGACCAACGAATATCTCATTCCAAGAGTACCCATTGAAATACCGTCAGAGATTGTGATGGTATTGAAAAGAACTGATTTGAGGCCTGCATCATCAACAGAGCTACATATGGTTTGTGCTAATTCATTGATGTGCATGTTACAAGGAGTCACATTTGACCAAGTTGAAGCAATTCCTACTTGTGGTTTTTTAAAATCCTCATCTGAAAAACCTGTTGGCCTAAGCATTGACCTAGCACCAGCTTGATCAATTCCATCAACCAGAGAGGATGAATATTTTCTTTTTTTAGACATTGATTTTAATTATAAGCAGCATTTATAAGATTGATTGTATATTCATCTTGAGGTGTATCAAATATCTGATCAGTTGGACCAGATTCAACTATTAAGCCTTTTTTCATGACTAAAACTCTATCTGACATTGACCTTATTACTCTTAAATCATGACTTATCAAAACATAGCTTATATTTTTGGAATTTTGTAAATCCTTCAAGAGCAGAAGTATCTCCTTTTGAATTGAAACATCTAATGCTGAAGTTGGCTCATCGAGCAAGATCAATTTTGGGTTTGTAATCAATGCTCTTGCTATTGCAATTCTCTGTCTTTGGCCTCCAGAAAATTCATGAGGAAACTTTTCAAGACATGATGGATCTAAATGAACGTCATTTATTGATTCCATGATGCGTTGTTTTTTTTCTTGTTTGCTCAATTGTTTAAAATGAATATCCAAACCTTCTTTGATGATCTCTTCCACCCTCATTCTAGGAGAGAGAGAACTGAAGGGATCTTGAAAGACAACCTGACACTTCTTCCTTAAATCACTTAGCTTATCTTTCCTTAATATTTCATTTTCAAAAAAAATTTTTCCTGAATACTCTTCTATGCCCAGAATTGCTTTGAGAATGGTAGATTTTCCAGATCCTGATTCTCCAACAATTCCTAGAGTTGAATTAGCTGATAAAGAGAATGAGACTTCTTTGACTGCATCAAATCTTTCTTCTTTTTGGAAAAGAGAAGCTTCTCTTACTTGGTAGCTTACATTTAATTTTTCGCATTCCAGAATTTTGGAATCTGAAACGTTATTAATCTCTTTAGGTTCAGGAATGGACTCTATTAACCTTTTTGTATAAGAATCCTTTGGATTAGAAAAAATTTCTGCAGTAGTTCCTCTTTCGATCACATTACCCTGATTCATCACCAGAACCTTATCTGCGAATCTTTTGACAACATTTAAATCATGCGTGATAAAAATTATGCTGAGGTTTCCCTCTTCTTTTAATTTATTTAAAAGAATTAATAGTTCTTTTTCGACAGTCACATCCAAGGCTGTTGTTGGTTCGTCTGCAATCAATATCTCAGGATTGTTTGACAATGCCATTGCGATCATCACTCTTTGTCTTTGTCCTCCAGAGAGCTGATGAGGAAATGAAGAAAATTTTTGTTCTGGGTTTGGGATTTCAACTTTCCTTAATAGGTCTATGGCTTTTTCTTTTGCCTCTTTGTTGGAATTCTTATTATGGACTTGAATAGACTCCATAATTTGCTTACCGACCTTTATAAAGGGATTCAATGAAGTCATTGGCTCTTGGAATATCATTGATATTCTTTTACCTCTGATATTCTCAAGTTCTTTTTTGGGAAGATTTATAAGTTCTATACCTTGAAAGTTTATGGAGCTATCTTTGCTGTGAAATGCAATTGGATAAGGAAGTAGTTGCATAATAGATAAAGCTGTAACTGATTTGCCTGATCCGCTTTCTCCTACAACGGCTAAAGTCTCTTTTTCAGAGAGGTTAAAATTTAAATTATTAACAGCCTTAAAAGTTGAAGATTCATTTGCAAATTCAACATTAAGGTTGTTAACTTTCAAAATTGGTTCACCAAAATTATTCATGAATTTATTTTTACTTTTTGTTTCAGCTGTCTTTTCAAGCAATAGTTTCTTGTTTATTGAAACAAGTGATCAGTTCGTATCTCCTGAGGAGGCATATACTATCACTATAAATTCTTTTGATGATCATGTTTTGATAGATTTGAAATTACATCAAAATGTTTACGTTTATTCCGATAAGCTAAACTTCACAATCTCTCCGGAAAATAAAAATTTAAAGGCAGAAACAGAATCATTATTTATAAAAGATGAGTTTTTTGGAGAGTCTGAAGTCTTCATTAATAATATTTTCTTTAATGTCCCAAATCTGAAGGATGGCATCTTGTCATTCAAATTAAACTATTTGGGATGCTATCAAGGAAAATATTGCTATCCAGAAAAAAATAACGAAATAGATCTATTATTCAAAGAAAATCGTTTAATTTCTAAAAAAATACTTTAAAATTCGCTCAATGTCTTCGATCTTGCTTTTAAATGGGCCAAATTTGAATCTTTTAGGTGAAAGAGAGCCAGATATTTATGGAGATTTTTCTCTTGAAGATATTGAAAAAACAATAGAAAAGCTAGGCAAAGAGAACAATATTGATACCGAATGCTTTCAAAGTAATGCTGAGCATGAGTTAGTTGACAAGATTCATGATGCTAAATCTAATGGAGTAAAAATTATTCTATTCAATCCAGGCGCCTTCACCCACTCAAGCATATCTTTGAGGGATGCGATACTTGGTGTAAATATTCCTTTGATTGAAATACATTTGTCTAACATTTATGGCAGAGAAGAATTCAGAGAAAAGTCATATTTTTCAGACATTGCTTTAGGAGTGGTTTCAGGATTTGGAAAGCAAAGTTATTTAATGGCCTTTCAAGCAGCAAAAAATTATCTAATAAGGGAGGATTAATGGATATTCGTAAAGTAAAAAAATTAATTGAGATGTTATTAGAAGAATCTAATCTCAATGAAATAGAAATTAAAGAAGGTGAAGAAGCTGTAAAACTTGTAAAGAGTAACCCTATTCCAGGTAATTTTATTTCTTCTACTCCTGCTATCATTTCAGAACCTACTCAACAGTCTCCGATTACTAAGCCATCGGCACCTTTGTCTGAAGCAACAGTTACTCAAGAAATAAGTCAAACATCAGATGTTCTTGAAAGTGGAAATAAAATGAATTCTCCAATGGTAGGAACTTTTTATTCTGCTCCAAATCCAGAGTCAGAACCTTTTGTAAAAGTTGGTGATCAGATTAATGAAGGTGATGTACTTTGCATAATTGAAGCCATGAAAATGATGAATGAGGTAAAGTCAGAGTTTTCCGGAACAGTAAAACAAATCTTAGTTGACAATGCTGAGCCTGTTGAGTTCGATCAAACCTTATTTGTTATTTCTTAAAGTCCAATGTTTAAAAAAATCCTTATAGCTAATAGAGGAGAAATCGCCTTAAGAATCTTAAGAGCATGTGAAGAACTTGATATAAAGACTGTTGCTGTTTATTCGTCAGCAGATAAAGATTTAAAACATGTAAAGATGGCGGATGAATCCATTTGTATTGGACCTGCAGAATCAGCAAAAAGTTATCTCAACGTCGCTGCTATTATAAGCGCATCAGAACTGACAGGGATTGATGCTATTCATCCGGGTGTAGGTTTTCTCTCTGAAAACGATCATTTTGCTCAACAAGTAACATCCAGCGGATACAAATTCATAGGGCCAGATTCTGAAACCATAAAAGTGATGGGAAATAAAATCACTGCCAAAGAAGCAGTTTTATCAGCTGGAATGCAGCCCGTCCCTGGCACAGGAAGAATTAACTCGGAGGAAGAAGCATTGAAGATGGCTGATGAAATTGGCTATCCAGTAATAATAAAAGCTGCTGCAGGAGGCGGAGGTAAAGGAATACAAATCTGTAAGAAAAAAGAAGAATTTTTGTCGAAACTAAGTCTCACTCAAATTGAAGCCTTAAATAGCTTTGGAAGTGACGAAGTTTATATAGAGAAATATCTCCAAACTCCAAGGCACGTAGAGATACAAGTGGCCGCTGATGATCACGGAAATGTTGTTCATTTTTTTGAAAGAGACTGCTCAATCCAAAGAAGAAATCAAAAAATCATTGAAGAAGCCCCTGCTTTTGATATTCCTCAAGAAAAATTAGATGAAATAAGAAAGATAGCAGTGAACACCTGCAAAAAGATTAATTATAAAGGTTTAGGTACTTTTGAATTTCTTTATGAGGATGGAAATTTTTACTTTATTGAAATGAATACAAGATTGCAGGTAGAACACACAATCACAGAAATGATAACTGGGATTGATCTTGTAAAACTTCAAATTATGATTGCAGCAGGTCAGGAAATTCCTTTGTCTCAAGAAGATATTAACTGCCGCGGCCATGCAATTGAATGCAGGATAAATGCTGAACATCATGAAACTTTCATTCCATCTCCTGGCAAGGTAACTGAATTCCATCCTCCAGGCGGATTTAGGATTAGGACCGATTCTCATCTCTATTCTGGTTATACAGTTCCCCAATATTATGATGCTCTAATAGCGAAAATATGTGCGCATTCTAGTGATAGAATTTCTGCAATAAGAAAGATGCGAGTAGCGCTCGAAGAAACTTATATAGAGGGAATAAATACAAATGCTCCTCTTCATCAAAGAATTCTTATTGAGCCAAACTTTGTTGAAGAAAAAATCTCAATAAATTACTTAAGAGATATTCTTAACATAAAGTAAATATTTTCATGAAAGAGTATGATCCAAAAGTCATTGATCAATCTATTCAAGATTACTGGGATTCAAACAATGCTTTCGAGGTAGATCCCGATACTGATAAAGATAAATTTTACTGCTTAAGCATGCTGCCCTACCCGTCTGGAAAAATTCATATGGGTCACGTTAGGAATTATACGATTGGTGATTTAATCTCTAGATTCAATATCAGATTAGGAAAATGCGTCATGCAACCAATGGGTTGGGATGCTTTTGGGTTACCGGCAGAAAACGCAGCAATTGAAAACAAAGTTTCTCCAAAAGACTGGACCTATCAGAATATAGAAACAATGAGAAGTCAGCTTAAACAATTAGGATTTGCCTACGACTGGCGTAGAGAATTTTCTACTTGTGATGAGAGCTACTATAAATGGGAGCAAGATCTGTTTTGTAAAATGTTTGAAAAGGGTTTGGTTATTAGAGAAAAAGCTGAAGTAAATTGGGATCCTGTTGATAAAACAGTTTTAGCAAACGAACAAGTCATCGACGGTCGAGGCTGGAGATCTGGGGCTCCGGTTGAAAAAAAATTCCTTAATCAGTGGTCTTTAAAAATAACTGACTATGCTGATGAACTTCTTTTAGAATTAAGTAATCTTTCTGGCTGGCCTGAACAGGTAAAGCTGATGCAAGAGAATTGGATTGGTAAATCAAAGGGAATGGTATTCCAATTTGAAAACTCAGTGATAGATAAGCCAATTGAAGTTTTTACTACAAGGCCTGACACCATTATGGGTGTCAGCTTTATTGCACTTTCATCAGAACATGAAATCACGAAAAGAAAACTACCCGAGAATAAGGATTTACAACTCTGGATAGAGGAAATGAGTAAAGTTAAAAGTGCAGAAAAAGATCAAGCACTACAAGAAAAAAAAGGTTTTTTTCTTAACGAATTTGCCTATCATCCAGTCTCAAAAGAAAAGATACCCATTTGGGTAGCAAACTTCGTGCTTTCAGATTATGGATCAGGTGCATTGATGGGAGTACCTGGTCATGATCAAAGGGATTTTGAATTTGCCACAAAATATTCACTGCCTATCGTTAGAGTAATTTCTTCCGAGAACGAAGATTCTGATCAAGCTTCCTCAGATAAAGGGAAATTAATTAATTCGGGTCAATTCGATGGTTTAAGTTTTGAAGATGCATTTATAAGAATACAAAAATTTGCAGAGCAAAATAACTTTGGAAGATTTGAAGAAAATTACAGGCTCAGAAATTGGGGTGTTTCCAGACAGAGATCTTGGGGCGCTCCTATTCCAATGATGATTTCTGAGAATGAAGATGACAACGATGCCATTCCTTTTTCAGATCTATCCGATGATGAGCTAAAGGCAGAGTCAATAGAGAGAAATGGAAAAAAATACGTTAAAGAAAAAGATACGCTTGATACTTTTTTTGAATCCTCTTGGTATTACGCAAGGTATGCATCTTTTAAATCCGATAAAGATATTTTAGATGATGAAGCAAATTATTGGTTGCCAGTCGATCAGTACATAGGAGGAATTGAACATGCAATACTTCATCTGCTCTACTCAAGATTTTTCTGCAAAGTTCTTAACGAATTAGGATATTTGGATACAAGGGAGCCGTTTACGAATCTTCTCTGTCAGGGAATGGTTCTTATGGATGGTGCAAAAATGTCTAAGTCAAAAGGCAATGTAGTTAATCCAGATGATTTAATTGAAGAATACGGTGCTGACTCTTTAAGATTGTTTATGATGTTTGCAGCCCCTCCTGAACAGTCTTTGGAGTGGTCCGATAGTGGCATTAAAGGCTCATTTAAATTTATCAATAAACTGTGGACAATGTCCCAAAAACATTTTTCAACTGTTGAGCACTATGAACATACCTCTGAAGATTCTGAAATGGAAAAACTTTATATCAAAGTGAATCAGACCATCAAAAAAGTTAATGATGATTTCTCAAGAAGATTTTCTTTCAACACTGCGATTTCTTCAGTCATGGAAATGATAAATGCAATACCTGATAAATTCCTTGATGATAATTCTTCTGAAGATCAAAAAACATTAGTTAATGAAACTTTAAGGATTGCTATAAGTCTTCTCAATCCAATCATTCCCCATGTTACAGAACAACTGTGGAAGGATGCTGGAGGTCATTTTCTTTACAATGAAAGTTGGCCAGTTCCAAATGAAAATTTCCTAGAATCTAATGAAGTTGATTTCATTGTTCAAGTTAATGGGAAATCAAGAGGCAAGTTAATCATTGATATTGAAGCAGGTGAAGATGACGTCAAATCTATGTCGATGAAAATTGAAAATGTTGCAAAGTATTTAGAAGGGAAAGAAATAAAAAAAATAATATTTGTTAAAGGTAAATTGATAAACTTTGTTGTGTGATGCGTTATGTCTGTTTATCCCTTTTATGTCTCTTTATTTATTCCTGTGGGTATAGTTTAGTTTCTAATAATCCATCAAAGCTTGATGCTGTATTGATTTACGAAAGCACTCCTCTTAATAAATTACTTGTCAAAAATATTAAATCTAATCAGGGGTATGTAGGATTGAACTTATCTAAAACAGATCAAGTTGATTTGAAAATTAGAATTATTTCACAAAGAATTGGGAAATTTCTTTCTGCTACCGATAAAAATCTTACACCTGCCGTGGGAAGCATTGAGTATTCTTTAGAGTATGAATTTATCTTAGATGACAAAATCATTTCACAAAGTTTCTATGACTCGGAACTTTATCCTTATAATACTTCGAATATTCTTTCGAATGACAAGATTACAGAAGAAATCAAAAATTCTTTTCTTGATAAAGCTCTAGATGATATTAAGTTTAATCTGATAAAAATCTCTGATGGCTAACATATATTGCTTTATTAGTGATGAACCCTTTCTGCTTCAAGAAAATAGATTAATCGAGATAAATAAATTAAAAAAAGAAGGGTATCTAAATAGAAAAATTTTTTTTGCGGATAAAAAGTTTAACTGGGATACATTTGATAGCAATGACAGTTTATCTTTATTTGAGGATAAAGAGCTTTTAGATATAAGAATTAATGGATTTGCTCCTACGAAAGATTGTCTCAATTATTTAGAGGACTTCTCAGGTAAAGCAGAAAGTTCCAAAATAATTATCTTATCAATTGAAAACGTAACCAAAGTTAAAGGCAGTGCATGGTTTAAAAAAATTTCCTCCATCACGAAATCGTCATACATAGAAAAGATTTATCCAAATCAATTTCCTGCATGGCTTAAGTCTAGAGCTAAAAGAAGAGGTTTGAATTTAGATGTTCAAATGACTGATTATTTAACTGAACTGACAAATGGAAATCTCTTGGCTGCCGATCAAGAGCTAAAATGTCTCAAACTCATATCAAAAAATGAAGATTTAAATATGATCACCATCAAAGATTCATTGATCGATAGTTCAAGCAAAGATATATTTTCTTTTTCAAGGAGTTTCATCAATTCAAATGCACAGCTTTTTAATAAACTTCTTAATCAACTCCTGATTGAGAAAGTACCGTTAACTTTAATGCTTTGGAGCTTAAATAGAGAATTGTCTTTTATCGAAGCATTGCAAGCCAATCCAACAATGAAAGTGCCAGGGCCTTTTGATTATGTATCTGATTTAAAAAATAAGGCTAAAACAATATCAGAAGATTCAATTAATAAAATTAAAATTGAAATTGCTAAATTAGATAGGCTGATTAAATCAGAAAATAATGAAAAGTTAATTAAGGTTCGTTTCAATACCTTAATGTCTTATGTTTGATAAATTTCTTGTAAATATATTTCTCTTAGTCTCAATGTGAGATCACCTGGTTTATCTGTATCAAACTTAGAACCTATTATTCTCACTACAGGAATAACTCCTTTGGTAGTTGAAGACATAAAAACCTCTTGAGCGTTATCAATTTCCGATAAGGGAATAATCCTTTGAATCACATTTATGTTATTAGCTTCCGCTAAATTAATGAGTTTTGCCCTTGTGACGCCGGGCAGTATGTTTGCATCAAGAGATGGTGTATGAAGATCATCATTTATGAATAGAAATAAGTTTGATACCGCGCCTTCATTTAAAAAACCACCTTTATGCAAGATTACTTCATCATGGCCTTCAGAATCAGCTTCAATTTTATTCAAAACATTTGCTAATAAAGATGTAGATTTGATATCTGTTTTTAACCACCTCTCATCATCTTTAAGTAAAGCAGAAATTCCTTTGTGTCGATCTTTTGGATCATCAATTTTGATAGACGTTATAAAGACTGTCGGACTTAAATTTTCTTCAGGAAGATGATTTCTAATTAGTTGGACTCCTCTAGAAATTTGAACGTATATTGCTTGAAAAGGAGCATTATTTACTTTTGCAATTCTATTAATTTCATCCTCTAAGTTTTTTTCTTTAAAATCTGGAATTAGTTTTATGGATGCAAGACTCTGCTTTAACCTAGCAAGATGATCTTCAAGAAAGATACATCTTCCATCTATACATAGGATCATTTCATAAACAGCATCCCCAAATATAAAGCCCCTATCAAAAGGAGATATAAAAAGTTTATGAGATTCTTTTATCTCAAAGTTTAAAGAAGAGAAAGACATTAAGTAGTTTCATCTTGCATGAAAAAACTGTAGACGGAGAAAATTAAGTTATCCCATAATGCTGAAATAAAACTTTTTTTCTTTACGTCTGTTATGGCTACTAAATCATAAGACTGAATTCTTTCACCATTAGATAACAAAATTAACTCATCGAGTTTTTGATCCCTGGATATTGGCGCTCTTACACCCAAGCTGCTGGGCAAATCTAATTCAAGATTTTTAAATTTATTTCTTTGTAGAGTAATTTTTAAATCCGATCCTAAACCTAGCGAGACTTTTTCATCGATTCCAGCCCAAACATCGATGGTTGTTAATGGCTCGTATGCTTTAACGATTGTTTTTGTTTGGTAAAACCTAAATGCATAGTCCAGCAATCGTCTTGTATCTCTTATTCTTGTCTTTTCAGATGCACTGTTCAAAACAATGCTTACAAATCTTGTTTCTCCTCTTATGGCAGAGCCAGCTAGACAATATCCTGAGTCATTTGTATGCCCAGTTTTAATCCCATCAACGGAATCGTCTTGCCAGAGCAAGCTATTTCTATTCAATTGTCTTATATCATCAAAAGTAAATTCTTTTTCTTTATATAAAGCATAGTGCTCTGGAAAATCATTTATCATGCTGATGCTTAATTTTGCTAGATCTCTAGCGGTTGAGTAATGGTTTACATCAGGCAATCCTGTTGGATTTACAAAATTTGAATCTAGCATACCCAATTCAGAAGCATACTCATTCATCAAGACAGCAAAATCCCCTTGGGTACCAGCAACATGTTCAGCTAAAGCACAGCTCGCATCATTACCAGATTGAATAATCATTCCTTTAAGTAAATCATCAACAGAAACTCTTTTTCCTTCCTGGATAAACATTCTTGAGCCCTCCATTCGCCAACAAACTTCAGAAATCAAAACTTGATCTTCTTTTGATATGAAGCCTTTCTCAATCTGATCAGCAACCACATAACCTGTCATAATTTTTGTTAAGCTGGCCAAACCAGATGGCAGATCTGCATTTTGCTCTGAAATAATTTCATTGGTATGAGCCTCAACTAAAATGTAACTTTTTGCATTTACCTCAGGAGGATCGGGTATCAAAGTCTGGGATGATATATTTGAAATTGAAAGTAGAAAGAAGATAAGTAATATTCTCAAATCAAACCTCATTAATAGTGAAAGCTAACTCTTTGCTTAATAAAAATACCGCAATAATGTAAAAAGAGCTTTTATTATATCTTGATAAGACCTTCAGGTTCTCGCCACCTATCCAATAAGATTTGTCACTAACGGAGACTTGTAAGTATGTTTCACTTTTCAGATCATCAAATTCAACCTGATTTTTAGGCTTTAACTCTAGGTATTCGTTCTTTTTCATTTTCCAAATTGTTGAAATAGGATTTTGCTTATCAACTAGGTTTGCTTCTACAGCAATATTGGCATCCTTTTGCCAACCATTTCTCTTTAAGTAATTGGCAACACTTCCGATGGCATCTACTGGATTATTGATAATATCTCTTACACCGTCATCATCAAAATCTATGGCGAGCCTCCTGTAAGAATCAGGTAAAAATTGTCCATAGCCCATGGCTCCAGCGTAAGAACCGTTTAATTTAAGAGGATCAAAATTTTCTTCCCTTGAAAGTAATAAAAAATTCTCTAACTGGATCTTAAAGAATTTCGATCTTCTAGGATAATCAAAACTTAAAGTAGCGAGAGAATCAATCACTCTGGTGCTTCCTTTTATGGAACCATAACTCGATTCAATGCCAATTATCGAAGCTATGATTTCTTTTGGAACGCCAAATTCTTTTTCTGCGGCAATAAAATCTGTCATGTATTTATTTAAGAATTTTTGACCATTTTCAATCCTCATTGGCGAAACAAGTCTTTTTCGATATTTATCCCAAGAAAAAGTTTTTTCTGCAGGCCTATTCATAAGATCTATGATCTTTTGCTGCTTGTTGGCACTTGAAAAAATTGAAATTAGATAGTTTTGATCAAAATCATGTTTTTGATGCATCTCTTTGATAAAACTTTTTGCATCGTCATGAGAAGAATAATCAGCAAAGCATAGCGGTGCGAGAAACATAATCAAAAATATGATTCTTCTCATGCTGTCCTCCTGAAAGACAAAATAATTCCAATCATGATCATGTTAATGATTAGTGCTGTTCCACCCTGGCTCAAGAAAGGAAGTGGCATGCCGACAACTGGTAAAATTCCAACAACCATAGCAGTATTGAATGCGACATAAGTTAAAAGAAGAAAGATAAATGTGCCGGCTACTAGTTTTACAAAAAGAAAATTTGAGTTCTTTGCAATCATAACTAATCTAAAAGCTAATAATAAGTATACCAAGAACAGTCCCATTACTCCGAATAATCCAAATTCTTCAGCTACAACAGCGAAAATAAAATCTGTATGACTTTCAGGTACAAAATTTAATTGGCTTTGAGTTCCTTGTAAAAATCCTTTGCCAAAAAGACTTCCTGAGCCAACAGCAATTTGTGATTGGATAATGTTCCATCCAGTACCTAATGGATCTGAACCAGGATCAAAAAAAGTGAGTACTCTTTGTTTTTGATAATCCAATAAATTCATCCAAATAAAAGGTGTCGATAATAAGATAGTAACTATTCCAATTATTTGATAACTGACTGGAAATCCGGATATTAAAACTGGAAGAATCCCCGAAATCAAAACCATAATCGAAGTTCCTAAATCAGGTTGAATAAAAACTAGATAAAAGGAGAAAAAACTTACTCCGATAACTATCATCCAATCTCTGAAGACTATTCTTGGATTTCTTGAAAGAAATGCTGCTGCGCTTATTGTCAAAACACAACGCATGAGCTCAGAAGGCTGAAAACCAAAAATTCCCAGATCAATCCATCTTCTAGTAGCTGCATCAGAAGGAATTACAAGAACTACCAATAAAAAAAATAATCCTATCCAAAATACATTCAGGTAAATGGGTAATAACCTCTGATAATCGCTGAATGATAAATAGATCATAAAGACAATGCCGATTACTGCAAAAATACCTTGTCTCAAAACCATCTCCACAGAGCCAGAAGCACTGTAGATCATCATTAATCCAAAACTAACTAAAGAAATGATTAAGAAAAGAACTAACCAGTCTTGATTAAGCCACCTATTTGGCTTGATCATTCTAGAAGATAAAGAAAATTCTAAAGGGTTTCTACTCATTCTTAGTTAAATAATAATCAAAACCTGCTTTCGCGATTGGTGCCGCTACCCTGCTTCCAGATTCTCCATTTTCAATGATTACCAAGATAAGAAGTTCTGGGTCAGGGATAGGAGCATAACCAACGAATAAAGCATGATCTCTGAAGAATGGATTTTCTCTAATATCTTCATATTCCTGATCTTCATAGCTTTTGATTTGAGCTGTACCGGTCTTACCTGCAATCACATATCTAGTATCCTTTATGTTATTGGCAGTGCCATTTGGAGCGTTAATGACTTCGATCATTGATTTTTCAATTTTTTCCCAATTAGTTTCATCTTTAAGGTTAATTTTTCCTAAAGACTCTAATTCTGTAGGTGATTCATCAATTTCTTCTACTAGACGAGGTTTAATTATGTCTCCTCTATTGGCTATTACTGCTATAGCCTGTGAAATTTGTATGGGGGTGGAAAGCATATAACCTTGCCCAATGCCTAAGTTGATGCTGTCTCCTTTGAACCAAAACTCTCCTATGTAGCCTAACTTCCATTTTTCGTTAGGGACAAGTCCATTTGATTCTTCCGCATCAATATTAGTCTTAGCACCAAAGCCAAATTTATTCAGAAAAGGTTCTAACCTTTTTATCGTAAGATCGTAGGCTGTGGAATAAAAATAAACATCCGAGGATTCCACGATTGCTTTTTCTAGATCAACCTTGCCATGACCATCTTCCTTCCAACCTCTATAGGGTCGAGGATCACCTTCAACATAAAATTCTCCATCATCTTGAATAATAGTATTCCAATCGACTATTCCCTCATCAAGAGCTGCTAAACCAAGGATTGGTTTTATTGTTGATGCAGGTGGATAATTACCCATAGTTGCCCTGTTGAATAAAGGCCCTTCATCATCACTGAAGATTGATTGGATTTCAGCTAGAGAACTACTTGAGTTGAAAATATTTGGATCGTAAGAGGGCGAACTTATTAATGCCTTAATAAACCCTGTTTTAGGTTCTAAAGCTACCAGTGCACCTTTTTGTCCCTCAAAAAAAGGAATTAAGAAGTTTTGTAGATCAAGGTCAATAGAAAGTTTTAAGTCTTTCCCGCTTTCAGCATTATTTTCAGATAGAACCCGAACAAACTTACCAGACACATCTTTTTCTTCAATTCTCGTGCCTACTTTGCCACTTAATTGATCATGATAAGTTTTCTCTATCCCAGAAATTCCAATTTGACTACCTGAAATAAAATTTGAACTTTTATTAACATCATTTGACTCGGAATATCCCATATAACCAAGCACGTGAGCCAATGATTTCTTATTTACTACAGATCTAACTAAGCCGGTTTCTACGCTAAATCCCTTAAATTTTTCACTTGAAACGCTAAATAAAGCTATCTGTTCATCATTCAATGATTTAGCTAGAGTAATTGGTTGAAAAGGATACCTAGGTTTTTTTATTTGTCTTTCAAAGACATCTAACAAAAAAGACTTTTCTAAGTTCAAAAGGTCAGCAATCTCTTTAATTTTTTTTAAGGTATCTGTTGATCTTTCAGGAACCAGATTCAACTGTGATGAGGCAATATTTTCAACTAATAACTTATCGTTTGTATCGTAAATTAGTCCTCTCGTAGGATAGATTGTTCTCGATACGATTCTATTGTTCTCTGACTGAGTCTCATATTTTTTTCCATTTATAACTGTCAAATTAATAGTTTGTAGCAAAACTACAAACATAATAAAAATAGGAAAAATTAAATACAGTACTAGCTTGCGGGACTCTGAATCTCGTTTACCCGAAAAAAACTTTTTTATTTTCATTGTTAAAGTAAATCAGGATCCCAGAGACTCTCCAGATCATAAAGTTCTCTGGCAGATTTGGACATTATGTTGACTACAATATCTCCTAAATCTAATAACACCCATTCGCTTGAACCTTTTCCTTCCACTGAGATAATTGGGATGGATTTTTCCTTTAGGTTCTCTTGAATCTTGTCTGAAATAGCAGACATATGCCTAGAGGAAGTGCCAGAAGTTATGATCATGATATCTGTGAAACTACTTATATCTTTCAAAGACAATATTTTAGTATCTACCGCCTTTAATTCTTCCAAAGAATTCATAATTAAATTATGAGAAGTTTTAGTCATGTTTATTATAGATCTTTTGCTCTTGTAAATACTTCAACACATCATCGTCAAGACCCTCTGACAAAACACTTTGATCATCTATATTCTCTCTAATATGAGTTGACGAAGCTGAGTTTGGTTTAATTTGAATAAAATAAATTTTTCCTTTTTTTAAATTGTTATCTCCATCGATATTTTCAATACAATCTTGATGAAGTTCAATTGCCTTTGCAGTCAGGTCATTATTTAAGCCAGGTCGATTCATAACTAATGTTGACGTCATTTTTATGATGTGTTGATAGTTTTTCCATCGATGAAAGCTTTGAAATGAATCCTCTCCAATTATTAATAAAAAATGTTTATTCTTTCCTAATTTCTTATCCAAGTATTGCAGTGTTTCAATCATAAAAGATGGACCTTTCTTCTTTAATTCATAATCTTCAATTTCAATCTCTTTGAAGTCTTTGAAAGCTATTTCAAGCATTTTGATTTTTTCCAACGGGCTTGCCACTGAAAGATCTTTTAAAGGAGAAACCTTATTTGGTATTACTAATACTTTAGATAAGTTTAATTTCTCGGCGACGCATTTTAAGGACTCTATGTGCCCTTTATGAATAGGATCAAAAGATCCTCCAAAGATCCCTATGTAATCTTTTTTACTCAAGATCTAATTTGGCCTCTTCCTTCCAGAATAAATTTTTGAGTTGTTAAACCATTCAATCCTACAGGTCCCCTAGCATGAAGTTTATCTGTAGATATTCCTACCTCAGCTCCCAAGCCATATTCGAATCCATCTGCATAACAAGTTGGTAAATTGTGCATGACAGAGCTTGAGTCAACTAACTTAAAAAATTTATCTTTCTTTTCTTGGTTTTCAGTAATGATGCTATCTGTATGACCGGAGCCATAATCATTAATGTGCTTTATTGCCTCATCTAAGCCTTTGACGATCTTAATTGAAATAATTGGTTCTAAATATTCTGTTGACCAATCTTCTTCAGTAGCTTTGTTCGCTGCGATAGTATTGAGAGTCTTACTGCATGCTCTCACTTCAACTCCTTGCTCATTAAATTCATTAACTATATTGGGTAAGAATTTTTGGGCAATATCTTCAGAGACTAGAAGGGTTTCCATAGCTCCGCAAATACCATATCTATAAGATTTTGCATTGCTTACAACTTTTTGAGCAAGCTCTACATCGGCTTCTGAGTCAACGAATACATGACACAATCCCTCAAAATGCTTAAGTATTGGAACTTTTGATTCTGCAGCAATTAGCCTCACCAAACTAGATCCTCCTCGCGGAATAATTAAATCAATGCAGTCATCAAATTTGATGAATTCTTTAACCAAGTCTCGATCTTGATTTTGAATTAATTGAACACTGTCTTCAGGTAAATTAGCTTTTGTAAGACCTTTTCTTACTTGTGCAACAATGTGATTATTTGAACGAACGGCCTCAGAGCCCCCTCTTAAGATTGATGCGTTTCCCGATTTAACGCACAAAGCCGAAGCATCAGCTGTTACATTTGGTCTTGATTCATAGATAATTCCTATAATGCCTAACGGCACTCTCATCTTACTAACTTTGAATCCTGATGGTGAAGGATTCATTTCTTCTAACTCTCCAATAGGATCGTTTAGGTTTATGACCTTATTGAGGCCATCTATCATTGAGTCTACTCTCTTTTCATTTAGCTCAAGTCTGTCAATGAAACTATTTTGCAAGTCCAACTTTTTTGCTTCCTCTAAATCTTTTTCATTTTCTTTAAAAAGATCAGATCTGTTTTTATGTATTTCCTCGCAGGCAAATTTTAAAGCATCATTTCGGGTGTCCACAGACGAATTAAGCAAAAATTCCTTTGCTTCTTTTGCTTTAGCTCCTAAAGAATTTAGCTCTTTCTTAAACTTTTGATTCGCCATATGGGTTATTATGCTATGGATTTTATTATTTCCAGAAAGATATTTTGTTTGATCTAGGTAACATTATGGAATTTCTTCAAGCTAATCCTGCTTGGATTACTTCCGCTATGTTCCTGCTTACTTTTGGGGAGTCCATAGTCATTCTTGGTTTATTCATTCCAGCAAGTTTGGTCATGCCAGGCATTGGTGCCTTAGCCGCAGCAGTTGGTATCGGCCCAGTTGAGATTATGTTTTATGCTAGTTTAGGAATGATTATTGGCGATACCGTTAGCTATGCAATAGGACTAATGATTGGCACAAGAATTGAGACCTGGATACCAAATCAATATCAGAAACAACTTCATCAAGCTAAGCAATTTATGAACAAGTACGGAATATTGTCTGTTGCTTTAGGTCGGTTTTTAGGACCTTTAAGATGTCTTGTACCAATGACTGCAGGCTCTCTAGGTATGAGATTTACCATTTTCGCTCCGGTTGAAATATTATCTGCACCTGTTTGGACAGGCTTATATGTTTTATCAGGATATTTCTTGGGAGAAGTATTTATAGAAAATTTCTTAATTGGTATGGGTATAATTTTTGTTATTATCTTTGTTTACTCAATATGGAAAGACCCTTTTGGAGTAATGAAACAAGCTAGAGAAAACGATGAAAAGTAAAAATAAATTTTTAGACGGTAATTGGCATCCTGTTGAAGAAACTTCGGCTGAAAACTTAAAAGTCTCGGGAGAAATTCCAAAGGAATTAGCTGGATTGTTTCTCAGAAACGGTCCAAATCCAAAAAAATTTGATGAGTCTAATTATCATCCTTTTTTTGGCGATGGCATGATTCATGGTCTAAGACTTGAAAACGGTCAGGCACTTTGGTACCGAAATAAATTTGTGACCTCACCTAATGGATTTGGTCCAAATACTCACGTCATGAAACATGGAAATAAAATATATGCTCTTGTGGAAGGCGGACTTGCTCCAGTTATTATGGATGAAGAAATGAACTTTCTAGATGATGAGCCCTTTCCTTCTGCGCAGAATAAGAGATTCACTGCGCACCCAAAAATTGACAGTAAATCAGGAGAAATGCATGCCATCAGTTATGACTTTAATGAATATTTAAAAGGAAAGGAACAAGTTCACTATGTAGTGATTGATAAAAATGGAAAACAAACAAAAGATCAAATTATAGAACTTTCAAGTCGTCCAATGGTTCATGATTGTGCAATCACGGAAAACTATATTTTGGTTTTTGATCTGCCTGCAACCTTTAATTTAGGCAGAAGAGAAGGACAAAACAAAGCAACTTCTGGTGACTATCCGGTGATTTGGGATGAAGATCATAATTCAAGAGTAGGTTTGCAGTCCAGACACTCAGATGAGATAACTTGGATAGATGTTCCGAAAGGTTTTTTATTTCACATTGTTAATTCTTATGAAAATGAAGCTGGCGAAGTGATTCTTGATTTTTGTCGGTACGATAAACTGTTTGATTTTGAAAATCCTTTACCCACTCTAGAGTACATCCTGATCTTGATGGTCAAGAGCACCAATTTGGGTACATGCTTAATGATGGCAATTTAAATAGATTTTTTAAAAGAGACTTTTTCAAAGATCAGACTAAAGAGCATTTTTTAGGAGAAAACAAACAAGCCGCTGAGCCTGTTATCATTCCAAAGAAAAATGCTGTTAGTGAAGATGATGGCTTTGTTGTAGGTTTCGTCTACGATAAAACTTCTGACTCGAGTGAATTCGTAATCATTGATGCAAACAATTTTTCAGATGAACCGCTAGCTACTGTCTCCCTTCCACAGAGAGTGCCTTTTGGCTTTCACGGAAGTTGGATCAATTTAGACTAAACTAATTTAATTAATTTTTGATGCACCTCATCAAAGGAGCCGTTTGAGAAACAGACGTAATGTCCGGGCGTTTTCTTCCACTTGCTCAAAAAACTTTCTACACTTTCTTCTGCAACTATATTTTTAGCCTTTTTAGCTATGCCCAATGCTTGAGATTTATTCTTAGAAAAAATATGAACAAAATCAGCTTTCTCCACTGCGCTAGGTATCTCTTGATCATGAAAACCGCCTGACATTGTGTTAGATCTCATTTCCAACAAACAATGAACGGGGTCTGAACCAACTCTATTCCTCAAGCCTTCTATGGTCTTTTTTATTGCCGTTGGATGATGTGCGAAATCGTCGTATATATGAATTTCATCATTGGAAAATAAAAGCTCCATTCTTCTTGAAACTCCTTTGAAAGATGAAAGAGATTTCAGTGCTTTCGATATATCAAGACCCAGCTCGTCGGCTATAGTTAAAGATGCTAAAGCATTACTTAAGTTATGCTCTCCTATTAGATCCCAATTTACCTCGCCAAAAGACTCATCTGATCTAAAGACCTCAAATTTTGAACCATAATTATTTAATTGAGAAATCTTTATGTCATCCTGTCCAAAAGAAAAGGTTCTGGTTTTGCTAAAAAAATCCTTCTCAAAAAGTGCCTCTATATTCAAATCAGTATTGGGATAGATCACACAAGCATCCGAAGCCAAGGTTCTCAATAATTGTGAATATTGTTTTTGAATATCAGAAAGGTCATTAAAAATATCAGCATGATCAAACTCTAAGTTATTTATGAGTAAGGTTTTTGGTCTGTAATGAATAAATTTGGATCTTTTATCAAAAAATGCTGAATCATATTCATCTGCTTCGAGAACAAAAAAATCACCAGAGCCCAATCTTGAAGAACTTGGAAAATCTTTCGTTTCACCGGCAATCAAGTATCCAGTTTCAGGCTTTTGATCTAAAAATATTTTTGAGGTCATTGCAGAAACTGATGTTTTGCCATGCGTGCCACTTACCGCAATCACATGTTTATTCCTTAAAATATGTTCATAAAGGAAATCAGGCCCTGAACAATATCTATAGCCTTTGGTTAAAATATACTCCATTAAAGGATTACCTCTAGAGATGACGTTACCGATGACAAAAATATCAATATTTGAAGGGAGATTCTTTTCGTCGTATCCCTCGTCTACTTTTATTGACGCTCTTTGCAAAACTTTATCCATGGGATGATAAAGTTTTTGGTCGCATCCATGGACTTCATAACCTTTTTCTTTAGCTAATTGAGCTATGCCAGACATGAAAGTGCCACCTATACCGAGGATATAAATCTTCATTGAGAAATTATACCCTTTCCCAAATCAATAGTTTTTCAGTAACATATTTCTATGAATAAGCCCGCAAATGCCTTCTACGCTCAATCAGGTGGAGTAACGTCAGTTATTAATGCCTCGGCTTGCGGCGTAATTGAAACAGCAAATAAATCCTCCAAAATAAATAAAGTTCTTTGCGGGAAAAATGGCATCCTAGGAGCTTTGAACGAGGAATTATTTGATACATCTAAGGAAAAGAAGTCTGAGATTGCCAAACTCAGGCAAACCCCTGGGGGAGCTTTCGGTTCTTGTCGCTTCAAACTTCAGGATCCAATAAAACAAAAAAAAGAATACCTCAGATTATTTGAGGTTTTTAAAGCCCATAATATTGAGTACTTTTTTTATAACGGTGGCGGAGATAGTCAGGATACAACTTTTAAGATTTCAAAGATGGCCAAGGAACTTAAACTGCCTTTAACTTGCATTGGCATTCCTAAAACTGTCGACAACGACCTGCCGATAACTGATTGTTCTCCAGGTTTTGG
>LULI01000667.1_pt1 | contig 25084 bp, 27 predicted proteins | sample 728191 | NCBI WGS metagenome assembly LULI01 (sample SAMN03860293, study PRJNA289734) | marine metagenome | biome: seawater column; feature: ocean; material: water; isolation source: Red Sea water column Station 169 - depth 50m | place: Saudi Arabia: Red Sea | collected 2011-10-15 | depth 50 m | reverse complement strand
CAAATGATGCTTCTTTTGGATCTGCTCTTTTAGCGTTGGGTAATATTTTTTAAATGGTAAAAAAATTATTATCTCTTAAAGAAATTTCAGAATATTACGATACTTATTATTTTGATCAATGGGGAGTTGTTCATGATGGAATAAATATTTTTCATGAAGCAGAACAAGTTTTTTCATATTTACAATCACAAAATAAAAAAATTTATATAATTAGTAATTCAGGAAAAAAATCTTCAGATAATACTGACCGTTTGATAAAAATGGGTGCAAAAAATATTTTAAAATCTCATTTAATTACATCAGGAGATGTATGCTTAGAATATCTAAAATCTAAAAGGAGCCCCTTTGAAAATATTGGAAATAAATATTTTGTGGTTGCAACAGATTACCCCTTATTGCAAAACACAACATTTGAAAAGACGAGTTCCATAGAAAATGCTAATTTTCTTTTATTAACCTCTACTACTGGTCTAAAAAAAACTGATTTTATTGATGAAATTTATATGAGAGCTATAGAAATGAAGTTACCCCTAGTGTGCTCAAATCCTGATATTCTGGGTGTTTCTGGAGAAAATATTCATCCTTCAACAGGAGATCTTGCAGTTAAGTACAAAAAAATGGGAGGGCAGGCATTTATAATTGGTAAACCAAATATTGAAATCTTTAATTATGTTCAAGAGTTATCCAATAGTAATAAATTAAAAACTTTGATGATAGGAGACTCTTTATTTAATGATATTGCAGGCGCCAATAGCTTTGGTATAGACTCATTACTGATCACCTCTGGAATTCATAAAGAAGAATTTATGCAAAACATACCAACGAACGATATAATTGATAATATAAAATCGGATTTTCAAATCACTGGAAAGCCTGACTATATTATGGATAGACTTAAATGACATTTGATTTTAGTGAATTCAAAAACAAAAAGATTATTGTTACGGGGTCAAGTACAGGCATAGGTTTTGAGACAGGTGTTGAATTTTTAAACTTGGGAGCTAATGTAATTTTTCATGGCAACCAATCAATTAATGATCTTGAAGCTAGAATAAAAGCTAAATCTCAAAGCCAAAATTTTAAAATATTCAAATCTGATTTCACAGATTTATCTCAAGTAGATAACTTTATGAACAATGCTATAAATTATTTAAATGGTCTAGATATATTAGTTAATAATGCTGGAACAATGGTAGGAAGATATCAATTAGAAACAATCAGTGAAAAAGATTTTTTAAAAATATTTGATCTCAATGCTAAATCTGCATATTTTGCAACAAAAAATGCGTGTACAATTTTTAAAAAACAAAATCATGGAAATATTATTAATGTATCAACTATCAGTGCGAGAACAGGAGGTAGTGCGGGTTCAAGCGTATATGCTGCGTCTAAAGCTTTTGTTTCAGGAATTACTAGATCGCTTGTTTCAGAATTATCACCCTACAACATAAGAATAAACGCTATTTCACCTGGCACAATTACCACAAAGTTTCATGAACAATATTCTTCACCAGAAAAATTAGAAGCAACAAGATTAAAAATACCAATGAAAAGACTTGGCTCAGCAGAGGACTGCGTAGGGCCTATAATTTTTTTATCCTCACAGACAATGAGTGGCTATATAACAGGACAAATATTAGAGGTAAATGGAGGCCAATTTATTTCGTAATGTCAAAGATATTATCTATAGGTGCGGGCGTTATGGGAACAGCAATTACTGTTCCAGCAGTTTCAAATGGTCATGAAGCAAAACTCGTTGGTACTAGTTTTGACGAGGATATTATTAACTCAGTTAATAAAAATTCTTCTCACCCAAAACTTGGTATTAAATTAATAAATACGTCAGCAATAAGATTTAATGAAATGTCTCAAGAGGACATTAATACATCTGATGTAATTGTTATTGGAATTAGCTCATCAGGTGTCGATTGGTTCATTAACTTCATTAAAAATTTTAATGTTACGAATAAACACTTTCTTATAGTTACCAAGGGCCTTTATGTTAACGAAAAAGAAGAGTTAGATATTTTCCCAAATAAAATTAAAAAACAAATTAATCAAGATTTCACCTTAACCGCGGTTACTGGTCCTTGTAAAGCAGTTGAGCTCGCAAAGAAAAATTTAACAAATATATGTTTTGTAAATCCTGATATAGAGGTTGCTAAGAATTTATCCAATATATTCAAAAATGAATACTATGTAGTAAATTTACAGACTGACTTATTGGGCTCAGAGCTTTGCGCAGCTCTAAAGAACATGTACGCAATTGCTGTTGGCTACTCACAAACGTATTTCTCCAATGATGAAAAAATCTTTAATCCTGAGTCCGCATTATTTTCACACTGTGTTAATGAGATGAGCCATTTTGTAAAATTAATAGGCGGTCTTCAAGAAACAGTATTTGGGCTTTCTGGGATTGGAGACTTACATGTTACCTCAGGAACTGGAAGAAACGGTCTTTTAGGTAATTTATTAGCAAAGAACAGAACATATGAGGATATCATATCTAAGGAATTAAAAGATGAAACTGTCGAAGGAGCACAAACTATTAGAGAATTAAATCATTTTTTAAACAAACTGTTAAAACATAACAAACTTCCAATTTTGGATAGTTTAGTGAGATGTATCTGTCAAAACGAAAAACTGCATATACCTTGGAATGATTTAAATATATAATTAGCTATGCTCAAAAAAATTGTTATTGGCGCAGACCATCTAGGGAAAAATCTTAAAGACAAAATCAAAGAACATTTGGAGTCTAAAGGTATTGAAGTAATGGATGTAGGAGTCACAGATGAATCACAAGTAGACTATCCAGACGTTGGTAAAACATTAGCTAAAAAGGTACAAGAAAGTGAATTTGAAAGAGGAATTCTAGTTTGTGGAACTGGTGCTGGAATGGCTATTGTTGCTAATAAATTTTCAGGTGTGAGGGCGGTTTGTGTGAACGATGCATACACAGCAGAGAGATCTATCGCGAGCAACAATGCTCAAATTATTACCTTTGGTGCTTTAATTACAGGTACTCCAAATGCAATTATGTATACAGATATTTGGTTGAAAAATAATTTTCAATCTGAGAGATCTGGAAAAAAAGTTGATAAAATTAATCAGTTAGATAGCTAGTTTTTAAAATAATAATTACAAAAAAACTTTTTTTCATAAAATTTTAAGATTCTTTCAAGGCAAGGATAAAGAATGAATCTTTTTTCATTTCTCCGAAATTCATAAAGTAATAAGCATCTATTCTTTAACAGTTCCTAGAGTCAACCCTCTGACAAAGTGTTTTCTAACTATTAAAATCATAATAAATACTGGAATTATTGAAATTGTTGTAAATGCAGCCATCATATCCCAACTAGGTATAGTTTTCATTATAGAAGCTTGAACCGGGATAGTTTTAATTTTCATTTGTCCAATCATTAATGCACAAATAAATTCTGTCCAACTGAATATTATAGATAAAATGAATGTGACAGCTATCCCACCTTTTGCACACGGTATAATTAATGCATGAAGAATTTTAATATTACTCGCACCATCTATAAAAGCATTTTCATCGATTTGTTTTGGTACTTCGTCAAAAAAACTTTTTAATAAAAGAACTGCTAAAGGTAGATTTATAAATGTATGAATTAATATTAAACCAACATATGTATCAAGGAGATTAATTTTTTCGTAAACAAAATATAGTGGAATGGCAATTGATATTAACGGCATCATCCTTGCACTAAGAATTGACATGATTAAAAAATTTTTATATTTGAAATTAGCTCTAGAAATATAGTAACCAGCATAAATTCCTATTATCAATGTTAGAGATGATGAACCAATTCCCACAATTAAACTATCTAATATCCTTGATGTTAAATATAGCTCACCGTAAGAAGGGTCAAATTTTAGTAATTTTGAAAAACCAAAAACTCTCTCATACGCTGAAAAGTCAATATCAAATAAAAATAGATTTGGTGGTAATGAAAAAAGATCAATATTATTTTTAAATGAGGATGTAATTAGAAAAAATATTGGAAATATAAAAATTGAAGCAATAGAGAATGCTAAAATTTTTCTAATCAAACTACCTTATTGTTTTACCGAACCTAAAGTCAATCCTCTTACTAAATGTCTTTGAACTAAAAGTATAAAAATGAAGGCTGGTATAATAGCGGCTGTGCCTAATGCTGCCATGTTATCCCACGCAGTTCCAGTAGAAGTAACAAAAGATGTGGAAACCACAGGTATTGTTTTTAGTCCCGTTTGTGTAAGCATCAGAACAAAGATAAATTCTGTCCAACTAAATATAAAACAAAGCACAGCAGTTGCCGCTATTCCACCTATGGCTAGAGGCACTACCAATCTCCAAAATACAAAAAATCTCGTAGCCCCATCTAGTAACGCAGCTTCATCTATATCCTTTGGAATGTCATCAAAAAAGCTTTTCATTAATAAAACAGCAAGTGGGAGATTCATCAACGCGTGAATAATAATGATACCTAGATGCGTATCCATTAAGCCTATATTTTTGTAAATAAAAAACATTGGTATTGCTACTGCAACTGGGGGCATCATTCTTGTTGATAAAATCCATCCCATAAAATGCTGTTGACCCCTAATAGGTAATCTAGAGAGAGAATATGCTGCTAGTATAGATATAAGCATTGCTATACTTGTAGAGCCTAAAGCAATAATGATACTATCCACAAGATTTGGCATCATATAAAAGTCTCCACCGCCAGGTCGAACAGCACCCATATCTTCTACATAGAGAAAGCGTGAAATACCAAACACCTCTTCATAAGCAGCGAATGATACTTCAAAATCAAATAATTTCGGAGGTAGAGCAAAAATATCTTTATCCTTTTTAATAGATACGGTAATCCAGAAATATATAGGAAAGAAAAATATCGCAGCAATAAACCAACCTAATACTTGTTTAAATACTTTATTCAATTCCTCACCATTTTACTTTTGCAAAATGAATAAATGCATTTCCAACTATTAAAATTACAATTAAAGAAAATAAACTAATCGTTGCTCCGTAACCCCATTGAACAAAAGTAAACCTTTGCCACGAATATAAACTTAAAGTGTAAGTGGCTGTACCTGGCCCACCTGATGTTAAAACAAATACATAATCTACCATCCTCCATAGATCTATTCCTCTTATCAAAATTGCTACAGCAATAACTTTGTGAAGCATTGGTAGTGTTAATCTTCTAAAAACTTGAAAAGGTCTTGCGCCATCTATGACAGCTGACTCAAAAGGTTCACTTGGTAAAGATCTTAAACCAGCAACTAAGATTAAAACCATAAAGGGAGTCCATTGCCAAATATCAACTATCATTACACCCCACAGGGCTAGAGTTGGATCTGCCAAAATTGTATCTTCAGGACCTATAAGCCCAACTGATTTCAAGAGCCATGGTATTAAACCATAATTAGCATCCTCCATTATTAAGAATATCATACCAGCAATTGCTGGAGGTATGACTAAAGTGAGAGTTAAAATAGATCTTATAATTCCAAATCCAGGATCGTCGGAGTCAATTAGTAGAGCAATTCCCATGCCCAAAACTAGTTGAATTAATAAACACATAAATGTGTAATATAAGGACACCTTTAAAGATCCCCAGAATACTCCATCAGTGAATAGCCTTATCCAATTATCCCATCCTACAAAAAGTAGTGCCCTTTTTGCTGGGACAAACTCATGAAAGCTTAGATAAATATTGTAAAAGAAAGGAATAATTGCAAATACTATCAGCATAGTGATCAATGGCAAAAGCCAAGGCAGAGAACTGTCAGAATTCATAAAACTTGGCAAAGAATAAGACTTTTGAACGGCCATAGTGAGACTATACACTTAAATTTCAAAGAGTTTATTTTAAAATACCTCTATTTTTCTATTAGAAATTCTTAATTAAACTGAAGATTTCTAGAAGAAGTCAACATAATAAAATAATATTTTGTGTATAACTATATTAAGCCTCTTGCGCAAAAACATTGTTTATGCAAAAATTTTATATCGGAGGGATATCATATGCGCGATATGTATAGAAAAATGCACCTTGCAAACATTGTAGGCAAGTACGTAAACGGTAATATGAAGAGAAGAGATTTTCTTAAAAATGCCGGTATGCTTGGCCTAGGAGCTGGTTGCTTGGGCACAATGGGAACTATGAGCAGAAAATTTATTCCTCAAGCTCATGCTGGTTCTCATGGAATAGAATGGAGAGGGGATATGATGGATTGGTTAAAAGATGTATCATCTCCTTTCAGAGGCCAAACAGTATCTTTGGCAACTGAGTCAACTCCTCCTTCTAATGCGATAAATACAACTTTAAAACCTTTCTTTGAGGAAGTAACAGGTATTAAAGTTAACATTGAGGTTTTACCTTTAGAGCAAGTTTTACAAAAACTAACTTTAGACGTTGCCTCTGGATTAGGAACTTACGACACTTATTACCTAGATCAAAGTTGGATGGCAGCCTTTAGAGGTGATGCAGAAGATCCTCGTGAGCTTTATGCAGCAAATCCTACCTTAGCTATGCCTAATTATAACTTTGACGATTTCCTAGGACCACTTGTAGATGGTATTTCCATGTACGACGGCACTATGGTTGGTGTTCCTTATGACATTCCTGTCTTTATTATGATGTACAGAGATGATGTTTACAAAGAGCTTGGACTAAGTGTTCCAACAACATTTGATCAGTACATGAGTAATGCTCAAGTAATACAGGCAGCAAAACTTGGTCATTTAAATCCAGACGGAAGACCAATATACGGAACTAATGGTCAAATGAAATCTGGTCACTACAGCTTAGAGTGTGACTGGACTATGTTTGCCTGGGCTTTCGGTGGTTCAATTACCAATCCTGATGGAAGTTTTGCAGGTAATGATGCAAACGGTTTAGCAGGTATGGATTACTGGACAAAACTTAAAGAGTATATGCCTTCGGGTGTTACAAGTTGGACATGGGATGGTCAAGGACAGGATATCCTTCAAGGTGGTTCTGCTCAAACAATCTCATGGGGTGAATTCTTCCCATGGTGGGACTCTGATGAGTCAAATGTTCAAGGGAAAATGATGGCAGCAGCCTGCCCTGCTCCTGCGAGTCCTTTAAGATCAACAAGTGACTGTGGTTATGGTGAAATTCCAGGTGTTGCACACCAAGGTGGATCTTCACTAGCTGTCTCTAAATATTCAAAAAATAAAGATGCAGCTTGGTTATTTGCTCAATGGGCAACTAGCTATGAAACACAAGTCTATATCACTGCACTTGGTGGTGGTACTGGTCCAACTAGATCAGCTGTTTATGACGATGAGAGAGTTAAAGCTAATAATAGAAGCGGTAACGGTACAACTCGTCACCTAGATGTTGTTAGAGATGCTATCTTTAATGATATGGGATCAGAACCAGATCTTCCTGAATGGGCTGACATGTCAAGCAACATGATACCTATTGAGCTTGGTAGGTATTTTGCTGGAGAATACGGATCAGCAAAAGATTGTTTAGACACTATTGCTAAAAACTTCAACAAAACTGTTGGGGTTTAATTAAAAAAATTAACTAGGGTGGTTTTAACCACCCTAGTTATGATGTGTAAGATAAAATATGAAAAAACCTTTAGCAGTTATAACTGGTGCAAGTAGTGGTATAGGTGCAGCGACTGCAAAAGCATTTTCAAAAGCAGGGTACCCTACTTTATTGATAGCAAGAAGATTGGATATAATGGAGTCGTTTAAATTAGAAAACTCGATGTGTAGAAAAGTAGATGTTCGAGATAGAGAAGCGCTCATAGCTGCTGTGCGTGAGGCTGAAAAAGAGTATGGACCAACTGACATGATTTTTAATAATGCTGGTGTGGCTAGACTAGCAGAAATTGGAACTCAAGACCCATCTGAATGGGATGAGATGATTGACGTTAACACTAAAGGTGTAATGAATGGAATTTATGCTGTGATGGGTGACATGAAAGCCCGAAAGGGCGGCACTATAGTTAATATGAGCTCAATAGCAGGAAGAAAAATTTATGAAGATCATACTGTCTATTGTGGGCATGCAATATCAGAGAGTATTAGAGGTTATCTGTCACCGCATAATGTTAGAGTGATAGTAATGTCACCTGGAAATATTGAAGCAGAAGTTTTAAATGGAATTACTGACCCTAACACTTTAGAAGCTTATAAAAAAAATATCGAAAGAATTGGAGGAAGAATATCCCCAGATTATGTTGCAAAAATGATACTTTTTGCATATGAAATGCCACAAAATGTAATCATGCAAGAAGTGGTAGTGACACCAACAAAACAAGATTACTAAATGACACGTCTAGTTATTGGCGTCGACAGTTCTACACAATCAACAAAAGCAATTGCATGGGATGATAAAGGTAATGCGATCGCTGAGGGCAGATGTGATATTCCTTTAAACAACCCAAGCCTTGAAAAATTTGAACAGGATGTCGAGGATTGGTGGAAAGCTTTTTGCGTATCATGCAGTGAATTAGCTAAAAAAATAGATATAACTAAAGTTGAAGGACTAGCCATATCCAATCAACGTGAAACTTTAGCGAAATTAGACAAGTCAGGGAAAGCAGTCTACCCAGCTACAGTTTGGATGGACAAAAGATCTGTAGAGGAAGTAGAAGAGTTGAATTCTATAATGGGTGAAGGCCAAATTCACAAAATTACAGGACGTCCAAAAGATCCATGTCCATGTCTTTATAGAGTTTATTGGCTTAAGAAAAATGAAAAAAAAATATTTGATGAAGTTGCTTGTTTTGCAGATGTTCAAGCTTTTTTAGTTCATAGATTATCAGGGGAATTTAACACCGGTTGGATAAGTTCGGATCCTCATGGAATGTTTGATGTTGTCAATAAATGTTGGTCTAAAGATATATTGGAACACTTGAATATTGATGAATCAAGACTTCCTAAATCGTTCAAACCAGGAACCTGCATAGGCAAAGTTTCAAAGGATGCATCTCACCAAACTGGTTTAAAAGAGGGTTTAAGTATATTTGCTGCAGGGGGTGATGGGCAACTCGCTGGTCTTGGCACAAATTGTACAAAATCAGATAGAGCATATATCAATCTTGGAACAGCTGTCGTTTCTGGAGTTTGGTCAAAGGACTATAAAATTTCAAAAAATTGGAGAACAGAAATTGCTGCACACGGAGAAGGTTTTATAATGGAAAATGTATTATTGTCAGGAGCTTTATTAGTCAACTGGTATGTCGACCAATTTATTCATGGTGATAGGAAAGATCCAAATTTTTTTAAAAACTTAGAAGAACAAATTAATAAAATACCAATTGGAAGTGATGGATTGATTTTACAACCATACACTGGTGGAGTAATGGATCCTTATTGGGATTCATATGCAAGAGGGATTATAGTTGGTTTAAGTATAAGTCACACTCCATATCATGTTTATAGATCGATATTAGAAGGATTGACCCTAGACTCCGTTTTTAGAACTCAAAATATCGAAAAAGAAACAGGTATAAATGTAAAAGAATATCTTGCTATAGGAGGAGGGGCGAATAGTCCTGCTTGGGTGCAAATGTTGGCTGATGCCTCTGGAAAGAATGTACTTATCGCAGACACTGTAGAAGCATCTTCATTGGGCGCTGGTATGATAGCTGCTTATGGCGCAGGTTGGTATAGCAGCATAAAAGAGTCCGCAGAAAATATGTCAGGAAAAACTCGTCTTATCGAACCTAACTTAGATAACAAATCAAAATATCAAGATTTAATTAATATTTACCAAAATGTTTATGACTCAAATAAATCAATTAATAAATCTCTTGTTCAATTTACTGAAAAATATAAATCATGACAGATTATAATGGCGTAATAAAAGATTTAATTGCAGGCAAATGGGTTAACCCTGAAGATAAAAGGAAATACGGCATCCCAATTAAAAAAATTGAAATAGATAAAAGCTTAGACGGTAAAGAGTCATTATTGATTTCTCAATTACATCCAAACCAAAATCTTCTTATTGTAAGTGATCAATTTACACACAAAGCCCTTGGTTCAAGAATTTATAAAAATCTTCAAGGTAAAGTAAAAGCAGATGAGTATATATGGGAGAGCCCATCTTCAAGTATTGAAGGTGTAGAATTCTTAAGAAAAAAAATAGAAGATTATGATGGAGTTATTGCTGTAGGGTCAGGAACAGTCAGCGATAGTATAAAGTATGCAACTTTTCTTGAAAAAAAATCATATTCTGTCTTTGCGACTACTCCTATGAATGCTTACACAACAGGCACAGCTTCTATATCTTTTGATGGGATCAAAAAATCATTGGTTGCGCATTACGCACAAGGTGTTTTCTTTGATTTAGAGGTTCTCAGTATGTGTCCCAAAAGACTTACTGCTGCTGCTTTTGCAGATGTAATTTGTCGAACAACTGCACAGGTTGATTGGTTGATGTCTCATAAAATTTTAAAGACTGATTATCAAACAGCACCGTATTCTCTTTTAGCTTTATATGAGAAAGATATGATTGAAAGCGCTTCATTAATTGCAAAAGGAGATATAGAAGCCCTTGCTTTACTTACACGTATCTCTGCAATAATGGGATTAGGTACTTCATTTACACAGACTACTCATGTGGGAAGTATGGGTGAACATGGCATTTCTCATTACATAGATATGTTTGCAAAAGATAACCATCCCGGAACGTCTCATGGAGAACAAGTGGGAATTGCAACTATTAGTATTTCAAAAATCCAAAATTCTATTCTAAATAAAGATACACCACCAATAATAAAACCAACTCAAATACCAGAGCAAGAAATCATTCAAAAACTTGGTCACCAAATGTTAGACACAATTCACGATGCAATGAAGACAAAAATATTCGATGAAAAGAGAGCAGAGATGATAAATAATTTTTTTCACAAGAACTGGCTCGAATTTGTTCAACCCCTAAGAGAGAAAATGTTAGACTACGATATTATTTGGAATTCTATGGGAGAGTGCGGCGCATTAAGAACTCCCGAAGACGCTAAACTTGATAGTAATTTTTATAAAGATGCTCTAAGATATGCTAGGTTCATAAGAGATCGATACACTATTCTTGATTTAGCCGGGGATAGCAATCAACTAGATGGATTAATAAATGTCTGAAGTAGAATATATAAATATTAAAAAAAACTTTGGTTCTGTAGAGGTACTAAAAGATATAAACCTAAATATTGGTAATCAAAAATTTGTTGTTTTACTTGGCCCTTCAGGGTGTGGAAAGACTACTTTATTGAGAATGACCGCTGGATTAGAAACTATATCTAGTGGGGAAATTTCAATAGGAGGAGACATTATTAATAATATCCACCCAAGAGATAGAGATATAGCAATGGTTTTTCAAAACTACGCTTTATACCCTCAAATGAATGTCTTTGATAATATTGCATTCAGTTTACAGATCAGAAAAATGGCTAGCCAAGAGATAAAAGAAAAAGTTGAGTGGGCTGCTTCTGTATTAAATTTAACAGATTTTTTGAACAGAACACCAAAAGAGCTGTCAGGTGGACAAAGGCAAAGGGTAGCTATGGGTAGAGCATTAGTAAGAGACCCGAAGGTATTTTTGTTCGATGAGCCTTTGTCAAATCTTGATGCAAAATTAAGAGCTCATATGAGATTGGAAATTAGAAAATTACATAATCAACAAAATGCTACCACTATTTATGTAACTCATGATCAAATTGAGGCTATGACTATGGCTGACGAGATAGTGATTATGAACAATGGTATTATTGAACAAATAGCAACCCCAAATGAAATTTATGAAAAACCAAATAATTTATTTGTTGCAGATTTTATTGGCACTCCTGCAATTAATCTACTTGAGGGAATTGTAACAGATAAGAGTAGTATTAAATTAAAGTCACAAGACCTACCTCACTCAAAAAAAAATGTAACAAATAATCAAAATGTAGTTTATGGCATAAGACCTACTGACGTGAGCATAGATCCAAGCTCAAATATCAAAGCAGAGGTAGTTTTAGTAGAAACAACTGGTTCTGAGACTCATATTATAGCAATGTTAGATGATAACGAATTTAGAGTAGTTCAAAATGGTGGACGTACCACAATTAAAAATGGTGATGTCATTCCTCTTTCAATCAACATTGAAAAAGCACATCTATTTGATCATTCATCAACCAAAAGAATAGATTAATTTATACTCAGCTAATTCAATGAAAAGTAAATATAAAGAAAACGAAGCGAAATCTTACATAAAAAAATATGCAAAAAGAGGTGTTTCTAAAGACTTAGCACTACGCATTTATACAACACAACTTTTGGGAAATGATCCTACCGTTGTTCTTCATGGAGGAGGGAATACTTCGGTGAAATCGTCATTAGATACACTTCTAGATAAAAATGAGGAAATTATTTATGTAAAAGGTAGTGGAAAAGATATGGGTAATATTGAGGAGGATGGTTTCCCAGCTTTAGAAATGAAAAATCTTCTTGGCATGAGAAAACTTGTTGAGCTAGATGATTTTCAAATGGTTAATTATCAGCGTAAATATATGCTTGATACTTCTTTCCCAAACGCTTCTGTAGAAACTCTTTTACACGCGTTCCTCCCTCACAAATTTGTTGATCACTCCCACTCTAATGCAATTCTCTCACTTATTGATCAACCTAATCCAGAAAATATTTGTAAGCATGTATTTGGTGATGAAATGGGTATCGTTCCATATATTATGCCAGGATTTGAATTAGCAAAAAAAGCCTCTGAGGTATTTGATAAAAATCCAAATGTAAAAGGATTAATTCTTTTAAATCATGGAATTTTTACTTTTGCGAATAATGCAAAAGAAAGTTATGAAAGAATGATTAAATATATAACTAAAGCTGAAAAAGAGCTCACAAAAAAATCTAAATTTATTAAAGTAAGCAAATACGTTGAAAAAAAAATTAGTATTTCAGAAGTTTCAAATTTGATTAGGCAACAAATAGCTAATAAACGTGGTGATGATTTTGAAAGAAAGGTTGTGCATTTTAACAAACCAAAATTCTTTGACGAATTATTTTCACATCCTAACTTAAAAAAATTTACAAATGAAGGACCAGTAACACCCGATCATGTTATAAGGATTAAATCGAAACCATTAATTATCGATTTATCAAAAGAAAAATCTAATGATCTAGAAAAAATCATTATTCATTCCATAGAAAATTTTAAAGAAAATTATAAAAAATATTTTAAACGTAATCATAAATATAACTTTAGCGCCTCAATGTTAGACCCCTATCCAAGATTAATTTTGGTAAAAGGCATTGGCATTTTTTCCACAGGGCCGACATTTAAAGATGCCAAAATAGCAATGGATGTAGGTTTAAATTCTCTCTCAGTAATTTTACAAGCTGCAAAGTTTGGAAATTTTAAGTCAATACCTGAAAAAGAAATTTTTAGAATGGAATATTGGCCCCTCGAGCTAGCAAAAATTAAAAATTCATCTCAAAAACTTAAAGGACAGGTAGCAGTTGTTACAGGGGGCCTTGGGGGTATCGGTTATGTTACAGCACAAAAATTTAAAGCAGAAGGAGCAGATGTAATCATTATAGATATTATCAGCCCTAAAGACATCAAACAGGATATATCTGGGATGAACTATATAAAATGTGATATTACAAATGAAAACAAAATTAGGGATGTATTTAAACAAATATCCTCTGTTTATGGCGGTGTAGATATCCTCATTTCTAATGCAGGGTTTGCTACTGTTGAGTCTTTGGAAAAACTCACAAAGCAGCAATTTGATAAAAGTTTTGATTTGAATCTTTTTGCACATCACTATTTCGTTAAACACGGAGTTGAAATAATGAAAAAGCAAAAAACCCGTGGAGTAGTTTTATTTAATATCTCTAAACAAGCTGTAAATCCTGGAAAAAATTATGCTGCCTATGGTTTAACAAAAGCTGCTCTATTATTTTTAATGAAACAATATGTAACGGAGTACAGCGATTATGGAATTCGTTTTAATGGAGTGAATGCTGACAGGATAAGAAGTGGCTTAATGACCGATGATATGATTACAAAGAGATCTAAAGCAAGAGGTTTAACTATTAAGCAATACATGTCTGGTAACTTATTAAAACAGGAAGTTAAAGCAATAGATGTTGCAGATGCTTTTTATCATCTGGCATTGTCTTACAAGTCGACTGCAAGTGTAATAACTGTAGATGGTGGAAATTTAGAGTCTTCGTTTAGATAAAATTATCTATAAACCCTTTTTAAATTAAGCCCTAACCTTTTAAATTTTTTTTTGAAACTATAGAATTCCTTATTATGTTTGGCAGAATTTTGTTTTAAAATTAGCTTTTGGTAGTAATGAACCATTTCATGACCAAGAATTTCTACGAATTCTCTGAAATTTTTAAATTTATTATGAATAGTTATTTTGTAACAAAACTTTGTAGCGTAAGGATTAAATTCAAATAGACCCAGAGCTCCATGCATTCTTCGTATTGTAATCTTTGGATTTTTAAGTCGATTATTGAAGATATACTTATTTAATATTTTATAAATAGCAGGCACTTTATTTGCTTTAGGGTTATATATTCTTTCTTCACCATAATGCTCTATGAGCGCTGCTAAGCTTTTTGTTCTAGGCATGAATTTCAATTTACAAATAAAGTTTATCAAAAAAAAATCAAGAAAATTTAGTTAGGATTTTTTCTCAAATTCTCCAAAAACAAAATAACCTCTTCATATTGATCATCAGGAATATCTTTGTAGCTACAACCATACTTATCTTTAATGCTAAGTGCAATATGTGCATATGCATTCCTACCTCTTGGATGAAAAGGCGAGGGCTTCAAAAGTGATTGAATTTCGTCCCCAATTAACTGAACTTTATTCCAAATTTTTTTTCTATTATCTTCATTCAAAGTGATATTCCACCAGGAAAAAATGACTCTAGTAAAATTCTTATGACTGCAAACCCTATCCCACAAAAAATGATAATAGTAATTAATTGTTTATTCATCATGATATATTACTACCCAATATGAAAAACCTTATCATTATTTTCTTTATAATACTGCCAAATTTAACTTATGCGGATTTATTAGAAAAATTTTCTCTCGCCTGTATATGTGATAAGAGTATCAATGCACTCAAGTATTTTGACTGTAAGCAAAAAGTTTCTGGTACACAATTAGATTTATTAAAAGAAAACAACTTAAAAGACAAAATTTATATATACAGTAGTTTTGATGAGAAAAAATATGAACTTATCGAAAATGACCCCAATTTCATATTTAATTATGAGACTGAAGACTATATTTCTATTTTATCAATTAACAGTAATTTGGATTTAGATTTTTCAATATCTTACAAAGAATTCGACAAAAATTGGTCGTATGAATTAAAGTGTGTTTCTCTAAAAAAATAATGATCTCAATTTCCCTTAAATGATTAACAGAGTTTTTATAATACCTTTTTTTGTATCTTTAATTGGGTTTGTGTTACTAGTTTCAATGGACTCTGTAATTAAAATTCTAGGTGACAGATATCCTATTTTGCAATTATTATTTTTAAATGCATTGTTTTCTTTAATACCCTTAGCTTATTTCATATTTAAAAATCACGGCTTTAAATTTTATCAAAATCAAAATTACACTTTTCAGATTACAAGAGGTATAGTGCATACGATAGGATTTCTTTGTGTCTTAAAAGGAGTACTGCTTCTACCTCTTTCAATTGTTTATCCTGTTTTATTCACTTCGCCTTTAATGCTTTTAGTTATGTCTCATTTTTTTTTGAGCGATGATATAAACATTATAAGAGTAATGGCAATACTGATGGGTTTTTTTGGAGTATTGATTTCAGCAGAACCCTTTGGCTCGCCTTTTGTATTGCAGTTACTCACTTAATTACGCGTAAATATAATTATCTAACATCTTCATATTCCGCAGCTTTTTTTAGCATGGCCGTAAGTGTTGTAATATTTTTTTTTACAACGAAATTTCAGTTCGTAATAATGACATTTAATGACCTGTCTTTATCAATATTGGGCGGTCTATTTGCGGGACTCGGTGGTAGCGCTGTAATTTACGGTTCCAGAACACTACCTTCTGCAGTATTTGGCCTAACAAGTTATTTTCAAATTATTTATGGTGTATTTTTAGGCTGGATTATTTTTAGTCAATTACCCTCCATATATAATTATTTTGGAATACTTATAGTTATACTTGCGGGTATTCTTCTTTTTTACTTCGATAAGACCAAAAATGAGAGTTAGGGTAATGTTATCTATTATCACTCTTTACTTGATTTCGTATTTAATTTTTATTTTCCCATTTGATGTTTTATCTACTTGGCTAGGTAATCCATCTTCACTATTAGAGGTCTTTATAACCACTACTTTGGTATTTTCACTTTGTCTTTATTATTTTAGATCAAAAAGCACAAATAAATTTATAAAAATTTTTGTTTATGAGGGATTTGGTATAGGCACAGTATCTTTTTTCTTAATATTACCTCTAATCGCTTTTGAATATTTTAAGATTATAAGTAGTTACAATTTAGCAATTTTTTTCTTTTTCATTCAAATCCCTACTATCATTTATGGGTATATTAATTCAAAAAGGATTAAAATAAAAAAACTCTCATTAAGTTCAGAACTAGTAGACAAAAGTTTTAAATTTGTTTTTATCAGTGATGTCCATATAGGTTCAAATCATCCATCTTCACTTAAAAAAATTGTATTTGAAATCATTAAACTAGATCCGTCTTTTTTAATTATTGGTGGTGATTTAATTGATAGTAGTTCTTTTAAAATCGAAGATCTCAAAGAGTTTAAAAAACTTAACAAACCTATCTATTTTGTTACTGGAAATCATGAGTATTATATTAAAAACTCAAAAAAACATCTTGATGATCTTGATAGTGTTGGAATACAAATATTAAACAATGAGTCTTTAAAAATAAATGGAATAAATTTAATTGGACTCTCAGACAATATAAGTGATAAATCAAAAATTTCTAATTTTGAAAAACTTTTTCAAGAAGACTTATTTAATCTGTTGATTGTTCATAAACCCTCAATTTGGAAAAAAGTTTCAGCTAAAGCTAATTTAATGCTTTCTGGCCACACACATAATGGGCAGATCTTTCCTTTCAATTTTATTGTAAAACTTAAATTTCCTCATATTTATGGGCTTTACCAAAGAATGAATAACTATTTATATGTGAGCTCTGGATCAGCAACATGGGGCCCAAAGATAAGATTAGGATCTAACAATGAGATTGTCCAAATAAAATTTAAAAATTAACAATTTCTCTTATTGATGTAGATTAAACTAATGTTTTCTTTTTTATCTAAATCAAATTTTTTTTTCTTTTTCTTTATAAGCACACTTTTTGCAGACAGTCATATTTTGGAGCAAGAAAACTTTGAGGCTTGGCAATATACTTGTGTTTCTGAGCAAAATCAAAAAATATGCGACTTAAGAGAGCTTGTTATTGACTCCAACACAAATGAAGTCGTCAGTTATCTATCTATCACTATAAACCCTGATAAATTAACACAAATGCAAATAGCATTTCCCCATGCAGTGAATCTGAAAAGTCCAATTAAATTACAAATCGATGAAAAAGATCCAATTGATCTTAATTATGCTTACTGTAATCAAAGCGCATGTTTTGTGGCAGAAATAATTGGAGAAAATTTTGTGAATTTTTTCAAAGCCGGAAATCAAATTTCTATAAAGGCTTTATTTCTTGATAACCGAGAGGCCACTATAACTTATTCATTAAAAGGTTTCACAGCTGGTTACAACAGATTGTTTTCTTCAATAAATAAATAAATATCTAGTTTTTAATTAAATTAATTTTATTTTTAATTAATAACAAACATATCAAAGAGGGTATTACCATGATTGCAGTTATCATAAAGAATAATCCCCAATCACCACCGAGCCCGTCAACCATAGCACCGGAAGAGGATGCTAATAATGTTCTTCCCGCAGTTCCAACAGAGGCTAGTAAAGCGTATTGTGTAGCAGTGAAGCTTCGATCAACAAGAAGTGATATAAATGTTACAAACGCAACAGTAGCAAAAGCTGCTGCGAGGTCATCAATGATTACCGCAAATGCAAACAGAACTTTCGAGGGCCCTACCCATGCCAGAACTGAAAATAGAATATTCGTAGCTGACATTGCTATTCCTGCTATAATTAGAGTTTTAATTATACCAGATCTCATTGCAATAGCCCCTCCAATAAGAGTAAAAACAATGGTAGTTATCCAACCAAGTGCTTTTGAATAGATAGCTATATCCCCCTTCGAAAAACCAATTTCTTTATAAAAAACTAAACTCATCCTTCCCAAAAAGGCTTCCCCTATCTTAAACAAAAATACAAAGGCTAATATTGATAAGCTTATTTTTACCCCATTGTTGTTGAAAAAACTACTCAATGGATTGGCAACTGTGTTATTTAAATAAATGAATATTTTCGAAACAAAAAAATCTTTTCCAAACTGTTTCACATCGTATGAGGCGATAAAAAAAAGGATTGATATTAAAATAAAAATTAGGCCACCATTAGTAAACCATGTTCTATCTGAGACTTGACCAAGCCACCAACAGAAACCACCAACTGCAAAAAATAAAACACTAGCATTAATCATACTTTCATAACTAGCATTAGTATTATCTGTTTCTATAATTTTTTGGAATCTTTCTTTGTTACTTTCAGGTATTAAATTCAATCCAATATTACTTAAAACTATAATGGCCATTAAAAATATAAATGTTACTTGCCAATAATTTTCTATGCCTGAAATTTCTAATTTCTCAGCAATCTCAAGACAAATATAACCACCTAACTTATAACCAGTCCACCATCCTACAACTGCCATGGCTGCACCTGCAGCCATACTTGCTGTCTCTTCTTTTTTTATTTGTTCAATTCTGAGAGCATCAATAGTTATATCTTGTGTGGCAGATGATATAGCTATTGCAAGACCAACTCCAATTATAAGTGCTAAATTTTGGCTAGGATCCAATACACTCCAAATTAACAAGCATACAAGAATTATTGATTGCATAAGTATAATGATTGATTTTCTGTGACCTATCTTATTTGTTAAAAAAGGTATGCGAATTCTATCAATGACAGGTGCCCATAAAAAATTTATGGCATAAACACCAAATATTAATCCTGCCCATCCTATTGTACTTCTGCTAAGCCCTTCTTCTTTTAGCCACAAAGACAAAGCGCTAGCAATAAGAACCCAGGGAAATCCACTTATGATACCTAACAAAAGAATACGTAACATTCTTCTGTCATAGTAAGCACCAATTAAGGATTTTAATTTATTCGAATCTACTGAAACCGAACTCATAAATAATTATGTTATTCTAAAAAATAATTAATTAAACTCTAATTGCTAAGAGAGCTTAACCACTTTATTAAATCAGCCCTATCTTGGTCTTTTTTAATACCGTTGTAATTCATTTTTGTGCCAGCAATATATTTTTTTGGCTTTAATAGAAATTTGTTAAGTTCTTCCACATTCCAATCACCACCAAATGCTGCAAGTGCTCCAGAATATGCGAAGCCCTCTGCTGATCCTTTTTCTCTATTGACTATACCCCACATCGCAGGGCCAGTTTTATTTTCACCGCCTTTAACATGAGTATGGCAAGATGCACATTTTTTAAAAATCTTTTCACCATTTTCCATACTAGCTGATGCCAGCATAGGTGTAATGTCTGGTAAAACAGCAAAAATATCCACATCTTCACTTATAGAGGTTGTAACACCACCTTCAGGCACTTCAATTTTGTATGCAAGTTCATCTGGAAACTCGGGGTGTATCGCCATATCAGCAACCTTTGAGAATACAGCAGCAAGAAGTAAGGCAAGTATTATTGCACCTAGAATTTTATTAGTTTCCATATTAAAAAGAGAAGTCTATGTTTAAAAATATACCACTAAAAACGGATTTTTGTCGCATTAATGAATGATACGCTAGTTATAATACCAATAAGATTAAAGGCATCTAGATTCCCAAATAAGCCATTTGCAAAAATTGGTGAGTTACCAATGCTGCATCACGTTTATAATCGTGTAATTGATTTTACAGAAAATGTAATTTTAGCTATATGTGATCAAGAGGTAAAAGAGTACTGTGAAAAAATGGATCTTAAGTACGTTATGACAGATCCTAATCATCCATCAGGAAGTGACCGTATTGGAGAGGCATTAAAAAAACTTGAGGATACAATAAATTTTAAATATGTAATTAATGTTCAAGGTGACATGCCATTTATTAAAGATAACCACATTAATGTATTAAAAGAGAGACTTCTAAAGTTTCAAATGAGCACTTTAGCTTGTCCATTTGTAAACTTAAATGAAGCTAATGATAGTTCTAAAGTAAAAGTCTTAATTGATGAAAATAATTGTGCTTTAGATTTTTCTAGAACATTACAAGATAAACAAAACGTTAATAAAAATATTTTTCATCACATCGGTATTTATGGTTATCATCAGGATTTTTTGTCAAATTTTATCTCTTTATCACCTACTCAAAGAGAGCTTAGTGAGAAACTCGAACAACTTCGAGTTATTGAAACAGATAAAATTGGAATTTCAGTAATTAAAGAAGAGATTTTGGGAGTTGATACACAAGAAGATTTAGATAGAGTAAATCGATTAATTTATAAAAAATGAATAAAAAAATATCTTTTCAGGGAGTCGAAGGAGCATACAGTCATCTTGCAGTAAAAGAGTTCTTTCCTGGGGCAGAACCGTTACCCTGTAAAACATTTGAGATTGCTTTAAACGAGGCTGAAACTGGAAATGTTGATTATGCAATGATACCCATTGAGAACTCTGCTGCAGGCAGAGTAGCTGATATTCATCGATTGATACCAAAATCTAATTTGCATATTAACTTTGAACACTTTCAAAAAGTTGAACACAAGCTTTTAATTCATCCAGACAGTAAAATTGAAAATATCAAAAATATTATCAGTCATGAACAGGCCTTAGCACAATGTAGCGATAAAATTCAAAAATTAGATTTAGAAATTTTGATCGGAGCTGATACAGCAGGTTCAGCAAAAAAAATCCAAGATGAGAAAATAACAGATACAGCTGCTATTGCTTCTAGTTTGGCGGGAAAAATCTATGGATTAAAAGTTATTGATGATAATTTCGCAAACTCTGTGAACAACATCACAAGGTTTTATATAATGTCTAAAAACGAAAATTTAGAATTTGATGAAACTAAAACATACATATCATCCTTTTTATTTTCAGTTAAAAATACACCAGGATCTTTATTTAAAGTAATGGGGGGATTTGCGACTAATAATGTTAATATGATCAAACTCGAAAGTTACAATTATGGAGCAGATTTCGTAATTACACAATTTTATTGTGAAATTGAAGGACATCCTGAACAACAAAACACTAAATTTGCCCTTGACGATATGTATCATTATTGTTCAAAGGTTAGAAAATTAGGAGTTTTTGAAAAATCTCCATATAGAGTAAGACAATAACTTCATATTTCTATTTAATACTGTTATAAGATAATTTGAGAATTACATGGGCAACTTTTTATGCCAATCCGGTCAGGTTCGAAAGAAAGCAGCCGTAACATAAGGGGTTGGGTCGTGTAATTCTCCTTTGAGTCCATTATGAAACATCAATCGAATATTCTTGCATTAAAATATAGACCTTTAAACAAAACAACAACAGCAAGAATTGTTGCAAAAATGTTGAACTGTACAGTTTTTGATAAAAATAATAATCCTGATTTAATCAATTGTGAACAAGCAAAAGCTATCACTGAAGATAGACACCCAGATGTTATAGAAATTGATGCTGCATCAAATACAAGTGTTGAAAATGCGAGAGAGATTATAGAAAACGTAAAATATAATCCTGTTCTAGGAAAATATAAAGTTTATATAGTCGATGAGGTGCATATGCTATCGAAAAGTGCATTTAATGCTCTTCTTAAAACCCTGGAAGAACCACCCCCTCACTCAAAATTTATATTTGCAACGACTGAGATATCAAAAGTACCTATTACAATTCTTTCAAGATGTCAAAGGTTCGACTTAAGACGAGTCGATAAGAAGACACTGTCTGATTTTCTAAAAAGCATTGCCAAAAAAGAGGATATAACAATTTCTAATGAGGCATTAAATCTAATTGTAAAGGCTAGTGATGGTTCAGTAAGGGACTCCTTAAGCATATTAGATCAAGCTAATATATTTAAATTACAAAAAGAAATTCAAGTTGAAGAAATCGTAAACATGCTAGGTTTTGCAAAGCAAAGTGATTTGTATGAGTTATCAAAATGTATATTTGATAACAATTTATCAAAACTAATTTCTATGCTTGACGATATGTATCAAAGAGGTTCTGAGACCTCTAAAATCATTGAAGATATGATGAATATAATAAATTGGTCATGCAAATTAAAAATAAACCAAAAACTTATTGAGGATGAGTTTTTAACTGAAGAAGATAAAAATTTTGCTTCTTATGTTATCCAATTTGATAATGGCAAGTTAAATATTTTTTGGCAAAGTTTGATGAAAGGTTATGATGAAATTAAAATCTCACCTCAACCTCATTCAACCCTAGAAATGGTAATGCTTAGGTGTGCTTTTTTGTTAAATGATAATCAATCAACAGACTTAGTAGAAAAAAAAAAGTCTGAAATAAATCAGAACACAATTCAATCCTCTCCTAATATTGATCAAGTAATTCAAAACAAAGTTGAACAAGTATCGCCAATTTCTCTAAAAGAAAAAATTGATATTCATCAGAAATTTTTTCAATTTTATGGAAAAAATTTCTCACCTCTTATGGCAGGAATTATTATTGAAAATGTTGAAATTATTGATTTTTCAGAGAAAAATAAAATATTACGATTAAATGTGTCTGACAAAAATTTCAACGGAAGCGAAGAATTATTAAAAAATTTGGAAAATGATTACAAAATCGAAATGAAACTTAAAACAGAAATAACAACTTTAGAGACAATTAAGTCTCTTTATAAAAAAGAATTAATTGACCAGGAGATGAAGACTGATGAATTTAAAAAAGTTCTTGCTAAATTTCCTAATGCAAAGATTATAGATATTGAAGAATTAGAAAGAGGTGATGGAAATGATGGGTAATATGGGCGGTATGATGAAAAAAGTCCAAGAAATGCAAGCCAAAATGCAAGAAATGCAAAAGGAGCTTGAGAATAAAACCGTTGAGGCTGAGTCAGGAGGAGGTATGGTTAAAGTTATAATGAATGGTAAACAAATTGTTCAATCAATTGATTTAGATCCATCACTGTTGTCTTCTGATGAAAAAGAGGTATTGGAGGATTTAATCAAAGCAGCACTCAATCAAGCTAAAGAAAAAGTCGAGGAAATGTCAGCTGAAGAAATGAAAAAAATAACTGGTGGGTTACCATTGCCTCCAGGAATGAAGATGCCTTTTTAAATTGTCACAAGACGAACTTCAAAAATTTATTAATTTAATTTCTAGGTTACCTGGAATCGGCCAACGCTCTGCGCAAAGAATAGCTTTATATTTGATAAAAAATAAACAAGAATTAATGTTACCTTTAGGAGAAAGTATAAAGGAAACGGCTTCTGTGGTAAAAAAATGTACTAATTGTGGAATATTAGATGTTATTGTTCCATGTAAAATTTGTTCTTCAGAAAATAGATCAAAAACTACAATATGTATCGTTGAAGATATGGCTGATGTATGGGCATTTGAAAGATCTGGATATCATAAAGGTCTTTATCATGTTATTGGCGGGCTTTTATCAGCCTCAAAAAATTTTACAGAACAGGATTTAAATTTAAATAAACTCAAAGAAAGAATTTTAAAAAATCAAGTACAAGAAATTATTTTAGCATTGAGCGCAACAATTGAGGGACAAACTACAGCCTTGGTGATAAAGGATAAACTAGAAAATCAAAATATTAAAATTACGCAACTCGCATATGGTGTTCCTGTAGGAAGCGAAATTCATTATCTAGACGATAATACCTTAGGGGCAGCTTTAGAGTCGCGTAAAAACTTAAGCTAATTAAATCAGAAGTAACATCTAAAAGTTTGATTTATTGTCTCTGATAACTGTATAAACTATATTAAATTCCATGTTGAAGCTTATTTATGCACCTGATCCCATATTAAAAAAAGAGAGTGTATCTATACCTCAGGTAGACGATCATCATAGAGAACTTATAAAACAAATGTATGAGATTATGTATTCTGCGAATGGAGTTGGTTTAGCTGCTCCACAGATAGGTTTGAATATTCGCATATTTGTTCTTGATGCAGGCTCAAGAGATGAAGAAAAAAAACCTATCACAATGATAAATCCTAAAATTATATCATTACATGAAAAGAAAGTGCCATATGAAGAGGGTTGCTTATCCTTCCCAGAGCATTTTGCAGAAATAGACCGTCCTGAAAAAATTAAGATAGAGTATCTTGATGAAGACAACTCAAAAAAAATCTCTACATTTACAGGCTTTGAATCGAGGATAATACAACATGAATTAGATCACTTAAACGGTATTTTATTCGTTGACCATTTAAGTCGTTTAAAAAGAGACGTGATTATCAGAAAGATGAGAAAGTATAAAAAAGAAAAAGAAATAATTTAAATGAAAAAAAAACGTGTAGTTTATTTTGGCTCACCAGAATTTTCTCTTCCTCCTCTTAAGACCCTCTATCTTGGAGGATATGATATAGTGGGAATTTATACACAAGAGCCAAAAAAAAAATTTAGAGGACAAAAAAAATATAACACACCAGTTCAACAATGGGCAGAAAGTCAACTTCTACCTGTTTTTACTCCCAAAATACTTGATGATACATCTTTGAAAGAATTTCAATCATTAAAGCCTGATGTCGCAATCCTTTTTGCATATGGTAAAATAGTTCCACTTAATTGGTTAAACACTCCTTTAAATGGTTTTATAAATATACATGCCTCGCTTCTACCAAGATGGAGAGGAGCAGCACCTGTTCAAAGAGCCATTGAAAATAATGATAAAGAGA
>LULI01000125.1_pt2 | contig 25276 bp, 20 predicted proteins | sample 728191 | NCBI WGS metagenome assembly LULI01 (sample SAMN03860293, study PRJNA289734) | marine metagenome | biome: seawater column; feature: ocean; material: water; isolation source: Red Sea water column Station 169 - depth 50m | place: Saudi Arabia: Red Sea | collected 2011-10-15 | depth 50 m | reverse complement strand
GCTTGTGGCGCAGCGCACGCACCTCGCCTTCGGTGACGCCGCCGGTCATCGCCTTCACGGCCTCGTGGATCAGCCCGCTGCCGCGCGCCGCTGCCGCGCCGGTGCCGGGCCGCAGATGCGCCGACTGCAGCGCCAGATAGGCGAGCCTTTTGTCCGAAAAGCCCATCGCCTTCAGCCGGCGGAGCCCCTCGGCATCGCGTGGCAGACCATTTTCGAGCACGCCGTTCTCGGCCTCGACAATCTCTGCGATGCGATCGAGGAACCACATGTCATAGCCCGCGATGCGGTTGATCTCGGCGAGCGATACGCCCTCGCGGATCGCCTGCGCCGCGATCAGCAGCCGGTCGCCCGCCCGCACGCGCACTTCTGCCAATTCGGGGCCGGCGACATGCCGGGGGCGCGACAGGCCGAGCACGCGTACGCGCAGCTTCGACAGCAGCGGGATATCGGCGAGGCGACGCCCGATGATCGGATGGGCCGACGATACGACCGCTTCGACCAGGGAAAGATCGCGCGGACGCTCCGGCCCTGCAGTGACCACTCCGCCGCCGACACCGGTCAATCCAGTGCGGAAATCGTACGCCTCCGCCAGCGAGGCGAGCTCGGCGGGGCTGGAGGAGACCACCAGCTGGTCGCCCGCGCCGAGGACATGCTCTTCGATATCGCCGCGCAGGATTTCACCCCCACGTTTCAGGCCGAGGATGCGCACGCCCGGACGGCGCGACAGCGCGATCTGTCCGATCGGCTGGCCGACCATAGGGCTGTCCGAAACCAGCGAAAGATGGGAGAGATAGACATCGCTTTCGGCCGCCTCGTCCAGCGCACGAGGCTGGCGGTCGGGCAGCAGACGTGGTCCGGCGACGACGAGGTAGAGGATCCCCGCCACACCAGCCCAGAGCCCCACGCCGGTGATCTCGAACATGGTGAAGGGTTCAAGACCCTGTTCTTGCGCCACGCCGTCGACAAGGAGATTGGTGGAGGTTCCGATCAGAGTCAGTGTGCCGCCGAGGATAGAAAGGTAGGAAAGCGGGATCAGCAGCCGCGTAGCGCCGATTCCCACCGCCTTGGCGAGGCGCTTGACGATGGGGATCATCACCAGGACGACCGGCGTGTTGTTCATGAAGGCCGATGCCACCACCGTGCCTGCACCGATTTCCGCAACCGCCAGCCGGGGTTTGCGCAGCGTGCGCCGGATCACCCAGCCCGCCACTTCCTCCAGCGCGCCGGTTCTCAGCAAGGCGCCGGACAGGACGAACATCGCTGCGATGGTGATCGGGGCCGGGTTCGAGAAGACCGCCAGCAATTCGTCCACCGAAAGAAAGCCCAGCAGCAGCATGGCGAGCGCGAAGGAGACCGCCAGCACGACCGGCGGCAAACGCTCCAGCGCAAAAGCGATGAAGAGGATCACCAGCATCGCCAGCCCGATTTCGGGGTGAAAGGGGGCAAGCGATTCGGGCAGGAGCGTCGGCATCTGCTCCGACAGCTATCCAAAAATAGCGAACGGGGAAGCGTTTTCGCCTATTCGCGGACGAAGAGAGTTTCTTGCTCCATCCATGACCAGCGCCTAATCGCGGTCCGATGAACGATTTTTCCAAGACTGCGCAGCTGATGCGCCGAGGCACCGATTTCCTGGGCAGCGAGACCGCGATCCTGTGCGGGGCGATGAGCTGGGTGTCCGAGCGCAACCTGGTTTCCGCCATATCGAATGCGGGCGGCTTCGGCGTGATCGCCTGCGGCGCGATGACGCCCGAGCTGCTCGACGCGGAGATCGCGGCGACCAGAGCGCTGACCGACAGGCCGTTCGGCGTGAATCTCATCACCATGCATCCGCAGCTCTTCGATCTGATCGGCGTGTGCGAAAAGCACGGCGTAACGCATGTCGTCCTCGCAGGTGGCATCCCGCCCAAGGGCAGCGTCGAGGCGATTAAGGGCGGCAAGAACCCCGCCAAGGTCATCTGTTTCGCGCCCACGCTGGCGCTGGCGAAGAAGCTGCTCCGCTCGGGCGCGGATGCGCTGGTGATCGAAGGCATGGAGGCGGGCGGCCATATCGGTCCGGTTTCGACCAGCGTGCTGGCGCAGGAAATGCTGCCCGAGCTGAGCGAAGAGCACCTGATTTTCGTTGCAGGCGGGATCGGGCGGGGCGAGACGATCGCGGGCTATCTCGAAATGGGCGCTGCAGGCGTCCAGCTGGGTACGCGCTTCGCCTGCGCTGTCGAGAGCATCGCCCATCCGGACTTCAAGAAGGCGTTTTTCCGCGCCAGCGCGCGCGATGCGGTCGCAAGCGTCCAGGTCGATGCACGGTTGCCGGTGATCCCGGTGCGCGCGTTGAAGAACAAGGGAACGGAGGCGTTCACCGCCAAGCAACGCGAAGTCGCCGATGTCCTCGATCGCGAGGAGATAGCGATGGCGGAAGCGCAATTGCAGATCGAGCATTACTGGGCGGGCGCGCTCCGCCGTGCCGTGATCGATGGCGATGTCGAAAATGGCAGCCTGATGGCGGGCCAGTCCGTCGGCATGCTGAAGGAGGAAGAGCCTGTGGCGGATATCGTCGCCAAGCTGATGAGGCAAAGCGAGGAGGCGCTCGCGCGCCGCTGAGACAGTGCTTGGCCGCCTCGCAGTGGATGTCGCGATCTATCGCGACCGGGTGCAGGTCACCGAGCGCAAGAGCGGCATATTCATCGACCAGCGCGCCGATCACCCCTTTTCGTCCGACACGCAATTGGTGGCCGACGCCACTCGTTTCGAACATGCGCTGTCCCACGCCTTGCGCCAGATCCTGAAGACCGGCGCCTATATGCTCTACGAACCGCGCGCCGTCGTCGGCCCCACCGATCCGGCGCTGACCCCGCCGGAGCGGGCTCTGGTGCGACGGGTTCTGCAGGATACTGGCTTTCGCCGGATCGAGTTCGAGGACGAGTGAAAAAGAAAGGGTCGGAGAACTGCTCTCCGACCCCCGAAGGTCCGGCTCCCGCCCGGAGTGAGGGCGCCGCTGCCCGGGTGCCCCTGCTTTGTGAGGTGACTGCGCCTGGTAGGGGGCGACGCAGGCCGCACTGAGCTGTTCGAGGTTTCCCGTTTTGAATGGAAGGGCGGCCCGCCCGACAAGGCGAGCCGCCCCAAGGCTTAGAACTTGAATTCCGCCCCGGCGTAGAAGAACCGTCCGACCGGACCGAAGGGCGATCCGCCTTCCGTACCGAGCAGATCCAGCGGCGGCAGCTTGTCGAACGCATTGTCGACTCCGGCGTAGAACGTGAAATCATCGTCCGTCGAGAAATCGACGCGGAAGTCGTGGTAGGTCACGTCGGGGTAATAGGTGAAGGGCGATGCGTCGGGATTGAGCGGCGGACGGCCCTGAACGCTGAAATAGGTCTCGTAATTGCCGAGAACCTGCTTGCCGATATATCGCATGCGGTATCCGAAATCGACAGTGTCGGTGGACAGGTTCGCAGAGAGCTGTCCCTGCCAGCGCGGATCGCCAAGTTCACCGAGCTGGCGATCGTAGAAGGTCTCGTCTGTGATGTCGGTGAAGTTGTTCCGCTTGATCACGTAGGACAGCAGGCCGCGCAGGCGCAGATCGAGGCCGTCGCTCAGTTCGGTGCGATACGACATGTCGGCATCGACACCGGACGTTTCCTGCTTGGCGAAGTTGAACGGCGCGATCAGAGCGGACGGCCCGGTCGGCGTCAGCGACACCGTAGTACCCGCCTGGATCACATTCTGCTGGCCCTGAAGGGTTCCGTTCGGATTGCGGAAGACAGCCGCGCAGTACTGGTTGTCGATTCCCGAGGGACTGTCATAGCACTGGTTGATAACCGCCTGGCCGCCCAGCGCGAAGATCACGTTGTCGATCGTGATGTCGTAGTAATCGACCGTCAGGGCGAAGCCCGGCAGGAAGCGCGGCTCAAACACGGCGCCGAAAGTCCAGCTTTCACTGCGTTCCTCGCGCAGGTTGGGATTGCCACCATTATTGGCCGAGATACCCGATGCGGTCACGTTGGTGAACGGTTCGGTCGTGCCGTTGAAGGTCTGCGTCGTCGGCACGCCCGCCGCTGCACAATTCGCGCTGCGGTTGGGATTGTCGTTAATGCGGTTCTGGCTGCACGGATCGACGAACCCGTTGATGAAGGTCTGGGTCGCGGCCGAGAACAGATCGCTCTGGGTCGGCGCACGGACCGCACGGGCATAGCCGCCGCGCAGTTTGAGATCTTCGACAGGCGCGTAAATCACGCTGCCGTTATAAGCCCATACGCCGCCCGTCTGACCGATATTGTAGTCGGAATAGCGCGCAGCGCCCGCAAGGCTCAGTTCCCGAATAAACGGGATGTCGGCCACGATCGGGATATTGATTTCGCCAAACGCTTCGGTGACCTTCTGCTTGGGCGGATCGAAATCGGCGATCGCGTTGAGGAAGGTGAGGCCGTTGCGGGTCGTTTCGTCATACGCGGCAAAGGCCGTCTGCTCGCGATATTCCCCGCCGATGACGAAGCCGATCGGACCGGCAGGCATTTCGAAGAACTGCGAGGTGTCACCGGCGACGAAAGCCGTGACGTCGAACAATTCTGCCTCCTGTACGCGGCTGGACGTGTAGAGGAAGTAGTCGAGCGCGGCCTGACTGACCTGGCCGTCACCGAACAGATTGACGGGAACGCAGGCCGGATCGTCATTCGTGGTCGAAGCGTCGGCATTGATGCGGCAGACGATCTGACCCGCGGCGTTGCGCGTCGCGTCGATGGCATTGGCGTAACGCGCGCGCAGCAGATTGCCTTCGGTTTCGTAGTAGGTATCGAGCTTGCCGTAATTGACCGCGACTTCGTAACGCCAGTCCTCATTGAAATCGCCACGCACCCCGCCGACGATCGAGTAGGTTTCGCGTTCGTGGTCCTCGCCGCGACCGCCGAAGTCGATGTTGAAACGCTGCGCGGTGAAAGTCGTCGCCGGATTGGCACGCTGGGCGGGGGTGAGAACGCTGTTGAGCGTCGCACGGGCCTGTGCGCTCAGGAACGGGTTGTCGATGCGGAAGCTGTTGTTGAAGAAGGTCGGCTGGCCCTCCTGATTGGCCGTCACCTTGACATAGCGCGCTTCGATGAAGGGATCGAAGGCGGGCGAAATTTCGAAATGGGCGAGCACGGTCGCCGAATAGCGTTCGAGGCCGGGCGACAGCATACCCGTCCGGCGCAATGTGGAACCCAGGCCGCCGACGCAATTGTTCGAACCGAAGACGCGCAGATCGGTGGTGCAAGGATTGGCAATCAGCGTGCCGTCGGGCTGGAAAACGAAGGTTCGGCCGAACTGGGCGAGCGCGTTGGAACTTCCTTGCACTGCGATGCCGGTGCAAGCCGTCGCCCGGCGCGCATTGAACTGCGCTGCCGTTTCGCCGATTGCCGCTGCCGTGGGGCAAGCTGCGGTAAAGAGGCCGCCATCGGAGATCGTGTTGTTGCGGATACCGTTCAGGAAAGACGTGTCCGGGATGCCGTTACCGGTCGAGGGCTCGGCAGCCCGAACGCCGAGCGTCGGATTGACGATCGGGCCGGTGAATTCGGTCGCGTTGAACTGGTTGCGGCCGCTGAACGCGCCGGTCTGCGCGTCGCGGCTGGTGAAGAACAGAGTGTTCTGCCGGGCATATTCGCCGGCAAACGAGATATTGCCGCGACCTTCGGCGAAATTCTTGCCTGCGGTGATGCTCCCGAAATACGATCCGCGATCGCCACGCGAAGAAATGCCGCCCTGGCCGCGAAGGCGGATGCCGTCGAAATCGTCGTTCAGGACAAAGTTCACGACGCCCGCGACGGCATCGGACCCATAAACCGCAGAATTGCCGCCGGTCACGATATCGACACGTTCGATCAGGTCGGACGGAATGGAGTTCACGTCGACCCGCTCGACCCCGGGCGTAGCGGTGATCTGGCGGCGGCCGTTGACCAGCGTAAGCGTGCGAGCCGTACCAAGGCCGCGCAGGTCCAGGGCGTTGATGCCTGCCGTGCCGATGAAGCGCGTCGAATTGGACTGGCTGAACGTTGCACGCAATTGCGGCAACTGGTTCAGCGAATCGCCCAGCGATAGATTGCCCGAAGACAGATCTTCGGCAGAAACGCTGACGACCGGAACGGGCGAAGACAGATTGACGGGGATAGCGATGCGCGATCCGGTCACGACGATGGCATCGTTCTGCGGTTCGGTGCCGTCCGCGTCGCTGTCGCAATTCTCCAGCGAGATGTCGCAATCATTGTCGGAAAGATCCTGCGGCTCAGACTGTGCCTGCGCGGCGCTGGTTGCGGCAAGAAAGGCTGCGGAAGCGAGAGAAATCCAGGCGAGCGAAGACGATGCGCGAAGCGCATTCTTGTGTGACATACCCATGAAAGAACCCCAGAAGCACGGGACCGGACGGCGGTCACCGCTTAGACTCAGAAAAAGCCTTGTACGTGACCGGTAAGCCGATTCGCCTCTTGGCGTTCATAAAATGCCGCCAAAGCCCCTTGCCCACAATAGGATTATTTCACTAACCCCGGCATCGGAAGCGGCAAAAAAACTTATATTCCGACAAAAAGTAATTATATTCTATAAGACTGAACTTTACTTTCAATTTTTGGGGAGGGTCTTGTGCTGGGCGTGATTCCTAAGATTTTGAAAGATAATGATGTCTTGATCGTCAATCGATGTGTTGGCGCCCCTGTTGTAGAATTGTTACAACTCCGACAAAATTCGATCCGAGGGAACATCCTCTGCCTTCTGCCATAGTCTTGAGAATGGGTTCATCCGGGTCGGCTCGATGAGTCGGTGGCGAGAAGAGGAGAGGCGAGCATGTGCGATTCAGCGATGATGAAGAAATGGGGCGAGGCCGCGATGACCCGTCGCCGCTTCGGCCAGGTTGCTGCTGCATCGGGCCTCGCGTTCGGAGCCGCGGGCTGCGCCACCATGGCGGCGCCGGGGCAAAGCGGACGCGCGGTCTCCTTCGCGACGCCCGACGGTACCATGGACGGCTGGTATGTCACGACTTCGGGCACGAGGAAGCCCGGAGTGCTCTTCTGGCCTGACATCGCCGGCCTGCGTCCTGCAAAGAAAGCCATGGCCTCGCGCCTTGCCGCAGCGGGTCACGCGGTGCTGGTGATCAATCCCTACTATCGCGACGTATCCGGCCAGCAATACGAGGATTTCGCTGAATTCGCCGCCAGCGACGGCTTCAAGACCGTGCGCCCGTGGCGCGAAAAGCTGACTGCGGATGCGATCATGCGCGACGCGAAGGCGGCCACCGCTTGGCTCGACGCGCAGGACGAGGTCGATGCGAAGCGCGGTATCGGAACGCAGGGGTATTGCATGGGCGGTCCCTTCACGTTCTGGACGGCCGCAGCAGTGCCCGCGCGCGTCAAGGCGGCTGCGAGCTTCCACGGAGGCGGCCTGGTGCGAGAAGGCGCGAACAGTCCGCACCGGATGGTGGACGAGAGCCGGGCGGGCTATCTCGTCGCGATCGCGCAGGACGACGATGCCAAGGATCCCGAGGCCACTGCGACTCTGCGCGAGACCTTTGCCGCGCTCGACAATCCGGCCGAGATCGAAGTCTATCCCGGCGACCACGGATGGACCGTTCCTGACTCGCCCGCCTATGCGCCGGAGGCGGCCGAGCGTGCCTGGGAACAATTGCAGGCGCTCTATGCGCGTGAATTGTAGACTCAAGGAGGTTTTCGGCGGACCGAATGGACGAAACGGTGTTGCGTGAAAGCCGCTTAACGTGTGTTTTAGAATGAAACAGGATATATTGCTTGAGTTCTGCGTCCAATCCTTCATGCCCTTTCGTGAAGATTTATGTGGGAGTTTTTAATGCGTACGAAGACCGTTACTTTGGCCCTCGCGGCCTCCGCCCTTGCGGCGGCCCCTATCGCGGCTCAGGCTGCCGACCGTTCGGCTGCGCCGATCTCGGACGAAAGCGAACTGGCCGGCGGCGCGAGCCGCATCCTTATCCTTGCGATAGTCGCTGCGGCGATCTTCGTCGGCATCGAAGTGTCGGGTGACGACGATCCCGTCAGCCCGTAAGGCGGACAGCGTTCTGTTTTTCGAAAGGGGCCGTGCGCAAGCGCGGCCCCTTTCTTTTTGCCTTCAGGATTTCGAGGCGGCGGTCTGTAGCCACGCCGCAAGGCTGGCGTTTTCACACGAGCAGCGTAGGCTGAACGAAGCGCAAGAAAGAGGAGTTTCCATGGCCCAGACAATCCTGCTGATCCTGGCGGTGCTGGTGCTCGTCACCTTCCTGATGATGGGCGTGCGCGTCGTGCGTCAGGGCTATGTCTATACGATCGAACGGCTCGGGAAATTCACCATGCCTGCCGAGCCGGGGCTGCACCTGATCATCCCGCTGATCGACCGGGTCGGCCACAAGATCAACATGATGGAGCAGGTGCTCGATATTCCGGGGCAGGAAATCATCACGAAGGACAATGCCATGGTCGGGGTCGATGCCGTGGTGTTCTTCCAAGTGCTCGACGCGGGCAAGGCGGCTTATGAAGTGTCCGGCCTTCACAATGCGATACTGGCGCTGACCACCACCAATCTGCGTACGGTCATGGGCAGCATGGATCTGGATGAAACTCTCTCGAAGCGCGACGAGATCAATGCCCGGCTCTTGAGCGTGGTCGATCATGCGACCTCGCCGTGGGGGATCAAGATCACCCGCGTCGAAATCAAGGATATCCGCCCGCCGATGGACATTTCGGAAGCGATGGCGCGCCAGATGAAGGCCGAACGCCTGAAGCGGGCCGAGATTCTGGAAGCCGAAGGCGATCGTCAGAGCCGGATCCTGCGCGCCGAGGGTGACAAGCAATCCGCCATCCTCAAGGCCGAAGGCAAGCGCGAGGCGGCCTTCCGCGATGCCGAAGCGCGCGAGCGCGAGGCCGAGGCCGAAGCCAAGGCGACCGAACTGGTCTCGAACGCCATCGCCTCGTCCGGCAATCAGGCGATCAATTACTTCATCGCGCAGGAATACACCAAGGCGGTCGGCAAGTTTGCGGAAAGCCCCAACGCCAAGACGATACTGATGCCGTTCGAGGCCACGCAGCTCATCGGATCGCTCGGCGGGATCGGCGAATTGGTACGCGACACGTTCGGGGATGGGCGAGCCGATGTGAAGGGCACGGTCGATACCGGCACGCCCATGCCGTCGCCACGGGAGCGCGATCCGGTCCAGCGCCGCAATAATCCGGCCAGCGTTCCGCCTTCGGGCACAACCCGGGGCTGATCGCGTGGACGGGATCGAGTCCTATTGGCTGTGGTTTGCCGCCGGTCTCTTGCTGTCGGGTCTCGAAATGGTGGTGCCGGGCGTCTATCTGATCTGGCTCGCCATGGCGGCTCTGGCAACGGGCGTGATCGCGCTGATCGCAGGGCCAGCGCTCGGCATTCAGGTCGTCGCCTTCATTTCGCTCGCGCTGATCTTCGCCTTTTCCGCCAAGCGGATGCTGCGCGATCGACCGATCGTAAGCTCCGATCCGCTGCTCAACAATCGTCGCGGACGGTTGGTTGGACAAACTGCCGTCGTCACCACTCCGATCGACGGGGGCGAGGGCCGGGTGCGCGTCGGAGACAGCGAGTGGATCGCCCGCGGAAACGATACTCCAGCGGGGCAACGCGTGCTTATCATCGGCAGTGAAGGCTCGATCCTCTTGGTCGAACCGGCCGCACCCCTACCGATCGAGCACCGCTCCTAGCCGCAAGCCAGCGAATATCGCCCGACGCGCTCAGAGCCCGCCCGACGCCATCGCGCGGTCGCCGAAGCGGCCATGCTTGCGGTAGCGCACCATCCACTTGTCGAGGAACAGGCCGAGCGGCTTTGGCTCGATCCCCAGCTCGGCGAGGCCGGGATGTTCGCCCGAAACGGTATTTCCCTGCTTCAGCAATTCCCACTGATCGCTGCCCATTGGAGTGCCGGGTAGCGAAGCGAACGCGCCTGCGACGCCATCGGGCATGGGCAGGAAGGTGCGGGAGCGGCGCTGCGCCTCCGCGATCCGGCGGTTCAGTTCGAGCATCGTGACCTTTTCAGGCCCACCGAGCTCGAAAATCTTGCCGCCGTGCTCGCCCGGCGATTCCAGCGCGACCGCCACCGCTTCGGCGACGTCGTCGACATAGACGAGCTGCAATTCCTTGTCCGGCCCGAACACCGGCAGCACGGGCAGCCAGCGGATCATCTGCGCGAACATCGTGGTGAAATCGTCGTCCTTCCCGAACAGGAGGGACGGACGCAGGATGGTGGCGTTCGGAAACGCTTCGCGCACCAGATCCTCGCCGAGATGCTTCGCTTCGGCATAGTCGATTTCGACGTCTTCGTCCGGTCGGAGGGCGATCGCGCTGACCTGAACGAAGGCCTCGGCGCCGGTTGCGGCGGCGGCTTCGGCCATCCATCCGGCGCTGATGCCCATCAATTGCTTCAGATTGCCCTGAAAGCTGCCGACCAGATTGACCACGGCGTCGGAGCCCTGGATCACCTGTTCGACCTGTCGACGGTCGGTCACGTCGCAGCGGGCGAATTGCAACTGGCCGAGCTTGGCGAGCGGCTTGAGATTGAAGGCGCGCTCAGGATGGCGGCTGGCGACCCGCAGCCGCGCGCCGCGATCCAGCAGCGCCTGAGCCACGTAATTGCCGATGAAGCCGCTGCCGCCCATCAGCGTCACCAGTTTGCCGTTCAACGCGCTGCTTTTCGCCATGGCGGAAATGCTTTCCTCAATTCGTCTCTAAGAAACCGTCTGCGCCCTAGCCCCGGCATGGTGGGCCGAGCAAGGCGTCAATTGCCGCAAGCCCAAGTGCCAGAACTGCGCGTGGAAAGCGGCGTGCCCTCATACGCGATCGTGAGCGTGGCAGGCCAGGTGCGCGTTTCGATGCGTGCGGGCGCGTCGCCCTCGCTGTCTTCGGCGGCGTCCGGCTGGCTCTGTTCGCCATCCTCCGCTTCGCCGCGCACGATCTGGGCGACCAGATCGCCATCCGATCCATAGCGCCCGCCTTCTTCCATGCGCGCCTGAGCGCCGGTAAATTCGGCCGTGAACAGCACCGGCTCCCCGCTGACACGCGCGACGCCGCGAGGATTGGCGCCCCCGTCGTCGGGCACGGCGGTCTGGAACAACATGCGATCGCTGTCAGAGGTAAAGGAACAGGTCGCGACATTCGCATTGCCGAGCAGGGCGCCGTCGGCCCGCGTCACGACCGAAAGAAGGGGATCGGTACGACCTTCGTCGATCGTGGTTCCCGCCACGCCCGTCACGTCCGCATCGCCATCCTTCACTTCTGCGAGCGGTATTTCATCGGCGCGCGATTGTTCGGGAATCGGTTCCGCACAGGCCGCAAGGGCAAGGAGTGGGAGGGCGGACATAAGGGCGGAAAGCGCGAGACGCGGTGTTTTGGTGATCATAGCGATGCAACGTGCCGCACCCGTCGCGGTTTCGCAATTCCCGAAGGCAGATCGTACGGCGAAATCTTCATCCCCTCGCACATTGGGGGGCGATCCGATTAGCGTTGACAAGCCCTCCCAAGGCCAGCTAGTGGCGCGCGCCTACCAGGACGCCGGACCACGATGACCGGCAGTTCTCAAACGTGCCCAGATGGCGGAATTGGTAGACGCACCGTCTTCAGGTGGCGGCGCTCGCAAGGGCGTGGAGGTTCGAGTCCTCTTCTGGGCACCATTTCCGGTCAAAGATGGGCACCTCGCCCGTTGATCTGGCCACCGACGCAGCGCCGTGCGCCAAGGCGTCCGTCTGCCCTGAGATTTCGACCTTCGAGCCAATTCGAATCTTCTCAATAAAGGCACGAGCAATCTGCTGGCGCGCCTCGATCGGGCCGTGCTTCAGCTCTCGGCGAACGATGTTGCCAAATCTTTGAACCGCGGCTGGGGTGATTTCAGTAGGCCCACGTTCGAGTTGCTGATTTAGCGTCGTCACCGTCGTATTAAGGCCATCGATCTCTGCACGTCGTTGCTTCAGCCTGGCCGTTATGTCCGGATCGCGGGGAGAGACTGCTCCAGTTTCAATCGCGTCGTGCAGATTGGAAAGACGGCGACGGGCGTCTGCTAACTTCGCTTCGCACTGTTCCAATTCTTGTAGCTTGCGCTGACGGCTCTCATCAGAAGTGTCGAGCACCTTCGTGAGCAACGGTTCGAGATGCTCTTCCCCGAATACCCTGTCAGCGACTTCGCCCAGAACGAGTTCGTCAAGTTTCTCAGCCCGTACATTGGGACAATCGCACGCCGATGCCCCCCGGTTAACTTTCGAGTTGCAGGAATAGTAGCGATATCGGCCGCCCTTTCCTGTCCTGATCGTCATTCCCGAACCGCAGGCTTCGCATTCCGCTAACCCGATAAGAAGTGTCGGACCGCTTACTACCCGCGGAGGCGTATTTCGCGGTGCCCGCTCTTCTCTGAGCGCTGCAACGCGGTCGAATTGTTCCTGAGTAATTAGCTGCGGACAGTGCACCCAAGTCCATTCCTCCTCCGGCAGGAGATTGCCGAATTCGTCAAACTTGTTGCCTGGAAAACGGCCGAGGTAGTGGAGTCGAGACAGGATGCCCGCCACAGTCGCATTGTAGAATTTCTTCCCTCGGCGGGTGAAGCCGTGTCTATTCAGGTATTCGGCGATAGCCCGGCCCCCCAAGGGGATGCCATTCAGACCTTTCTCCGCGAGGTCGAATATCATCCGAACGATCGCCGCTTCGGACGCGTTCAGGAAAAGCTTCTTCTTCTCTTTCTTTGATCGAACTTCGACGGTTCGGGACTCGTAGCCGAGCGGAACGGTCCCTCCGACCCAGAAACCCTCCTCGGCGGTCCCTCGGAGACCCCTTCGGGTGTTCATTGATGCCTTTACGATCGCATCCTGATCCTGCCAGCTGGTCAGCAACTTGTGCAACATGCCGAAATGGCTGTCTTCGAACTTCTGGTAGACGAACAGGCACTGCACCCCAGCGCGCTGGAGTTGTCCCTGCGTAATTACCGTGAATTCCACGTCACGGGCGAGGCGAGCCATGTCACAGGCGACAATGCACTCCACTGGATGGTCATCGCTGGTGGCGAGAAGCATCATTCGATTGAATTCCGGTCTTTTCCAGTCGGAGCCGGACAGTCCCGGTTCTACAAAGAAATCGATGAGATCGATGTCGTTCTGAATGCAGTATTTTTTAAGGTCGACCTTCTGCTGCCGGAGCGAAGTCTGATGCTGGGCCTGCTCTGCCGTGCTGACACGGACATAAGCGTATGCCTTTCGCCGAACCGGTGAAGCCCTATTTCCCACGTTATCTCCTCTGCTTTTTCATTCTTCGTAATCAGCGAAATGCCACGCCATCTTACCCATGCCGATCGAGCAGCGCTTCCCTTTCCTCGTCTGCGCAGATGAACTCGATACCAAGTGCTTCCAGTTTGCCGAGGATACGAAAGTAATCGCTATCGATCCTCGCGAGACGGCACTTCGTCGCCACGATGACCGCACCAATCTGATCCCAGGTGACGGCGCTCAGCATGCGGTCTCGCTCGGTCAGGCTCGAACTGTTTGCCTCCACATCTATGAAGACGCGATGCAGGCGCAGGAACCGCATCGCTGCGATCAACCGTATTCTCTCGCCTTGGAAAGCTATCGAGCGTGTCATCGCAGGCGCGTCCATGTGGGAACAACGAATGTATCCAACGGCATCATTCATGGAATATCTCCTTCAGTGCGTCCTCGCCGATAAGCTCGAGCAGCAAACGGGCGAGGGCATCCTCCGGCGGAGGCACCAGCCACTCGATTTCTGCATGCGCGTTGTCGAGCGGCAGCGCGGTCGTGCGCGCGTGCGAGGATTTATCATCCCTTGCCATCGCCAGCATCCGATCCGTCGCTGCCGTCTCGATCCGAGTCAGTTCTTCGATGCTGGACCGGCATCCGAGCCGGGGGGCATCAGGAAGGCCAGCAATGCCTCCAGCGCCGCTTCGAACTCCTCATCCGGAAAACCGGGCGGGAAGTTGATCACCTTTCCGCCCTGCCGCTTTCGATCGACGTTAAGCCGGACCTTCAGCCCACGCCGCTTTTCCGGCTTTCCGAGCATACGGTTGCGCCGCTTCGGTTCGGCACGCTTGACATTGATATTGAGCGCTTCGCGAACCTGCTCCGTGCTGAGCGGGCCCCCAGATTCCAGCAGCTTCTCGATCGCCCTCCTGAACCGATCCATGTTCGGAGTGCTTCCTTCGGGCTCGGCGCCGTCAGCTTTCTTCAGTCGCTCCCGCGTGGTATGAACGTCGAACCACCAGCCTCGCGAAACCTTGGACTGATCGACGAGCAGGTCGGCCACTCCACCGAGTTCCTTCTCGGCTTCGGCCGCCGAGATCATCTGCGAGACGTTGCCAGCGCTGACGCCCAGTTCCTTCGCGATGGCTTCCTGGGAAACGCCGGAGCGATGCCGGGCTAGTGCCTGACGGCTCGAGACCATGGGCTCGCGATTTCGTCCCTTGCGAGTATCCGCGAACCGGATGGCCAGCGCGTCCTTTTCGCTGACCTCGATTACCTTGACGAGCGCATCGTGATCGCTCTCAACGATGGCCCTGAGATGCACATACCCATCGACGAGAAAGAGGCCGTTACCACGTCGGACAACCGGGAAAGGTACGACGAGATGCGACTGTGAAACGACGGCATTGGCGAACGCCAGATCGTCTTCCGAGAAGGCTCTGCGTTCGTGGAGATTGGGGTCGAGCTGGATGTCTTTCGCGAGAACGTAGGACGGATCACTGCGTCCGATCTCACTCGAGATTGCGGAATTGTCAGGCGATGCCTGAGCGCCACTTGCTGGGCTCGATACGTCAACCGCCTCCTGAAAGTTTTCGTTCGTGCAATTTTCTTCGAAGGCCAAGGCGGCCTGATTTTCTATGTCCATGGTATGCCTCCGTTGTTGAGAGGCACACCAATTACGCGGGGCTTACCGGTGATTCAGGAGGAGTTTGGAGCGCTCCCTGGTCCGCAAATCGCGAATGGAAATGGCAGAATTCTGGGCTTTCTCTCCGCCACTCTCGATATGAAGTGATGATTTCGGCCGTTTATTAAATGGAAGCTCATTGCCGCTGGCCGGATTTGCGGCAGCATCGGGTAGCTTCACGCCAAACGCTCGGAGCGTGAACGGCGCTAGGATGCATTCGCTCAAGCGACTTGCGAAAAACGCCGATGTCCGGAGAAGGCGCTTACGCTTTTCCGCCACGTAGCGCTGGTCGAGGACAGCCAGTTCGTCGCTCCATTCACTGCGGGCAGCTAGTAGAGCGTCCGATAATTTATTTTCCCGCCAAGCGGCAGGGCAAAAGAAAGCCCGAGCTGCCGGGTTATTGGTAGGGTCGAGAAGTCCGGCTTTCGATAGTCGCATTCCTTCGCTGCGGAAATCGCTGACATACGAGGCACCCACGAGATGGTACTCAAGTGCGGCTGCCAGTGACTGATCTTGATCGTCTCCATTTCCTGCGTTGCCGGAATCCCGAAGGCCGTCAAAAACAGACCAGTGCTCCTCTCCTTTCTCACGCATTTCACGGCTAGCGGACTTGCGGCCTTCTTCGCTGAGCCGCTTTGCCAAATGCTTTGCCGCACGGTCAGGAGCGTGGTGAGCAATGAAATTGATGGCCAAGCGAAAGATCTTGGAGCGCAGTTCGTCATGCTCAGCAGCGTCTGAATGGTATCCAAACATTGCCACTTTGCGGTGACCCATTTCGCTGAAGAGATGCAGCATATACCTAAGGTCATCCCACCCTACGAAGCGGACCTCAGTCCGATCCTTATCAGATTCGATGCCGCGGTTTGCTATGGCCAATGTATCCGAAGTCCCAGCGGCTAGGTCCGCATGCTGCTCATGATCTACGGGGGTCAGTAATTCTGGGTGGGTTCTGGCGATTGAGACCAGCAGTGGACTTACCGATGCGAACAGGCGAATGCGCTGCGCTCGCCGTGCCCGCCTCAATGTCTCACGGAGGTCGTCCAGTCCGGCAAGACAATCCAATCCGCGCTCGAGCTCGAATAGATCCTCTGCAAGATGGCATACCACTTCTATAGAGTTCGCTGGTGATGTGTTGACGCGATCGCACAATTTTTCGATTGCTTCGTTTGAGCGAAACGAGCGCGAGCTATCGTCTGAGTAGAGCGCGCAAAAGCCATTTAGATCCCGGATCCAGAGGCGTTCGAATGAAGGCTTCCCTCTCCCTCCATGACGGTGATTGTCCCAGGCAAACAGATAGACCGCCTCGACATCGTCGAACGTCCAACCTGCCACGTGGAGATAGGCGTCTTCAATCCGCAAGGACTGGCGCGACTGCGAGACCATTGTCATCTCGCGGCCCCAGTCGAAGAGAAACGGATACCTGGCCGAAAGGTATGGTCTGATCTGCTCGCGAGTAGCCGGCATGGGTATCTGATCAGGCTCGGATGGGATACCCATCCCATGAAGTCTCCGACGCATTTGTTCGACAGCAGGATGTTCTGGGAACCAGATGTCGCGAAGTCCGGCCGGGCGCTTCGGGGAAGGCAAACCCGGATGGGCGCCGAAATTGGCTTCGTGGAATCTGATAGCGTGTAGCTGCGAGGTCCCGTAACACTGATTTTGACAAATCCAGCAAGCCGCAGACGCCATAGAACCGACAACGCCTCCCTTCGTAGCGGATAAAATCTCTTCGGTTACGGTTGAGCCCGGCATCATTTACAGACCTGCAATAAATCTATCGATTTCAGCACTGAATTTAACTTTCTTAGAATCGAATTGGTTCAATTCTTCCTGATCTGGGATGACATTGTCGAAGAAACTATGCGCAAGCCGGTCGGCACCATCATGGCAGGATGCTGCCGATTTTAGAACTTGGATAAGGCCGCATATAGCCGTTTCCAGATCACAAGTCGGGACCTTGAAACGCGGGTGACGATCGAGGATTTTCCGCGCCTCTTCCCAATTTTTTGGTCGAAGGTCGTCAGACAGGTCGGCGAGAAGCGATCGTTGAAGATCCGATACGCCCTCTGAGGCTGAGCCTTCGGAACACTCCTTCCACCACGAGAGAACAGCTTCCCATTTTTTGATAAGCATCATCAGACTGTGGCGCTGTGATCGATAATAGTGGGCCATACACCATCGCCACTGGCCGTACTGATCATCGTATTTCGATCGCAGGGCGGCTACTTCCATGAAGCGACCATCAGCTTTCGCAGTTTCGAGCCGCGACCCCAGATTGTTCAACACATCGACGATGAGGTCCGGATCACCGATCTCAACAACGGAACCATCGGGTCGCTCCCATTTAAACTTCATCGCCGGAGCTCCCGGTACCGGGTGTTGGCTCCGATATCTCGAAGCCATTCAAAGGCCGTCCGTCGATTGGGCACTGCTGGAAACGGAATGCGGTGATACGCGCAGGTTATGCGGATCAGGTGCATCTGCTTCTTCGAAGCGGGTCGGGCTTCCAGCTTCGCCAAATCCTCTGCGGCCATACCTTCAAGATAGGGTTTCGTTCGGTTCGTGTACGCGTCGAAACCGCGTCGCCATTCGGCGTACCGGCCGAATTCATCGAGCCGACCTGGTACCACTTCCACCAACTTCAGAAGAACGGCCCCCATGGTCTCGTCCTCGTCGTCGTCGTCATCGCCTTCAATGCTGGACGCTTCCTCCAGAATTGCTTTTAGCTGCTCTCCGGTCATCGAGAGAAGACCATCAATTGCGCGGGCGTGGTGGGCGTTCAATCCATACGCGAACAGCACCGCGCCAAGGGTGATCTGGTGATGGACGTCTTGAGGGTCCCGGAACCTCGTCTCACCGGGCGTGATCATCGGACCTGCCAGCCGAGCTTCCGTGTTGCTGAGCAGCACAAGAGTGCGATCCAGTTGAGACGCGAGGTGCTCCAAGTCATTGCCCGAAGCGGAAGTGAGTTTCTGTTCCATCGCCCAGTTATATTGCGATTTTCGATCAAACCCAAACCGGTCACCCGAAGATGGGGCAGATTGTGCAGCCAATTAAGGAAAAGCGAATTGCAAGGGAGATAGTCATTGCGGACAATCAGCAACCCAGCACAGTCGACATAAGGATGAAGTTGGGGCGGTACGCGAAATAATGTTTGCCAGTTAAGCCAGCTCCGACTGCCCCGTTTGCAAAGACCGCCCCCATGAAGATCAAGCCCGATCGCCAATGCGGATTTGTCGAATCAGGTTCGGCGCATGTCGCCAGCCTCCTGCGCATCTCGAGGAACCCCTGGCTCAGGCTTGAACTGCAGGCACAGCAAGAAAGGCAGCGCGCGGCGTGGAGCGAGGCGCAGCACGTAAAGTCAGTCCAGAGGCTCGAGCGTGAGGCGGAAACACGCCAGCGCGGGCGAGAGCGTGACCTATTCTGGTTCAGGACCAAGGCCAGGAACTGGGGCGAGGAGGGGGGCAAGAGCTACAAGTCGACTGCTTCGTCGCGTGCGGTCCGCATCGGAACCACCAGGAGCTGGATGCCTCGCTACTCGGCGCCGATCAGGACGAACGACGGACTGCTCTTCCCTTTTCAAAGGACGGTTTATCGCAATGCCAAGACGAGCAAGCAGGGGGCAGGAAAAGACCTGGTCCGCTACGGGGCCGAGGGAGCCCACGAGTTCGAGAGCGGGGCGCTGGCCTTCTTCAGCTCGGTCGGTCTCACAGTAGAGGAGGCGGCGGAAGCCTTCGACCAGTTGGAGCGCGTCAACCGGTCGGCGGCGGGAAACGCGAAGGTCGTGCACCACATGATCATCCAGTCGCTGCACGAGCTTTCTCGGGAAGAGCAGTGGGCCATGTTGCTGCGCTATTGCGAGCAAGTTTTCGGCAGCCAGGATCTCCCTTACTCCGTCTGCCTCCACCCGCCGTCGGAGGACGGCGACCAGCGCAATTGGCATGCGCATGTGGTGTTTTCTTATCGGCCGATGGTACGCACCGATCAGGCAGAGTGGCAAATCGGCCGAGCGCTGCGCAGTGACCTAGACTGCCCGGAACAGTGGACGCGGATGCGGTTTCTGCTGGCCGAGGAGCTGAACTACACCTGCGAGATGCATGGCGTGAACAAGCGCTACACGCACCTTAGCTACGCGGCGACCGGAATGGATTACATCCCTCAAGTCCATCTGGGTGCCGGGCTAACCGCCAAAGTTAGGCGCGGCGAGGAAGTCGCTCTTAACGAGCTGAACCGCTTGACGGTGGCCCGTAACTCGGCGCTGCAGTGCGTGCGAGAACTCCGTAGCGTCCTTCAGGCCAGCGCCGCGGCCGTGTCGGATTACGTGCGGAAGGAGCGCGATGCCGTTATCGCAGCGATCGCGTTTCCCCCAGCGAAATCAGTGCAATCTGCCACATCGATCCACATCCGCGGGATCACACTACCATCCACCCCGGAATTGCTTTCCAAGCACGGTGACCTTCGAAAAGATAGGATCCCGGCAAACGACACCGAAGCGGTGTCTGGGCGCGGCTCGAACTTGCCTGCCGAGGTAATCGCGCGAAAGCTTCCTCACCCATTGCCGATGGCGGATAGCTCGATCGGCACTGGCTTCGATCTGGAGCCGTTTCCGCCCGTGAAACTGCCGGAGCCCCCATCGGAACCAGTGATAGAACCGGAGATCGTTGCGCCAACAGCGCCGGTAGTGCCGCAGCCGTTGGTCGCTAATGCGGATGTACAAGCTGTGTGGACTTTGTCGTCGAGGGTATCCATCGTGCCGACTGCACTAGGCGCGGATGATGACATCAAGCCGGTATCAGATGGGTCCGTCGATTGGGCGGTCCATAGCAGCAGGCTTGGCTCCGATCGTGCTCCGCAGCTTCCTCGCCCGCTCCGGTGGGAGCCGCAAGCGCCAATAGAATCTTATCGGCTCTCCAGCTTCGATGGCTGCGCACCGAGGATTGTCGAACCGCCGGAAACTCGTTTCTCTGCTGATCTCAATGACATCGAGACGGCAGCGCTGTGCTTGCCGGAAGGTGTCCTGAATGATCCCGCGCAAGAGAAGGCAGCCGAAGACTTTAGTACGCTAAACTCATCCGACCTTATGGTCCAATCGGTGCCGAAGGCGCCGGTTGCCCATTCTCAACTTCCCTCTCCGCCGGAGCCAAGCCTTGGCGAAAACGAGCCAAGTTCGCGCGTTGGCGCGCATTGGAAGAAAAAGCAGGAGGAGGAAGCCGACCAGTCGCCGGCCGAAACCGATCTTAGGTTGGAGAGAACGCAGGCGCAGGTAGCAATGATGAGACTCATGCGTTTGCTTGAACAGCAGCGCTCCGTTCTGGAAAAAGATGAAGACGACCGCATCACGGTGCCGCCCGATATTCTCCGCCGTGCGGGGGGCACGAGCGACCTGGTGACGGCAGATTACGTGCAGCGGAGGCTGGCGGCACTTCACGCGCGCAACGAGGAAGAACTTGACGCAATCGCCTCGCATGTTGCCGCTTTCCCGGATCAGCTCAGCAATGGCAAAGGATATTGGGCGCTTGATGAAAATGCGCCGCCTGCCGTCCGTGTGGGGGTGAAGGCGTGGCGGAACAACGAGAAGGTGCAACAGGCGCTTGCACAGGTCGCTGGAATGGCGCTCGACCGGAACGGGTTCGCAACCGTTATGCAGCGACGGGACGAGTTTCTTGCGATCGCAACGGGTAGACCTGTGTCATCGACTAGGGGCGAGCGTAGGATGTCTCCCATGATCGACCCGCGTCAAAGCGGCGGAGGTGTGGGAGATTGATAAGTAACTTGGTCCATCAGCTTGGCGACGAAACCGGTTCTCGAGCCTAGATCACGCCCTCTAAATGGGCGTGCAGCTTCCGCGCCCTGAACAGCCAAGCGCGCCACTAATGCCAGCTCTGCGATATGACGTTTCCAGATGCCAGAACCTCACCTCTCCCAGAGAAGGTGCTAGGCGAATGACCGGTGGTAGGCCGTTTTCGGACAGTCTGCTCCGAGGCATCGCACCTCGCGAAGCGGACATTCGGCTTACGACCCTATTGTGGCCGTCAGCCCTCGCTTGCTTATCCGCCAAAAGCAGACGGAGGGCTCGGGCGCAGACGGGGCCTAGTTGTGCCGTTGATGATCCGAACGAGGACGGAGACAGCGACTATTGCGAGGGAAGTGACGATCGCGGCAGCAGTGGACCGAATGCCGTGTTTGCGGCTGCGCTGCTTACAAGCAACTCGACTTTGAGGACGATTGCGAACGCTGGCATCAGCCCAAGCACTGAAACGCCTAGGCCACCCGCCAGCCTCAATTTTGCAGAGCCCGTTGCTTCCTCAGTAGGCGCCTTTCGGTCGGCGATGCTCAATTTCGAAAAGCGTGACAGGGTTCTGCGTCGTTGATAAAATTCTTCTACCGGCGGCTCTCCGGGTTCTGGCGGCGTCGGCGAAGGCGCAGCTGGTTACGCTATCACAACCGGCTGCGCCTTCGATCTTTGGAGAGGATAGCCCCTGTGACGACGATATACGATTTCCATCAACTCAGAGAGAATGAGAACGGCACGTTCGTCGTCGAGCGCAAAACATGCGTGAACACCACAGAACCGGGTCAGTTGCCGAACTTGGTTGAAACAATATCGACTGTGGTTTGGTCCGAGACCAAGGGTGCTGCTGAAACTGCAATGCGGAACGCTGACGAGCGATTAGGCTCTGCCTACAAGCCATATCTTCGAAGTGAGTAATTTGGAGGGATTGCGAGCGATCTTCGGTCACCTGGCGGAAACCGTTCGGCGGCAGTCTATGCCGAAGCGCGTGACAGTGTATCTACCTACTGGTACCGCCTAGTCTCCGGCATGCGGCCCTACCCGTTACTGTCGACGAAGGCGCGGCTTGCATGCGCTCTCCCGCAACGCCGCGCCTTCACCAACTGCCTGATCAATAGTGACGCCTCGTGAGAATATCGTTAGATTGCTCCTACCGATGTGCCTCTTCTCCTGACCGAGGACATTGGCGAAGGCGCAGCTGTTTCAGGCGAATTGATTGGCTGCGCCTTCATTCGGCTGTTCAGAGCAGCGCTAAGATAACCTCGAAAATCAAATACCCGAGTGAAGCGGTAACTGCCGCCAGCATGATGGCGAACTCGATTTCGAGCGGTTGGGGTTTTCGCATGTCGGAAGAGCAGCCAATAGCGCTACGGAGCGTAGGTGTCTGGAATGCATGGCGCTAACCGTCGTTCCGGCAACATCCCGAGCCGGCAATTCACTCGCGCCCTGCTGTTACAAGGCTGAGATCTCCCACAGCTGAGGCGACATTTCTTCCAGAAGCTGACTGTTATGAAACGACCCCAAAGCGGTCAGTTTGCTACAGCACTTGGGAATGACGACATCCCGCCAGTGGGTCGAAAGCCGACAAGCCACTCTCTGATACTACTTTGGACAATTCGCCGTTCGAGAGGTTCTAGGTAACTACTCGCCGTTGGGCCTCCGAACGCGCGAGCGAGGCAATATCGATCGCGCCGTGTCGACGGTCGCGTTGTTTATCGGCGGTGGCAATCAACGCACGCAGATGCTCGAACACCGAGCCGTAGACCGGGCGGTGAAACTCGATGCCCACTTGGCGATCGTTTACCCAACGGATCGTCGCATCGATGGGCCCCAGATCGCCGATCCGAAGCGATGCGTGGTCACTGTTCTGCATCCAGACTGTCCCGACCGTGAAGGCACACCCATTTTCCGACAGATCGGTGATCTCGGCTTGAATTGGCTTTCCCGAACCGGTTCGAACAGTTCCCATGACATTGACGACGAAGCGCTCTTTCTCGCGGCGTCCCACGCGGTTTTCCATCGGCATTGTCCTTCTCCTTTTTCGTGCTGCGCGCTTGGTGCCAGACGGGATAAAGTTAAGCCGCGCGCGCTATTGTCGTTTGAGCGGTGTCGAAGAAAGCATCCGCCGACATCGGCCTGGCGATGAAATAGCCTTGCGCGTAATCGCATCCGATTTCCCGCAGGAAGTCGAGGCATGCTTCCTCCTCGATTCCCTCGGCCACCACCTGCAGGCCCAGCTGGTGCGCCAGTTCCACAGTGGAGCTTACGAGCAGAGCGTCGGCATGGTCGCGATGGGCGTGTTGGACAAAGCTACGATCGATTTTCAATTCGGTCAGAGGAAGGCGTTTCAAGTAGGACAGGGTGGACTGTCCGGTGCCGTAATCGTCCATCGAAACACCCACGCCCAGATCGCGGAACCGGCGCAGCGCCGAGCACGCGAGGTCGAACTGGCCGATGGTCGCGGATTCGGTGATTTCGAAGATCAGTCGGTCGGCCGGCACCCTATCCTCTAGCAGAATGCTCTCCACGCGAGCAGTGAAGTCCGCGGACGTAATGAGGCGCGCCGAGATATTGATCGCGGCCCGTATCTCCAGTCCGCCCTTTCGCCATTCCCGCACGTCGTCGATGACGCGACGAAGGACGAAGAGTGTCAGCTCGTCGATGCGGTTGGTCTCTTCTGCCAAGGGAATGAAAATGTCGGGGCGCAGATCGCCGCGAACGGGATGGTGCCAGCGGATCAGCGCTTCGGCGCTGGTGACGCGATCGGCGCGTAGATCGAGCTTGGGCTGATAGAGCACACTCAACTCGTTGCCTTTGATCGCCTCTTCCAACTCGCCCATCAACGAAAGCTGCTGGTCGAGCGCGCTCTTCTGGGCCTGCTCGTGATAAGCGAAGCATTCTCCGTGACGCGCGGCCTGACTCGCGGCATGGAGCGCCTCGTCGGGTGCGTTCACGTCGGCGATACCGAAGGTAAGCTTGATATCGACCCGGCTCCCACGGACTTCGACAGGACTGCGCAAGATGGCTGCCATGCCGAGCAGCTGGCTCTCGAGTTCGAGCGGTTCGAGCGAGGATACCCAGGCGAGTGCGCGATCGTCGATGCGGTAGATCGGTCCTTCGCAGCCCGCGACGCGCAGCCGGTCCTGCAGGCGGGCGAGGAAGTCGCTGATCGCATCCTGGCCGATCACCAGCTTCACTGCGTCGAATTCGTCGATCATCGCCGCGACGATCCGGGTTTTACCATGCGTCGCACCGGCGCGTTCAAGAGCGCAGCGATTGGGCATTCCGCTCTCCGCATCGACGAGCCGCGCCTCCTCGAAGTCCTCGCGGACCAGAATTGCCCAGCGCAGCAACGCGGCGGCGATCAGCATGAGGAGCGCGGGCGCAATCGCGATTCTCAATGCGAATTCGGACGCTCCGAAATGGAGCAGGGCCAACACCAGCGCGGCGCCCGAAACGAATTTGACGAGTATGCGGTTCCGGCTCGGGGCGGCAAGGATCGCATAGGCAAACAGAGCAGCCAGAAGTAGCGGCAGGGGCCATCCGATCCTGACCGGCACTCCGTCCAAAAGCGTTTCCGCAGCGAGCGCCTGGACGATTACACCGGGAAGCACGCCGTGGACAGGCGTCGCATAGCGGTCACCCATTTCAATCGCGGTCGCACCGATCACGACATCCTTCCCGGCAAAAGTCATAGGATCGAACTCGCCCTTCTTCACGGCGATGAAGCTGTGGCGGGGAAGGGTGTCGGGCTGGATGGCGAAATCGATCGGAAACTCCTCGCCCGCCGCACCGGAATGGTGAGCGAGTTGCGCCGAGAGCGATGGACGCGGGGCATCGGCGTTGAAGGTTCCGATGGGCATGTCACGCACGACACCATCGCTTGCGGGACTGACCGAGACGGACCCGAGCAGGGCGTGCTCGCGCAATCGGGGAATGGGCAGCGAATCGAGCTGCCGTTCCTCGGCGAAGCCCGCTCGCTGGCCGAAAACCGGGAGAATGACGGTCGCATTTGCATCCGCCAGCGCGGCGGCGAACCGCTCGTCCTGCTCGCGGTCCGAAGCGGTGGAGAAATCGACGTCGAAGGCGATCGTGCGCGCGCCTGCCTCGTCGAGCCGTTCAACGACCTGCGCATAATGCTCGCGATCCCACGGCCACCGCTGGATGGCGGCAACGCTCGCCGCATCCATCTCGACTACGTGGATCTGACCGCTGGCGGCGTGCGAGCGCATCGCGAAGCCTGCATTCTGCAGCACGTTTTCAAGCGGCTGTAGCGTCCCCGCGGACCCACACAGGGCAATCGCGACCGCGAGGGCGAGCACCGTCGCGGCTCGGACCACTCGCCGCCCGGCGCGGCTGCGCCATCGCGACAGCGACTGCACCAGCCGGCGCGCGTGTTCGAGACTAGATGAGGGCGGCATCAATCATCGTCGTCATCGTCGTCATCATCGTCGCGATCGTCATCGTCATCGTCGTCATCGTCATCATCGTCGCGATCGTCATCGTCGTCGTCACGATCATCATCATCCTCGCCAGGATCTGGCTCAGGCTCAGGTTCAGGCTCAGGCTCAGGTTCTGGTTCGGGTTCTGGTT
>LULI01000073.1_pt1 | contig 25418 bp, 28 predicted proteins | sample 728191 | NCBI WGS metagenome assembly LULI01 (sample SAMN03860293, study PRJNA289734) | marine metagenome | biome: seawater column; feature: ocean; material: water; isolation source: Red Sea water column Station 169 - depth 50m | place: Saudi Arabia: Red Sea | collected 2011-10-15 | depth 50 m | reverse complement strand
TAGAGAGAAATTTCTAAGGGCTTAGCAATACTTTTTTCCAACTTTGAGGTTTTTTAATATATTTCAATCTTTCATGAATTCGATTTTGACCATCAAGCCGGAATTCTATTTCTTTAGGGTTTATTCTACAGCCTGACCAGTACTCTGGTCTTGGTACTTTTTTTTGATTTGGGAATTTTTTTTTAAATTCTTTTATAGATTTATATAAATCGTCTCTTTTTTTTAAAATGCTGCTCTGCTGTGAGGCCCAAGCGCCAATTCTACTTCCATATGCTCTTGATTTATAATAATTATCAGCTTCTTTTTTTGAAACTTTAGACGCAATGCCAATTACCCTAATTTGTCTTTGCAGACTTTTCCAATGAAAACACATTGAAATTTTTGAAGAATTTTTAATGGCTTTACTTTTATCACTTTTTAAATTTGTATAAAAAATGAAACCATTTTTATCAAAATCTTTAAGAAGAACCATTCTGACTGTTGGAAATCCTTTTTTATTAACAGTGCCTACAGCAAACGCATTTGGGTCATTAATTTCAGTTTTTTTTGCTTTATTGAACCATTCTTCAAAAAGTTTTATTGGGTTATTATGATCTTTAAAGCAAAGATTTAATCCAAGTGAGTTTTTTTCGTTCATAATTTTAAAAAAATAATTTATACAGTAAGATAATGTCATTTAATACTTTTGGAAAGTTATTTAGATTTACTACTTGGGGAGAGTCTCATGGTCCTGCAATTGGGTGTGTTGTGGACGGATGCCCACCAAATGTTCCTATAAAGGAAAGTGATGTTCAAAAAGAACTTAATAAGCGAAAACCAGGTCAATCTAAATTCACAACACAAAGAAAAGAGGATGACAAAATTAATATTTTATCTGGTGTTTTTGAGGGAAAAACTACTGGAACTCCGATATCTTTAATAATTTATAACAAAGATATGAGATCTAGAGATTATGAGACAATAAAGAACAAATTTCGACCAGGACATGCAGATTACACTTATTTTAAAAAGTATGGAATTCGGGATTATAGAGGAGGTGGAAGACAATCAGCCCGTGAGACTGCAGCAAGAGTTGCAGCAGGGGCAATTGCAAAAGTAGTTTTGAAAAATAAGATTGGTGCTAAATATCAAGCAGTCGGTGCAGTTATACAATTAGGAATTTTAGGGTGTGATATAAACAAATGGAAAGACAAAACTATATCCGCAAATCCATTTTTTTGTCCTGACAAATCTGTAATTAAGCTCTGGGAAAAATATTTACTCGGCATAAGAAAAGCTGGTTCATCTTGTGGAGCAATAATTGAGATAAGAGCAAGAGGAGTGCCTTTAGGACTTGGAGCACCAATATATTCCAAATTAGATATGGATTTAGCAGCTGCGATGATGAGCATTAATGCTGTAAAGGGGGTAAATATTGGATCAGGAATGGATTCAGCTATGCTAACTGGGGAAGAAAACTCTGATGAGATTTTACAAAGAAAAGGTAAAACTAGTTTTAAATCAAACAATGCTGGTGGAATTTTGGGTGGAATTTCAACAGGTCAAGAAATAAAAATTTCATTTGCTGTCAAACCAACTTCATCGATTTTATCATCTAGAAAAACAATTGATAAGTTCGGCAAAAATACAACAATATCTGTTAAAGGAAGACATGACCCGTGTGTAGGAATTAGAGCAGTCCCAATAGGAGAAGCTATGATGCATTGTGTAATTCTTGACCACTATTTAATGAACACTGCTCAAAATAAAATTTAATTAGATTTTTTTATTAAAACTTTTGAATTTAATGTATCTAAAATCTTATTTTCTATTCCAGTTGAATCAAGATTTGCAAATTTATACATTAACTCTGGCTTATCATGATCTATAAATCTATCAGGCAATATCATTGATCTAAATTTTAAATTGCTATCTAGAAGATTTTTTTCACTAAGAAATTGGCTAACATGAGATCCAAATCCACCAATAGATCCCTCCTCTATTGTGATTAAAACTTCATGCTCTGTTGCAATTTGCCAGATTAAATTTTCATCTAAAGGTTTTGCAAATCTTGCATCAATTATAGAAATATTAATTCCTTTTTTAGATAAATTTTCAGATGCTAAAATACACTCATGAAGTCTTGCACCAAAATTTAAAATTACAACTTTTTTTCCAGTTTTAATAATTTTTCCTTTACCCAACTCAATTTTTTCATTTATTTCTGGTAATTCAATCCCTAGACCATTTCCTCTTGGATATCTAAAAGCTGAAGGTCTATCATTAATATCTATTGAGGTATTGATCATTCTTACAAGTTCGGCTTCATCGCTAGCCGCCATTACTACAAAATTTGGTAGTGTTGATAAGTATGTTATATCAAACGAGCCTGCATGTGTTGGTCCATCAGCGCCAACTAGTCCAGCTCTATCAATTGCAAATCTTACTGGCAAGGATTGAATTGCAACATCATGAACAACTTGATCGTAAGCTCTTTGAAGAAAAGTTGAGTATATTGCTGCATATGGTTTAAATCCCTCTGTAGCCATTCCAGCGGCAAAAGTTACTGCGTGCTGTTCTGCTATTCCAACATCAAACATTCTGTTAGGAAATTTTTTTCCAAATAAATCCATACCTGTTCCTGATGGCATCGCTGCTGTTATACCAACAACTTTACTATCCTTTTCAGCATGCTTGATTAAGGTGTTAGCAAATACTTTTGTATATGATGGTGCATTAGATGAAGACTTTATCTGTTCTCCTGTTTTTACATTAAATTTTGAAACTCCATGGAATTTATCTTCTGATTTTTCTGCGAATTTATAACCTTTTCCTTTTTCAGTTTTTACATGAACTAAAATTGGACCATCATAATTAATTTCTTTTGCATTTTTAAATACAGAAACCATTGTATCAATATCATGTCCATCTATTGGCCCAATGTAATAAAATCCCATGGAATTAAATAAAGTACCACCAGTAACTGCAGATCTTAAAAAATCCTCTGCTTTTCCTGCTTTGTTTTTGAATCTTTTTGAGAAGGCAGATATGATTAATTTTAATGTCTCTCTAAAACTAAAATAAATCTTACCAGACAGAATTTTTGCAAGATACTTTCTCATAGCTCCAACAGGTTTTGCAATTGACATGTCATTATCGTTTAAAACGACTATCATTTTTGTCTTACTTTCTCCTGCGTTGTTCATTGCCTCATATGCCATACCAGCACTTATCGCTCCATCACCTATAACCGCAATTACATTATCAGATTTATTTGACAATTTATTAGCAACAGCCATTCCTAATGCCGAAGATATAGAAGTTGAACTATGAGCAGCGCCGAAAGGATCATACTCGCTTTCTGATCTTTTTGTAAAACCAGACAATCCCCTCCCTTTTCTTAGTGTTCTAATTTTATTTTTCCTACCAGTTAATATTTTATGAGGATAAGTTTGGTGCCCAACATCCCAAATTAATTTATCATGTGGAGTATTAAATATATAATGCAAAACCACAGTGAGCTCTACAACTCCAAGACCAGCTCCTAGGTGTCCACCAGTTTCTGAAACAACGTCAATTAATTCTTGCCTGACCTCGTCAGCCAAAACTTTTATCTCAGATTGAGATAATTTTCTGATATCACTTGGAAAATTGACATTATTTAAAAATTTGTAATTATTGCTCATTTTGTTCTACTTAAAATATAATTTATGGTTTCTTTTAGATCTCTACTTTTTTTTCCAAATTTATTTAAACTTTTGAATATATTTAATTTCAGGTTATTTGCATATTTAATAGTATTTTTAGTACCTAGTAAACTTATTAAAGTAGCTTTTCCCATTTTTAAATCTTTTCTAGTTTTTTTTCCAACACTTGATGTTTTTCCCTTTAAATCTATTAAATCATCAGCAATTTGGAACAATAGGCCTATTTCATTACCAATTTTATTAAACATTCCTAAATATTTTATTTTACCTGACATAATAATTGGTGCCACGCAACAAAAACTAAAAAGCTTACCAGTTTTCTTAATTTGCATATCAATAATTTGTCTTTTATTTTTTTTTATTTTTTCATAACTTAAATCTAGATATTGTCCTCCGGCTATACCAGAATGGCCAGAACTCTCTGATAGTAAGTTTATTAATTTTATTTTCTTCTTTTCACTTAAATTTAATTTTTTCTGACTCAAAATTTGGAAAGCTATTGTAAGTAAAGAATTACCAGCGAGTATTGCTGTGGACTCACTAAATTTCTTATGGGTCGTCAACTTTCCTCTCCTTAAATTATCGTTATCCATACAGGGCAAATCATCATGAATGAGTGAGTAAGCATGAATGCATTCTACTGCAGCAGCTACTTGCAAGATAGTTTTTTTATTTATTTTAAATATTGAACCAACATCAAATAATATTTTTGATCTTATTTTTTTTCCTCCAGGAAGAAGTCCATACAACATCGGTTTGATTAGATCTGTATTTTTTTCTTTAGAAAAATATCGATAAAGATAATCGTTAGTTTTTTTAACAATTCTATTTAGTTTTTTTTCCATCTTTGTTTGATTTTATCTCTTTGATTTTTGAATTTGATTTTTCTGATATTTCTTTAAAGTTTTTTTGAAATTTTTTTTCTATAAGTTTATTTATTTTAATCAAATTTGCATAGTCCTCTGATTTGTTTTCTAAATTTATTTCATTTTCCAAATTTTTAATAATTTTATCAGCTAAATCCGTAAGCTCATTTAAAGATTTTGATGTAATATCATCTAGCAAATTTTTTTCATTCATATATTAGTTGGTAATATTATATGAAAATTGACGATTCAAATATCAAAAAAACAATAAAATATTTGAATAATGACGAATGTGTAGCAATCCCCACCGAAACTGTTTATGGGTTGGCTGCAAATGCCTACTCAAAAAAGGCTGTATCAAAAATATTTAAATTAAAAAAAAGGCCTAGTAGTAATCCTTTAATTGTTCACTATCATAATATCAATCAATTAAAAAAGGATTGTGAATTAAATAGTGTTTTCAGGAGGCTTTACAAAAAATTTTGCCCAGGAGCAATTTCGTTTGTTTTGAAACTTAAAAAGACTAGTAAAATTTCAAAAATAGTCACAAATAACTCAAATTTGGTAGCAGTAAGATTTCCAAGTCATCATTTAACCAGAAAAATATTAAAAGAAATTGATTATCCTCTCGCAGCTCCGAGTGCAAATATTTCATCAAGTATTAGTCCAGTTTCAAAACAAGATGTAATTGATGAATTTGGGAATAAAATTAAATTTGTTTTAGAAGGAGGCTCTTCAAAGGTAGGTTTGGAGTCTACTATAATAAATCTTGTCGGTAAGCCAAATATTCTAAGATTAGGAGGAATAGACAGTAAAACAATTTATAAATTTATCAAATCATCAAAAAATAATCAAAAAAGAGTAGTAAATGTAAAAATGCCAGGTAGCAGTAAATTGCATTATTCTCCTGGAATCCCTATGAGACTAAATGTCAAAAAAAATAATGATGATGAGGCTTTTATTTTGATAAAAAAAAGGAAAAAAAAAAATAAAAATTATTTTTATTTAAGTAAAACTAAAAATTTAAAAGAGGCAGCAAAAAATTTATACAAAACATTAAGAAAAATAAAAAAAAATAGATATCAAAAAATTGCGGTTGAGAAAATACCAAATGTTCAAATCGGTGAGGCAATTAACGATAGACTTTTGAGGGCATCAAAAAAATGAAAAATTTAATTGAAGTAAAAAATATAAAAAAAAGTTATGGAAAAAAGGAAGCTGTGAAAGGTATTTCTTTTAATGTTCAAGAAAATGAAATTCTAGGTTTGCTTGGACCAAATGGCTCAGGTAAAACTACAACTATTGGAATGTTGCTTGGTTTGCTAAAACCTACAAGTGGGCAAATATTTATTGATAATCTTAAACTTGAAAATCATAGAATTGAAATACTCGAAATGATTAATTTTATATCCCCCTATATAGAATTGCCAAAAAAGCTTACTGTAAAGCAAAATCTAAATGTTTATGCTAAACTTTATAAAGTCCAAAATATTGAGGAGAGAATTGAATATCTTTCAGAAAAATTGAGAATAGAAGAATTATTGGATAGTATTACTGGTGAATTATCCTCTGGTCAAAAAAATAGAGTAAGTTTAGCAAAAGCATTAATTAATGAACCAAGAGTACTTTTGCTTGATGAGCCAACAGCATCTTTAGACCCAGAAGTGGGTGATTTTGTTAGAACTTTTTTAGAGGAATATAAAAAAGAAAAAAAAATCTCAGTACTTTTAGCCTCCCATAATATGAGTGAAGTCACACGATTGTGCAAATCAGTGCTAATGATGAAAAATGGAGAGATTATAGACCAAGGTAAGCCTGATGATTTGATTACTAAGCACGGAAGAACAAATCTAGAAGAAGTTTTCTTAAAACTTTCAAGGAGTAAAAATGAGTTTAACTAGAATTTACGGTCTATTTTTAAGACATTTTTATCTTATAACTAGATCATTTCCTAGAATCTTAGATTTAGTATACTGGCCAACTATTCAAATTACTCTTTGGGGATTTATCTCAAATTTTTTTGCTACACACACAACTTATTACAACAATGCAGTTGGTGTGATTTTGACTTGTGCGATACTCTACGATTTTTTGTTCAGAACAAGTATTGGTTTTAATATGCTTTTTTTAGAGGAGATTTGGAGTAGAAATTTTACCAATCTTTTTATAGCACCTATGAAAATTGGTGAAATTTTAACTTCACTTGTTATAACAGCCTTAATAAGATCTTTAATTGGTCTAGTTCCAGCTGTCTTACTAACTTCCCCATTATTTGGAATTTCAATCTTAGAGTTAGGAATATTTTTGTTTATTCTATTTCTGAGTCTTTATATTTTTGGGATTACGCTAGGAATTTTAGTTTCCTCTGGATTACTTAGATTTGGCCCATCATTTGAGAATATAGCATGGTCGACGATGTTTTTACTTGCGCCATTTGGATGTATTTATTACCCTATAGAAACTCTTCCAGAAGTATTTCAAAAAATAGCTTATATTTTACCGTTAGTATATATATTTGAGGAAGCTAGAAACATCTTGATTAATCAAACTGTAGATATTGAAAATATTTATAATGCTTTCATTTGGAATGCTTTATATTTCACACTTTCAATAATTTTATTTTATTATTCATTTAATGCTGCAAAAAATAGGGGTACATTAATTAATATGGGAGAGTAATGGTGCGCCCGCAAGGAGTCGAACCCTGAACCTCCAGAGCCGAAATCTGGCGCTCTATCCAGTTGAGCTACAAGCGCATATTGTATAATTATAATAACATGAAAAGTAATATAAATATAAAAGTTAAAAATAAAGAAAATAATTTAAGAATAGATGTTTTATTATCAAATCAGAGTAATAAATTAAGTAGATCTAGAGTAAAAGGTTTAATTTTACAAAATAACTTAAAAATAAACAATATTGTTGTCACCGACCCGTCCAGAAAAGTAAAAATAAATGATGATATATTTTTTGAAATTGTAGAACCAAAAAAAGAGTCACTTGCACCATTCAAATATCCTCTTGAAATAATTCATGAGGACGAAGATTTAATTGTGATAAACAAATCCGATGGAATTTCAATGCATCCTGGGCCTGGGAATTATAATAATACAATTGTTAATGCGTTAATTAATTATAACGGTAATAATCTTTCGAGTATTGGGAATGAATTAAGACCAGGTATTGTTCATAGGATAGATAAGGATACATCTGGTTTAATTGTAATTGCTAAAAACAATTTATCTCATGAGAATTTATCTAATCAATTTTCTAAGCATACTATTTCAAGAGTTTATCAAGCCTTGGTTTGGGGCAAATTAAGACCACGAACTGGAAAAATTGAAACATTTATCACAAGAAGCTCAAGAAACAGACAAATGATGGAGGTCTCATTAAAGAAAGGTAAAAATGCTATAACGAACTACAAAACTTTAGAAATATTTGAGAATGATAATGTACCAACGTTAAGTCTTATAGAATGTAAATTAGAAACTGGTAGAACTCATCAGATCAGAGTTCACTTGTCTAGCAAGGGTAATAATATCTTAGGTGATAAAAAATATAAAAAAAAGTTTAAAAAAATTACTAATATAAATCCTGAACTCGAAAAGTACCTAAATGATCTTAATAGACAATTTTTACACGCTAAAACACTTGGGTTTAATCATCCGAAAGATAATCGATGGCTAGAATTTTCGTCAAAATTACCTGATGATTTGGAAAAAATTTTAAAAAAACTAAGAAAAATCAAGCAATAAAAGCATTGTAAAATTTTATTTATTTATTAAATAAATACTTCGAATGAGTAATAATAACTACAATTTGCCAGCACTTTCTAATGAAGGAGGATTAGCGGCATACCTTTCTCAGATAAAGAAATTTCCAATGCTTGCGGCTGAGGAAGAGTATATGTTAGCCAAAAATTGGCAGTCAACCGGTAATGTGAAATCAGCTGAAAAGTTGGTAACTAGCCACCTTAGATTGGTTGCAAAGATAGCTATGGGATACAAGGGCTATGGTTTGCCACTTAATGAAATGATTTCAGAGGGAAATGTAGGTTTGATGCAAGCAGTAAAGAAATTCGAACCAGAAAAAGGTTTTAGACTTGCTACCTATGCAATGTGGTGGATCAAAGCCTCAATACAAGAATATATATTAAGATCTTGGAGTTTAGTTAAAATAGGTACAACAACTGCCCAAAAGAAACTTTTTTTTAACTTAAAAAAAATTAAAAACCAGATATCACCACAGTCCGAGGGAGATTTAAGAAAAGAGCATGTTGAAGATATTGCTAAAAGACTTTCTGTAAGTGAGGATGAGGTAGTTTCAATGAATAGAAGACTTTCTGGCAAAGAACAATCTTTAAATGCTCCAATAGGTGAAGATGGAGATGAGTGGCAAGACTGGGTTGTAGATAATGAAATGGATCATGATTTAAAAATTGCTCAAAGTGATGAAATGGAGCAAAGAAAAGATTTGCTACAAGATTCTATTAAAGTATTAAATGAAAGAGAAAAAAAGATTTTGTACTCAAGAAGATTGACTGATGAACCAGTTACTTTAGATGAATTAAGTAAAAAATATAAAATAAGCAGAGAAAGAGTTAGACAAATAGAAAATAAGGCGTTTGAAAAATTACAAAAACATATGTTAAATTCTGCAAAGTCTAAAAATTTATTGCCAGCTAATTAAATGGGTCTATTAAAAGGATAGTATCTTCTCTCTCAGGACTTGTTGAAATGCTTGATATTTTTGTTTCAATAAATTCCTCGATTGCTTTTATATAAATTTTTGCGTTCTTAGGTAAATTTTCAAATTTTTTAATTCCTTGTGTTTTAGATTTCCAACCTTCAAATTTTTTATAAACTGGTTTAACACTTAGTTGATCCTCAACAGCAGCAGGAAAATAATCAATTTCTTTTCCATTAAGATCGTAAGCTACACAAAGATTTATTTCATCAAGTTCATCCAAAACATCTAATTTCGTTAAAGCAATTCCATCAATGCCAGAAATTTTTATAGTTTGTCTTACTAAAACACCATCAAACCAACCGCATCTTCTTTTTCTGCTAGTTACTGTTCCAAATTCGTGTCCCTTTTCTCCTAAATGATTACCAATATTATCTTTAAGTTCAGTTGGAAAAGGTCCTTCACCTACTCTTGTTGTGTATGCTTTTGTTATACCTAAAACAAAATTTATAGAATTAGGTCCACATCCAGATCCTGTTGCCGCAGAGGCTGCTACTGTATTCGATGATGTTACATATGGATATGTTCCATGATCAACATCCAGTAAAATTCCTTGAGCACCTTCAAATAAAATTTTTTTATTTTCTGATTTAAATTGATCTATTTTTCTCCATACCGGTGCAGAATATTTTAAAATATCTGGTGCTATTTTTAATAAATCTTTGACTAATTTGCTCTTTTCATACACAGGTTTACCTAACCCCAGGCGTATTGCATTATGATGTTCAAGAACTACCGCAAGTCTATTCTCAAGATTTTTTTTTGATGCAAGATCCATTACTCTTATAGATCTTCTTCCTACCTTGTCCTCATAAGCTGGACCAATTCCCCTTCTTGTAGTTCCAATCTTAGAATTTCCAGCAGCGTCTTCTCTGATTTCATCCATTTCTCTGTGAAATGGTAAAATTAATGTAGCAGCTTCAGATAGAATCAAGTTACTTGGATTTACCTCCACACCTTTTGATTTAGCCTCATTAATTTCATCAAGCAAAGCCCATGGATCAACAACAACTCCATTTCCTATAATAGAAATTTTATTTTTTCTAACAATGCCAGATGGTAACAATCTTAATTTGTAAGTGACACCATCTATAACCAGGGTGTGTCCCGCATTATGACCTCCTTGAAATCTGACAACTACATCAGCTTCACTAGATAACCAATCAACTATCTTTCCTTTTCCCTCATCTCCCCATTGTGAACCGACAACAACTACATTTTTCATCTAAACTTCTTTTCTATAATAAAACTATTTAAATGGTTAATTGGTCCATTTCCTTTTCCAAAGTTTGGTCTTGTCTTAATAGCATTATTTACATATCTAATTCCTAACTCACAAGATTTCTTTAAAGTTTTTCCACATCCGTAATAAGTTGCAATAGCACTTGATAATGTACATCCAGTTCCATGTGTATTTTTTGTTTTAATTTTTTTATTGGTAAATATTACAATTTCTTTCTTATTTACTAAGACATCATTCAAAGTTTCAGATCCTAAGTGACCGCCTTTTATTAAAACATTTTTAGCACCTAAATCTAACAATATTTTAGCAGCATATTTCATGTCAAAAATAGATTTAATCTTAATTGTAGTTAAAATTTCTGCTTCAGGAATATTTGGTGTGATTAAATCTACCTTATTTATTAGTTTTTTCTTCAAAAATAAAACCGCTCTATCATCGATAAGCCTTGTTCCGCCTTTCGCTACCATCACAGGATCTAATATAATCTTTTTTAAATTTAATGTTTTTATTGATTTTAATATTGAATTTATAACTTGCTTTGAATGTAACATGCCAATCTTGACAGAATCAGGTTTAATATCCTTTGAAGTAAATTCTATCTGATTAGAGATTTCTTTAATTGGCATAGGAATTATAGATTTAACACCTTGAGTGTTTTGAGCTGTAACTGCTGTTATTGCTGTCATTGCATAAGAACCAAGAGATGTAACAGATTTTATATCTGCTTGGATGCCAGCTCCCCCAGAAGAATCTGATCCTGCTATTATTAATACTTTAGAATTTATTTTCAATTTACTAGATAGATTTTTTAATTATATTAACACACAATTTATTTAAATTTGAATCTTCCGACTCACACATAATTCTTATTTTTGGTTCAGTGCCAGACTTCCTTACTAATATTCTGCCTTTATTTTTAATAAGTTTATTTACTTCAGCGATTGCTTTTTTACACTTTGGACTATCAATAATTGATTTATCATTTACTTGCACATTTTCTAATATCTGAGGAGTAGGATTAAATTTATTAAAAAGTTCACTTGCTTTTTTTCTTTTTCTCAGAGAAAAAAGAATTTCTAAGGCAACTAATAATCCATCTCCTGTCGTCGCAAACTTTCCAAGAATTATATGACCAGATTGTTCTCCACCTAAGTTAAATTTTTTTTTTTTCATTTTTTCTTTAACATATCGATCTCCTACATCTGATCTAAAAAATTTAATTTTGTTTTTTCTAAAAAATTCCTCTAAACCATAATTTGACATTAGTGTACCAATCACTCCTCCTTTTAAAATTTTTTTTCTTTTCCATCTCTCGCCTAACATTGCAAGGATTTTATCTCCATCAATAATTTTACCTTTTTCATCGCAGACAATTATTCTATCTGCATCACCATCTAATGCGATACCAATATGAGCCTTTCTTTTTTTTGTCATTTGACAAATTTTATTTGGATAAGTAGACCCACATTTAAAATTAATATTCAATCCATTTGGAGAAGTTCCAGTTTTAAAAACTTTAGCTCCAAATGATTTAAATAATTGGGGACCCGCTTTATAACCAGCACCGTTAGCGCAGTCTAAAGCAATTTTGACACCTTTTAAACTGAATGAGGGTGGAAAATTTTGTTTTAAAATTTCTATGTAATTCTCATTTGCATCCTCTAATCTTTTAACTCTTCCTAATTCAATTGGTCCTGAAAGATTTTTAGTAATCTTTGAGTCGATTAATTTTTCAATTTTTTTTTCAATATTATCAGATAGTTTAAGTCCATCTGGTCCAAACAATTTTAAACCATTATCATAATGTGGGTTGTGAGACGCAGTGATCATTATACCCATGTTTGCTCTCATTTTTTTTGTTAACATTGCTAAACCATTGGTTGGGAGTGGTCCTAACGTGTAAATATGCATACCTGCGGACGCTAATCCAGAGACTAAAGCTGGTTCAAGTGTATAACCTGATAACCTTGTATCCTTTGCAATAATTGCTGTTTGTTTACTTTTTTTTAGATTTTTAAAGTATGTTCCAGCTGCTAATCCAAATTTAAAAAACATTTCACCGTTTATTTTAGATCCATTAACTCTTCCTCTAATTCCATCGGTCCCGAAATATTTTTTAACCATTTTTAATTTTGTAACTTTTTAAAAACTCTAAATGCCTGATTAATTTCTTTAACATCATGTACTCTTAAAATTTGAATACCTTGCAAATATGATTGGATGCATGATGAAACTGTTCCTCCGAGTCTTTCTCTAGTATCATATATTTTTGAAATATCGCTGATAAATCTTTTCCTCGATAAGCCTAACATTATAGGAAGACCTAGTGAATGGAAAATAGAAATATTTTTCAATATAGTAATATTATGTTTCAAATTTTTTCCAAATCCAATTCCGGGATCTAATATAATATTATTATGTTTAATACCTTTTTTTCTAATAAATTTTAATTTCATTTCAAAGAAATCATATATATCAAGTAATATATTTTTATATGATGGTTTGATCTGCATATTTTTTGGCGTTCCTTTCATATGATGGATAACAAATGGTTTTTTTGTTTTTTTTAAAAAATTTATAGTTTCGGAATCATAATTTAGACCAGAAACATCATTAATAAGATCAACTTTTATTTCAGATGCCTTCTTCATTACAAAACTTTTTCTTGTATCCAATGAAACAAAGCACTTTCTATTTTTTAACATTTTTAAAACTAATTTAATTCTATCCCACTCTTTAGAAGAGCTAACATCATTTGCTCCAGGTCTTGTGGATTCTCCTCCAATATCAATTATTTTTGCACCACTTGATAACAAGTTATGAATATGTTTTAAGGCTAAATTTTTATTATTATATTTTCCACCATCTGAAAAACTATCCGGAGTTAAATTAACAATACCCATTAAAATTGGAATATCAGATAATGTTAATTTTTTAAAAGTTCTCTTTTGTTTTATTATTTTTAAGTCTTTATTGATTTTGATTCTTAGATTTTTCGGAAGTTTTTTTATATCTTTAATATGTAAGATTTTGCTTTTATTTCTGTTTATTATTTCAACTTTGTCAAAAGAAATTAAAGAATTTCCATTTAAAGGAATGGAAAGTTTTTTTTTAACATTTTCTTTAGATATTGTACCAAAATAAAAATTACACGCTCTAGTGTAATGTTTATTCATTAGTGCTTAATGCACTATCTTTGGTTTTAAGCCAATTGAGCCAAGTGCTGAGCTTTCATCATTATCTTCAACTTTAAGATCTTCTTTGTTTTTAGGATATATATTTTTGTTTACTAAATCTTCAATCTCTGCACCTGTCAAAGTTTCATAAGTGAGCAAAGCTTTTGCTAATTTATGAAGATCATCAATTTTCTCAGTTAATACTTTTCTTGCCCTGTCATAACCCATATCAACAAATTTTCTAATTTCGCTATCCACTTTTCTTGCAGTTTCCTCTGACATATTTTGTTGTCTAGCCACTGATCTCCCTAAAAATACCTCTTCCTCATTTTCACCATACGCAACTGGACCCATTTCTTTACTTAAACCAGCTCTCATAACCATCGCTCTTGCTCTTTTCGTTGCCTGCTCAATATCACTGGCTGCTCCTGTAGTTACTTTATCGTCTCCAAAAATTAGTTCCTCTGCAACTCTACCTCCCATTGCTATAGCCATTTGGGCGTGAAGTTGTTCTCTTGTTTGCGAAACTTCATCTCTTTCTGGTAATTGCATTACCATTCCCAAAGCTCTACCTCTCGGGATAATGGTTGCTTTATGTATAGGATATGCTGCTTTTTCATTTATCGTTACAATTGCATGTCCTGCTTCATGGTAAGCAGTCAACTTCTTTTCTTCCTCAGACATTACCATTGACCTTCTCTCAGAACCCATCATCACTTTATCTTTGGCTTCTTCAAATTCTTGATAAGTTACAATTCTCTTATTTTTTCTTGCTGCAAGTAGAGCTGCTTCATTTACAAGGTTAGCTAAATCTGCTCCCGAAAAACCTGGTGTGCCTCTAGCAACTGTTCGTAAATTTACATCCGGTGCCATTGATATTTTTTTTGCATGTACTTTTAAAATCTTTTCTCTTCCTATTAAGTCTGGGTTTGATACCACCACCTGTCTGTCAAACCTACCTGGTCTTAAAAGTGCTGGATCTAATACATCTGGTCTATTGGTTGCTGCAATAATAATTACACCTTCATTTGTATCAAAACCATCCATTTCAACTAATAACTGATTGAGAGTTTGCTCTCTTTCATCATTTCCTCCTCCAAGACCTGCTCCTCTACTTCTTCCGACAGCATCTATTTCATCAATAAATATTATACATGGTGAATGTTTTTTTCCTTGTTCGAACATATCTCTTACTCTTGACGCTCCAACACCAACGAACATTTCAACAAAGTCAGATCCAGAGATAGTAAAAAATGGCACTCCAGCTTCACCTGCAATAGCTCTTGCTAACAGCGTTTTACCAGTTCCTGGTGGTCCAACTAAAAGACATCCACGCGGTATTTTCCCTCCAAGCCGACTAAATTTTTTCGGATCTTTTAAAAATTCTACAACTTCTTCAACTTCCTCCTTAGCCTCTTCTACTCCTGCTACATCATTAAAAGTCACTTTGCCTTTTATCTCGTTCATCATTTTTGCTTTAGATTTACCAAAACCCATAGCTCCACCTTTTCCTCCTTGCATTTGCCTCATGAAGAAAATCCACACTGCAATTAAAAGTAACATAGGAAACCAAGATAATAATACCCCGAATAATGATGGCATTTTTTCCTCTAAAGGGCTCGCAGAAATGCTAACTCCTTTGTCGCTCAATTTTTCTATCAAGTTTGGGTCATCGGGGGCATAAGTATTAAACATTTCCCCATTTGACATTACACCTTTTATATTCTTTCCTTGAATTTCAACCTGAACAACTCTTCCATTCTCTACTTGAGTAAGAAACTCAGAAAAAATAATATTATTTTTTTGATTTACTGATCCTTGAGGATTCTTGAACATATTGTACAGACCAATAGTTAAAATTACTATCAATGCCCACATTGCGATATTTTTGAAATTCATAAGTATAAACTAAGAATTATTATCAATTTAACAAGTGCCAATTTGTTACAATTTGTTAATATTTTTAATTTTCTGGTGAAATTAGAACTGATTTATGGACTTTTTTTATAACACATCCAGAAAGTGTTTTTTTTTGGGTATTTTTTGAAGATTGTAAGTAATTTAAAATATTTTGAATCTTAATACCCCTTGCATAATTATCTTTTTTTCCAATTTTTTGGACAATACTAGAAAATGATCGAAAAACAATTTCGTACGGTTGTTTAAAAAAATTTTCACTTAAAACAATAGAATTATTTATTGGTAAAAAATTTGAGTTATTTTTTATATTTTCATCCACATAATAGTTTAAAGCCAGATTGCTTTTACTTAAATTTTTAAGAGTTTTTTTAAATTTTTGAAATGTTAAGCCATCATTTTCTAGTTTAGATATTAATTTCCTAACCTTTACTCTGAGAAATTTATCATCGTTGTTTGATGGATCTTTGACGTTAAAATCGAATGTTTTTTTACAGATATAATTCAAATCATTTTTTGAAACATCTATTAATGGTCTGATAATTAAAATTTTTTCATCAAAATTTATTTTTGATTTAATATTTGCGAATGAGGCTAAGCCGTTTAATCCTGAACCCCTTAATAATCTAATAAAAAAATTTTCAAGAAGATCATCTTCATGGTGAGCTGTTAAAATCGATTTTATTTTCTTATTATTACATTCTTGAAACAATAATTTGTATCTAAATTTCCTCGCAAAAGATTGTATATTAGAAACCTTTGAAACTCTTTTGATAGTTAAAATCTGGCAAGAAATATTAAAAAATGATAATTTTTTTTTTACAAAATTTGCCTCGGTGGTAGACTCTCTTCTTAATTTGTGATCGATTAAAAAAAAATTAACTTTTATATTTTTTTCAAGTGAATAACATTTTGCCAAAAATGATAAGGCCAAACTATCACTTCCACCAGAGACTGCTACGCAAAAATTATTTGAAATGTGATTAGATAACTTTATTTTAAAGTCTGAGTAAATTTTATTTATTTTTGGATCATCTAATTTTTTAAAATAAAAATTATTAACTTTCTTTTTTGCACTCAAATTCTTTTTCTTCATAATATTTTGCTTTTTGAAGTACAGATTGAGTTGCATCAGGATACTGTTTTTTAACTCCAGCTATCATTAGGCACCCTTGATCTTTTTCTCCCATCTGAATTAAAGATACTCCTAGTTTTAACAAATTCTCAGGCGCAATTTTACTTTTTGGATACTTTTGATACCCTTCTAAATAAGCAGTTGCAGCATCAGTATACATTTGTCTAATTCTATAAGTTTCTGCATACCAATATTGTGCATTTCCTGATAACTCATTATCAGGATTGGTTAATACAAACTCTCTAAAAGCTTTTTCTGCGTTATCATAATCTCCAACTTTTAGAAAATTCCTTGCAAATTTATATTGTTCTTTTGGAGGAACATCAGGTAAAATTTTTTCTTCTGAGTCAAAAACCTCAGAAATAATAGTCTCCGTCTGCTCAACTGACTCGATTATTTGCGTTTGATCACTTGTGGTCATGTCTTTATAAGATAATTGACCAAGTGATTGGGGTTCAGAAGATCCAGGTAATATTTTCTTTTTATTATTGTCGTCTTTTTTTATTGTTTCTTCTGTTTTTGGGACAGATGCAAGAGCATTATCACTCGTCACATTAGCGGACTTTTGTTCAATTTGCTCAAATCTTAATTGGTTGTCCTCTTGGACTTTAGAAAGTTTTGTTGAAAGCTTATCTAATTTAAAGTTTATTTCTTCAAATTTATTTGTTAAATCTTGAAATTGAACTTCAATTTCACTTAATTTTAAAAGGTGCTGTGTCAAAGCCTGCTCCGATTCTTTTGTAGATGCTTTTTGAACTTTATTCGTAACTCCATTTTCAGAAAAAGATTGAGAATAAACTGCTCTTTCGAGCGTTCTGAGATCCTTTTGAATAATTTCTAGAATTTCTCCTACACTCTGATCTTGAGAAAATGTATGACTTAAAAAAAAAGTTGAGTAAAAGATGAGGCTTGTAAAAATTAAATTAATTAATGATCTCATATAAACATATGTAATTATAATAATGGCAAAAAGAAGACCCTTACTTTGCTAAAAAAAAGTAAGGGTCTTTTAAATTTTAATTTAATTAGCTTTTACTGTAACAGATCTTCTGTTTTTTGACCATGAAAGTGGGTTAGAACCAGAGTCAACTGGTCTTTCTTTTCCGTAACTTAATACTTTTATTCGATCTGAAGATACTCCATAAGTCATAAGATAATCTTTAGCTGCATTTGCTCTTCTTTCTCCTAAAGCTAAGTTGTATTCTCTAGTTCCTCTTTCATCAGCATGACCTTCAACCACAATAGTTACATTTGAGTTCTGTCTTAACCACGCGGCTTGTTTTCTCAATGTTTCTCTTGAAGCTGTTGTCAATATAGTTTCATTTGTTGCAAAGAATACTCTGTCAGGAACTCCACTTGCAAGTTCTCCAACAGTATCAGTGCCTATGTAAACATCACCCTGCATTAACGCATCTAACTTTTCAATTGGATCTGCTACTTGTGTCTCAGCTGCTTTGGTCTCAGTAACAGACTCGGTTGTTTTTACAGACTTCTTAGTTGCACATGCAGTTACAACCAAGCCAAATATAACAACAAGAAATGCATTTTTTAAAATTTTGTTTAGATTCATTTTTGCTCCTTAAATAGAATATTATGAATTAATCATGTAATTAGATGTTTTTCTACAAAAATCAACCTAATTTAACAAAATCTTATATTTTCTCTAATTTTCTAACAAAGAAGACCATGATGGGTCTGAGGCATCAGTCTGGGTTTTTACCAACCTCTCGTTGTATCCAGTTAAATCAATAGACCATAATTTTGCTGAAAAACCCTTACCCTCGTCATCAGTTTTTGTTTCTCTGTAGAATATGATTATTCTACCATTGGGAGACCATGAGGGTGCTTCTTGATAAAAGTTTTCAGTTAGCAACCTTTCTCCTGTACCATCAGTTCTCATCACTCCGATAAAGAACTTTCCTTTATGTAATTTTGTGAAAGCAATTAAATCTCCTCTAGGTGACCAAACAGGTGTACCGTAAATACCCTTGCCAAACGATATTCTTTTTACATCTGATCCATCACTTTTCATTACATAAATTTGCTGGTAACCACTTCTGTCAGAATTGAATGTAATATATTTTCCATCTGGAGAATACGATGGAGATGTGTCTATTGATGGATGATCAGTCAATTTTTCTTGTATATTTGTTTCTAAATTTCTAACCCAGATTTCTGAATTACCGTCTTTTGCAAGACTCATTATAATTTTTTTTCCATCAGGTGAGAAACGAGGAGCAAATGTCATTCCAGGAAAGTCTCCAACAACTTCCTGCTTACCAGTTTCAATATTTAAAAGATAAACTCTAGGCATATTTCTAAAGTATGAAAGATAAGTAACCATTTGGTTGGTAGGATTAAATCTTGGTGTTAATACTAATTCATTTCCTAGAGTTAAATATTTAGTATTAAATCCATCCTGATCCATTATGGCTAATTTTTTTATCCTTTGCGTTTTAGGTCCCTCTTCAGCAACATAAATAATTCTAGTATCAAAATATCCACTTTCTCCAGTTAACCGTTCATATACTTTATCTGAAATCTTATGACCTATTCTTCTCCAATTAGTTGGGACGGTTGTTAAAGAAAAACCATCTACCATCTTGGCTCCCAATACATCCCAAAGTTTAAATTCTATTCTGATATAATCTTTGTCATTAATAATTTTATAAGAAACTTTGCCAGTTATTAATACTTGTGATTTTATGAGAGCCCAATCTTCAAATCTAGGTTTTAAATGTGCAATATCTGGTTTTTGTAAGAATGCTTGTTGATCTATTGCATCAAACAATCCGGTCTTTTCTAAATTATTTTCTATCACTTTTGATATTTCTAGACCTAAATTACTAATGCTTAAAATGTTCTCAATTTTATCTCTAGTATCTTCATTTGAAAAGAATGGTGATACAGAAATAGGCATAGGATCAAGGTTACCCCTTGTTATATCTATTTCTACTAGTGAAAAACTAATGCTTGGTTTAAAAATTGAATAAATAAGAAATATTAAAAATAAATTTTTTTTCATTCACCTACCATCATTCCTTCTGGGTTAAACCTTAATATCATAATACTCCAATTTTCATAAGTTTTGGGTGGGAGATTTTTTAAAGGATTACATTTTAATATTGCTCTATCGACTGCCTCTGCAAAAACCCTATATTTACCATCCGTCCCCATTCTATTTCTCTCTAATATTTCTCTACTCTTTACTCTACCATTCTTTTCTAAATCAAGTTTGACTGTAACTAAATAATTATTTTTTTTATATTCAGCTCCCATTGGTGGTGACCAGCAATCTTTATACTGCATCTGTATAGAGTATTCAGTTGTAACAGATAGTTTTGTTAATCTCATTGATTTATCCTCAGATTGGGTAACGCCATCAGTTTTTTTTTTTACTTCTCCAACATTTTCATATTGTTTTGCTATTAAACCCTTAATTAAATCAACATCTACCTCTTTTTTTTCATATTCAGAGTCTTGAATGGCTTTATCTTCCTTAATTGGTTTAATTTTTTTTACAAATTCTTTAATAACCGAATCTTTTTCAATCTCTATTTCAACTTTTTTTTTCTTTTCTTTTTCGACTACTGTTTTTTTAATTTCTTTTGATGGTTGTTGCTCGCTTTCTTGTTTTGTCTCAATTTTTTCAATTCTTTTATCAGGTAAAGGGATTGACTCAGATTTATCAAGTTTAACTAACTCTTTTTTTTTATCAGGAACAGGTATCTTTTTAGATTTTGATAAGTCTATCTCATCTTTTTGATTGTCAAATTTTATTTGTTTTTTTATTTCTTGCACAACCTCTTTTGGAGGTGCTTGTTCAGAAAGTAATTTTTTGTTATCAGTCTTTACTTTTTCAATAATCTTAGCTGCTTTAGGTGCGTATGGAATATTCATTTGCTCAGAAATTTGAATTAATTCAACAGAAATACTTGGAAGTAATTCTATTGGTTTTTTTGCTACAAAGGGAAGTGCGATAATTGTAGCCATTAATATCGATGCATGAAATACAACAGAAAATAACATTCCATAAGAAAAATTATTTAACATATTGGGTAAACCGCTTAATGCTAATTTATTAAACAAGTTTATCTTTCTTTGTATGGTTCAGATATTAAGGCAACTTTAGTAAATCCTGAGCCAGAGAGTTTGCCCATTACTTCCAATACTCTTCCGTAGTTAATTGTTTTGTCGCCTCTTACATATATTCTGGTGTCAGTTCTATTGTTAGAAACTGCTAAAATCTTTTTTATCAAATTATCAAATTCAATTTTAGTTTCTTGAATAAAAACCTCCCCTTTTGAGTTTATAGTTAATGTTAGTGGTTCACTTTCCTCTGGCAAAGAGTCAGCTGAGGTCTCGGGTAGATCTACTTGAACCCCAACTGTTAATAGTGGGGCTGTAACCATGAAAATAATTAGAAGAACAAGCATTACATCGACAAATGGGGTTACATTTATTTCACTCATCGGTTCCCTATCTGAACGATTAAACTTAAATGCCATATTAAATTATTGAAATAAATCTTTTTGAAAAATTTTCTAATTTTTGTGAATATTTTTTTGAGTCATTTCCAAATTTGTTATATGCAATTACAGCTGGTATTGCAGCTAACAAACCTAATGCAGTTGCAAACAATGCTTCAGCAATTCCTGGCGCAACAATCGCCAAGCTAGTATTTCTTGATATAGCAATTGATTGAAAGGAATTCATTATTCCCCATACTGTTCCAAATAATCCAATAAATGGAGCTGTTGAACCAACTGTAGCAAGAAAAGTAAATTTGTTGTTAACAATATTCATTTGCTTTTCGATGTTAACTTCTAAAATATTTTCAAGTCTTTGACTGATATTTGTTTTTGATCTTGATTTCATGACAGCTTGCATTGAGTCTTTAAATAATTGAGCCATTGGATTGTCTAATGATGCAGGTAGACTATTATAGAAAGTCTCTGCAGACTTTGACTTCCAAAATCTTTCCTCAAAGTCCTCAGCGTCTTTATTTATTCTTCTAAACATTACAACTTTATCAAAAATTATAGCCCAAGAATAAACTGAGCTAGCTATTAGAATTATTATTACTGACTTTACAATGAAATCAGCTCTTAAAAACAAACTCAGAATTGAAAAGTCTGTATTACTTGCTAATCCTACAGCCTGGGAAGTTATATCTGCATCCATCCTATTGATTTCACACTAAAATGTGTCATGAATTTGTCTATAAAACTCAACTTGATTTATTTTCCATTGTATTTAGATGATAATTCGCAATTAATATTGCATCTGCTTTGTTTAAGTCTTTTTTTAGAGACAACATAGGTGAGAATGCTGGAAACATTTCTATTGCTTTAACCCTACTCGAATCCTTTTGAGAATTAATTAAATCAAAATGCTTTTTCCATTTTGCAGGTCTAACGAAATAAATTGGAAGTCGCATCGCCGCACATACTCCCTTAATAACACCAAATGATTGGCCAAAATTAAACATACTAGTTACACCTTGACCAGGCATTGCAGAAACTTGTTCAACTACAACATTTACATTTTCAGATTTATAGCTTTTTATCCTTAAAGATATTTCATTAAAAATTTGGCTACCATTAATTTGCTTTTTATTTTTATTGCCTGATGCCATGGTTGGCATATCTATAACATCTTTTATTTTACCATTTTCAAGAAAACATATTGCGCCTGTTATACCTGGGTCTATTCCAATTATAAGCATAAAATTTTATTATACTGCATTAATGAAAACATTTTGCACATCATCATCATCCTCTAAAATTTCTAAAAACTTAATCATTTTTTCTTTATCTTCTTGATTTAATTTTATTTTATTTATTGGTATCCACTCAATTTCTGTTGATATGAAATTAGAAATATTTTTTTCCATAATATTTTTTACATCATATATTTCATCTTTATTCGTATGTATTTCATAATAATCATCATGAAAAATACAATCATTAGCCCCCGCCTCAGTAGCTAATTCAAAAATTTTTTCTTCGCTAATTTCATTTATATTAATTTTTATTATACCTTGTTGTACAAAATTATGAGATGCAGATCCTTGAGTGCCAAGTCCTCCACCGTTTTTTTGAAAAATTGTTCTTATATTAGATGCCGTTCTATTTTTATTGTCTGTTAAAGTAATAACTACTATTGCAGTTTTTCCTGGTCCAAAGCCCTCATATCTTATGTTTTCAAAATTTGAGTCAGCAGCAATTGCTGATTTATCAATCGCTCTCTCAATATTATCTTTAGGCATATTAGCAGATCTTGCTGCTTGAATTGCTGATCTCAATCTTGAGTTCATTTCTGGGTTTTTATCTCCCAATTTAGCAGCAACTGTTATTTCTCTAGATAATTTTGAAAATATTGCTGCTCTTTGTTTGTCTGCTTTGCCTTTTTTGTTTTTGATACCTGCCCAATGAGAAGGTCCTGCCATTATTTAATTATCTCTTTGAAGTTGACCACCAAATATAAACTGAGTGATGTTTAAAGCCAAACCATTTTTTGGATTTGCCTCAATAATTGCCCCACAAAGCGACGCCTCTCCCTCTGAGGGAAAATGTTTAACAGACTCTCTTTTAAAAAATCTATTAATTGAGTTCTCAGCATTCATACCAATTACAGAGTTATAATCTCCACACATTCCTGCATCTGTTAAATATGCAGTTCCTTTATTAAGAACTCTCCCATCGTTTGTGGGCACGTGAGTATGGGTGCCTACTACAAAAGTAGCATTGCCATCGAAGACATGGCCGATAGCCATTTTTTCACTTGTAATTTCTCCATGAAAATCAACAATAAGGAAATCATATTTATCTTTAAGTTTGTTTTCCTCAATAAATTGTTTACTTTTTATAAAAACATCATCACATCTTTTCATAAAAACATTTCCCATTAAATTCAATACTCCTACTTTAAATCCTCCAAAAGTTTTATAAATTCCAAACCCATCTCCAGGAACAACTCCTGATAAATTTAATGGTCTTAATAATCTCTTTTGCTTTTTTATAAATTCGTATGTTTCTTTTTGGTCCCACACATGATTACCTGTTGTTATAACATCAACACCACAACTAAGAAGTTCATTTACAATGTCCTCTGTTATTCCAACTCCATCTTTTGCTGCATTCTCACCATTTACACAAACAAAATTTATTTTTTTTGATTTTATAATATCAGGTAAAAATTTTTTGACCGCAAAACATCCGCTATTACCAACTATATCTCCCAAAAATAAAATTTTCATTTTATAATTCCCTTTTCTGTTAATATAAAATCTAATTTTTGATCATATTTATTTATAGGGATTTTTTTGAGTTCCTGAAATGAGAAAGCAAAGCCAATTGTTAGAACTTTTTTAAATTTTAAAACTCTAGAAATATACCTGTCATAGAACCCCCCTCCATAGCCTAATCTAAATTTATTTTTATCAAATCCAACAAGAGGAACTACCAAAACATCTGGAAAAACTTTTTTTACAGCAAAAGGCTCAGGAATACCCTGCTTGCTTATTTTTAGAGATTTTTTAAAAGACCACTCATAAAAGTCCATGAAATTATTTTTTTTAGTAACTGGTAGAGATATTTTAAATTTATTTTTTTCTAATTTCTCCAAAATTTTTAAAGATTCAATTTCACAATTAATAGGATAATAGCCTCCAATATATTGTTTTTTTTTTATATTAAATTTTTTTAATATTTTTTTTAAACTAATAAAACTTATTTTTTTATTAGAAAAATTTAGTTTTCTAAAATTGATTAATTTTTTTCTTAAAATAGCTTTAGACACTTTAAATTATTGAGTCTTTAAATCTGGGTCAATTCTTTTGATGAAATTTTCTATCTCGACAGTAGTCTTATCAACTAAAATTTTATAATCGTTTCTATTAGACTCAATTTCATTCTTCAGATTTTCCTGGTTTGTACTTAATTTAGAAATTTCTTTTTCTTTCAAGTCTCTGTAATTGTAAACTAATGATTTAAGTTCTCTGAATTTCTCAGTAATATTTGCAATTTCCTTTTTTTGCATGTCAATTTTTTTTTTAGTTTCATAGTATTCATCTAAAACTGAGATCGATGTTATCAATAAAAGTTTACTTTCTCCTATGTTTCCTAGTGAACTTTTCAAATTAGTAAATTTTTCATTTAAATATGCTGCTAATTCCTCTAGATGCTCTTCCTGCCCATCATCACAGGAGAGCAAAAATTCTTTACCATTAAATTTAATATTTACATTTGCCATTTATCAATTTCTTCCATTAAATTATCTGTTTCTTGGTTTAATTCATCTATTTTTTGGGAAAATTGATCTTCTTTTTTTTTTTCCTCAATTTCCCTTTTCTTTAAATCATCAAATTTTTCTTTTAGAATGTCATTTTCTTGTTTCAATAAATAATATTTTTCCTCAATTTCTTTTTTTTCAATTTCTAATTGATTTTTTTGAATTGCTAGATTTTCTAACTCTAAGATTTTATCTGGTTTTAAATTTTCTAGATTTTTTAATTTATCAAGAGCTTCAAATAATTTTTTTTCTTTTTCACTTATTGAATTCATATATATATCTATATTAATAAATTGATTCACCTAAGTCTACAAAGGATAAATTTTGAAAAAATTTAATAAAATCTTGTCT
>LULI01000427.1_pt1 | contig 25421 bp, 39 predicted proteins | sample 728191 | NCBI WGS metagenome assembly LULI01 (sample SAMN03860293, study PRJNA289734) | marine metagenome | biome: seawater column; feature: ocean; material: water; isolation source: Red Sea water column Station 169 - depth 50m | place: Saudi Arabia: Red Sea | collected 2011-10-15 | depth 50 m | reverse complement strand
TGAAACTGCGTGGCTGATTCAGCGAGTAAAGGGTGCGTAACACCGCTTGCTCCTCTGAAGGGCTGTGCTCGCTCTTCGTAATTAAATCCCAACAACTCCAAACCGTTAGCGAAAGCATCTTCCCACTCCTGTCTACTTGATTTGTTTTCTTCAAACTCGCCTGTTAATTCACCAGAGATCCTACCAAGTTCTGTGTCTGAAAGCTGTTCTGCTAAGTTCTCACCAAACTCACCCTCTGGTTCACCTATATTTGGATCAAAGTCCACAACTACGCCGCCATCATCTTCAAGAGTAATATCTACTTCTGGAGAAGTTAGTTCATCGCCCAAAGTATCAGGCAGCTCTATGTCTATTTCTGCCCGTAACTCAGCTTCGTCAAGCTGTGAAGGCATTTTATCCATTATGCTTGCTATTGGTTCTCTTGCCATTTAGATCTCCTTTTGAAAATCATATCCTATTTCTGTACATATTAACAGCTTTATCCTTTAAGCCTATTACGCCGCCTTCGGCTTTTCTTGTGCCAAAGTTTTCACCATACTTTTTTTTCATTCTGTTTCTAAAGTCTTTTTCAAATTTAACATACTCGTCAACTTGATCGGTTCTGTAACTATCAATCTGTTCTGGAAAGTAAATCGGATATGTCAAAATATACGGACTAACCACAGCCCCCTCTATTTCTTTTTTAAATCTTTTTGTACCTGCTTCCTCTGCCATCATTGTGTTAGCAAAATTATAGATACCTATTGCATCATTTAACCTCATCTTTCTTAAAAATTTATGATCGTAAGTAATATAAGCTCCTCCTGAATAACCTACCATATCAATATCAAATATACTTTTCAAAACGTCCCGAAAATATTTTTTACGATCATCTGTGAAATAGTTGTTAAATACCCTGTTAGTCTCACTCAATAGTTCTCTTTTTTGTAAATCTTTTATGTCTTTTTTTCTTTCACCTATTTGAAAAAATATTTTATCAATTTCGTCTTTGGTTGTAGCTTTCTTTAATTGTTTATTTAAATCACCTAATATCTTGTTACCAAATCTTGAACTTTTTTCCAAAAGATCTTCCATGTAAGCTGTGTTAACTAAAGATTGTAAATATCTGTGTTCTGCTTTTATTTCTTCTGATTCATTAGCTATCACTGGTGCTTTTGCCTCAAGCTGATTTTTAAAAAAAGATAAATCAATGTCTCTATCTTTTTTTAATAATTCTGCGCCTTTGTGCATTAATTCATGGACTAACGTAGCTTCACTTTGGTCGGGCAATATGTTTTCACCTCGTGGTAAAGCGTTTAAAAATATTAAATTACTATTAGGATTATACGAACCCATAACACCGGGACCCATAACATCTCTAGCTCTAGGGTCACCGCTCTTCATGTATTTAACATAATCTGATAAACTTCTATTATCCATCAAACCCGCCTGTAAAACAGGATTAAATTTCATTTTATTTAAAAGATCCATACCTAATTCCATGTCTCCAAACTCCACGCCTGATCTATAAGTGGCCGCACCTTTTGGCTTTCTTACATAAACATCGTCAGGTAAAACATAATATTCATCGATGACATCTTTTACGGTAGGATCAAAAGGATTTCCATATTGGTACTCACCTTTACGCTTCATCTTCCTGTCAACGTAACCGGGACCTTGAAAAGATCTATCCATCATCAGTCCTGCTTGAAACCTATCAATACCCTCTTGAACGATCTCGTCTTGTTTGGCTCTCTCAGCAACGGCTCGTTGCTCTTCAAATATATTTCTCTCTACTGTAGGCTCATCTCTAAAAAAACTACCTATGTAATCTTTTACTGACTGCACTATGCCGCCATTCTCAAAATATTGTACAAAAGGTTCTATGCCCCGTGGGCCGCGGTTTATGTTTACCGCTCTGTCTTTCATGCTAACGACGCCGCCTTCTTCTTTCATAATGTCTGGATCATCAGCAGCTGCCGGATCCTTCTTGGCAAACGGGCTTTGCAAAACCTTAGTGCTGCCTTTGGGTCTGTCTACAAGCATTTCAAACGATAGCGCCCCTACATCTTCAAATTTATTAACGTAGGGCACATGAGTAAAACCCTCTTCAGCTAAATTTTGTGATATTTTATTTATTAATTCTCTTATATCGTCAGTATCATTTATTTCAGGAAAAAAATCTTTTCTTACGTCATCTGGGCTCATTTCTAAGGTCTGTAATAATAAATCATCCCGTGTAAATGTGTCTTTGTAACCTTTAGCTTTAAAGATCTTGTCTATTTCCTCGGCTTTGAAATCAATTAGCTCCTCTTCAGTAAAAGGTTTATTAGTTTTAGGATTTAAAAAAGGTTTACTTAAATCAGCTTGTAATGGCACGGAACCACCAAAAACTTGTTTATCACTCTCCACAAACGGAGAGTCTTTTAAAACTATTTCACCGTCTTGTGAGCGCACCCCACCTACTTGACTGATAAACCTATCTTCTGCTGCTTTTGGAGTAGACCCCACATGAGGACCAAAATCATAGAAAGCAAGTTGGGATTTATCAAATTTAGTGAAACCGGGTTTAGTAGTATAGTGAAATACAGGAGTGTCTATCTTGCTAAATACTTTAGCTGCTGCACGAGCAGGCTTACCTGCTAGAGGTATCATCCCCATGGTGCCAAGAGCAGCTATACCGACACCCTTTGCTTTTTCTGAAAGACCCTCTTCACCCATCTTTTCAATACCGGCTGATATTATACTCGGTGCTTCATAAGCTCCAATCACATCACCAGTGCCGGGCATCAATGACAAAAAGTCATATACGTCCTGAAGATTAGTGTCCTCTTTGTCTTGAGCCTCTAATTTTGATAGTACGTTTCTGTAATTTTGCTGAGGATCAGCCATTTACACCTCAATAATAAGCCCTTACCTGTGCTGACCCATCGCTCTCGTCCCAATCGTCGCTCGGCAGCTGTACAAAATTACCCTGACGGTACCGCATGAGAGCCTGTGTCATGCTATCAACAAGGTCATCATACTCTCCATTTGGAAAAGCTGCAACCCCATGCCCGCTTCAAACAACGGAGACACTGCATGTACTCTAGATACCTTATCGTTACCTTTACTCGGTGTGAAGTTGACCACCGGTATGCCCATGTTTCGTAATTCGTGGGTCAAAGGCATACCAGAAGCCTTCGCCTCTATGATAACTGTCTCTGGGTCCCAATAATTATACTGATCCAGCGCCAACTCCTTTAGCTCTGGGAAGTCCCAGCGTCCTTTTTTACTATCCAGAAGTATCAAAGCCGGGGCTCCGCCGTCTTCTTCTGGATAAAACACGCCCCATGTCGTTATCGCACTGTAATCCGCCGTTTCTCGTTTCGAGAACGCCGTATCGTAGCTCTGAATGACGTATTGTAGGTTAGGAACTGCTGTTTTTTCCCATTTTTGCCACCACTCACGCTTAATTATCGCGTTTTCTTCACCCGTGGGCCGTTGTTGGTACTGCGCGTTCCATTTACTAGGTGGTATCGACGCTTTTACCGCCGTTAAATCGTCCAAGCTCCAATATTCTGGCCAACACGGCTGTCCACTATCAAAAATAGCAGGAAGTTCTACTATCTCCCACTGGTCTGCAAGCTTATCTTTAGCCATAGAACGCATCAACTGCCCTGTTAAATCCTTTTCGGACCACCTAGTCTGCACCAAAACGATACTGCCGCCCGGCTGGAGCCTCTGTCGGGGGCCCCCAGTGTACCAATCCCACGCATCTTCAAAACCATTGTTACTCATTGCGGTCTGTTCCGAGTGCGGATCGTCAATTATAACAAGATCACCACCTCGACCAGCTAAGTTTGATCCAACACCAACAGCATAATACATGCCGCCCCTGTTCGTGTCCCATCTTCCTGACGCTTTACTGTCTGCTGCTAACTTTACATCGGGGAAAACTTCACGGAACTCTTCCGTGTCCAAAAGGTTTTTGACCTTACGACCAAAATTTACTGCTAGTTCTGTCGTGTGTGTCGCCTGAATGATCTTCATGTTTGGATTTTTGCCCATCATCCACGCCGGGAACAAAAAGGATGCGAACTCTGATTTAGTATGACGAGGTGCCATGTTGATGATTAGACGTTTCAGTTCTCCACTCGCCACCCTTTCTAACTTCTCGGCTATGATCTCATGATGCCTGCCCTGTATGAAGCTCGGCCAGATGGTTTTGACAAATGATAAAAACTGTTTTTGACAAGTTTCATTCTTCTCTAATTGCGCTAAACGTAGTTCGAGTTTTAAGCGTCTCTCATCGTGTGATGTAACTTCCATATAGGGGCCCCTAACGTATCTTAATTTATGCGATTTATGGCTTATTATACTATAGTTAATCGCTATTTCAAATTTTATATAATTGTTCGTGAAAAACTTGGCACTAGCCACCGCAGGCAAACGCCCGTGCGCCGTGCATCTGGACGCCTGAATCTTAAAGTAAAATTAAAGAATTAGCCTCTATTTTCCAAGGATCCTAGAGCGCTACAGCTGTCATGACGGCGCTAGTTTTTTGAACTGGTTGCCGTGGATCTCGGCGCTTGTTCCGTGGATCACGGCGCACGAATCCCGGACGATTGCCCGGACGATTGCCCAATAAAAGCAGCAACTAATTCTTTAAATGACATTAAGAGCTGCTTAAATTGCGAATCACGGTTTAGGTAATATTATTAATGTTCCATAGGTTTTAGCTCTGGACGATTGGCGCACGGCGCCTTAATTAACTATTTAATACTAATTATCATTTGAACTGGCTACAGCTGTTTCTAGAGCGTTAAAAAAAAGTAAGAATAAAAAAAACGCCGTTAAAATAACGGCGCTTAATTTGTTTTATTTGGTGGTTAATTATGTAAAAGCAATTAATGAATATAAACAAAATACACAAAAAGAAATAAAACAAAGTATTTGAAAAAATAAATAAAACATTAATTCAAGACTCCGTTTTCAATCGGCGTATTTAAATATTTTGAATTAGTTGGATAAGCTCCATCATAAAACTTTAGTTCTGATTCGCCTTTATGAAGTACAGCTCTTTTTATTAATTGCCCGTCAATATAAAATCTAAATTCTTTGTCACCGTTTTCTAATTGTCGGTGAGTCGTGCAATGTTTCAAAAATAAATAACTATTTTTTGAACTGGTGCCGACTCTAATTTCTACTTCTCCAGTTTTTTTAACTCCGTAACTTTTACAGCTGTTATAGATACAAGCAGTTATTATATTCCAAATTGGATATTGTCGCATTTTTAAACTCCTATAATATTAAAATGTGATTTATCCCATATAATAATAAAAAACCCGTTAAAGTCAATTAACGGGTTTTTTACAGCTGTTTCAGATACGTTTATTCTTCTTGGTCTTTAAAAGAAAATTCATCATCTTCTACATCTGGAATGTGTGGATCTTCGCTTTCTATATAATCTTCTTCTTCGTTTTCTTTTTTGTTAAAAAACTGCTCTTGAAAATGTTCATCAAAATTTATGACGTTTAAACCTACCTGATTTAAATTATTCATAAGCTGATCTAAATTTAATTTGTTCTTTGGCATATATAACTCCTATAATTTTTATTAATTCTTTGATCTACTATTTCTTGTTCTTTAAGCTTTTTACTAAACCATTTTCGCATTGATGTATTACCTGCGTTAGTTTTTAACCCTATAAACTTTTTCAATAAATCCATATCAGCAAGTATTGATTTAAATGTTTTGGGTTCATAGTGATAAGGACAGCCGTTAAACATTTCAGCAATAGAAATTCTATAAAAAACTTCCTTAATATTTTTTTCAGTAAAATGTCCAATCTCAATAACCATTGTTAAATAAATCATTTCAGTAACAATGTTATCAGGGACGTCTTTAAGATTACATTCTTTTAAATTATAATGTAATGCCATTAGTTTTTTCTCCTATAAAGTTAATGTGATTTTTAATAAGTACAAAAAAAACCCGTTAAAGTCAATTAACGGGTCTTTTGTCAGCTGTTTCCAGATAAGTTTATTCTTCGCCTACAAAAACTATTTCGCCTTTGTGGTTAGGATCGGAGGGCATACTGCCCGTTGGCATTGGACATACTAATATTTGTTTTTTTAAATCTATCCAATAATTAGGTTTGCTATCGCCGTCAATTTTTCCGTCCAAGTTTTCATATTCTGATTGTTCAATAACTCTAATAAACATTTCTCCAATATCAGAATCTTGTCTTACTAAATCTTGTAAGTGTTTAATTAAATCATTTACGTTCATTTAGTGTAGTCCTCCATTTTTTCATACTGCTTTATTTTATTTAAAATATTACAAGCTAAAACATTACGTCCACGGTCAAAATAAATATTTAAATCATCATGCTCTTCGTGATCGTAATCATCATAGGTGGCATAATCAGTTTCTTTTTCTAACTTTTTTAACTCTTTTTTTATGAAATTAATAAACTGATTTGATATATCGTCCGGGTTGTTTCTCATTTAATTACCCTCCGTTTTTTGTTTCTGAAATTTTAGTTGTCAAACTTGAAAAAGTCTTTCTTTTGCTCGGTGTGTAATACCAATTTGCTTTTGGTGAATCTTCAGACTCAGCTAACATTTCATTAGCCATCATATCAAGAGCAGCTCCTAGTAATTCAAGTTCTTTATTTGTTAACTTTAAAATAAATTGTTTTGGCATAAAAGCCTCCTATAAAGTTTGTGATATGGGATATTATACATATATGTACAAAAAATAAAAGCCCCGTCTGGACGGGGCTAATATCGGCGTTAATGTGTGGGTAGTTTTTAACTTGCCATTGCTACCCTATTCCAGTCGGTTTTACCTAGGTTTAAAACTTTCCCTCCTAGGCGTTGCCAAAAATCTACGTTATCAGGATCAGCAGTATTACCTACAGCTGTACAAGCGTTAACAAGTGTAGCTCTATTAATCTTTTGGTTTTTATCATACCCTGATTGTCCTATAGTCTGAAGTAAACCCTCTAGTACGTTGCTAGTTTCTTTTTTAGATAAAGTTAAAACTTTTCCTAAATTTTCAACTGATTCATTCATAGGTACGTCAACTGTATCTTCCTTAGCTCTTCGCATCTTCTCAATGTTTTCATCAAAAGTTTCTCTACTAGCATATGAGCTAACAATATCCCTAAGCTGAAGTTTTAAGCTACGATTGTCAGCCTCTTTGGTTTCATCAGTTAATATATTCCAAGTATCGCCTTTTTGTGCTGACGTTATATGTGCTTTCCGAGTTACGTTTTCGGTTTGCATACCATTTGTACAAGCTAACGTCCAATTTATACCAAATACGGCTACTGAACCTGACCCAGTTTCAGAATTACTAATTCCAATTCCATGTGCCATTAAATCGCCAACTCCTGCATCAGATTGTATAACTTCGGATTTTAAACGTATGTAAAGTTTTTTATCGGTATTAGCGAAGTTAACTATTTTCCAGCAAGCGTCCGACTCTCCAAGTGTCGGTAAAGCTGACTCCAATAAATCAGAATTATCAAAAGTCTTAAACTTGTCAGATAAAAAAGCTCTAGCCGTACCCGTATGTCTGTCATAATTAAATGGACTATGTGGATTTGAATTATCAAAAGTTCTAACCATACGTTTAGAATTTTCTTTTTGCCATATAGCATTAATTAAATTATCCATTTCTTTTGGATAGTTTTGTTGTAAACGTCTAGCCGTTGGCGTCGCTATCTCAGCCTTTTGAGCTATCTGGTCAAAGCAATGTTGATTAACATTAAGGATTTTAGTTCCCTCGCCGTTATTCGCTTCCATAACTATTTGGCTGTGATTAGTTCCATGTACCCTATCTTCGCTTTCAATCGTTCTAAACTGAAGCTGATTAGTCGGCGCTATGTAGTCTTGCTTCATTTTATTCTGCTCAGTAATAACATGAAGCATATCTTCTAAGGATCTATTTTCGTTTTCTAAATGTCGCATATTTTTCTCCTATATAAAATGCAATTAAAAAAAGCGGGGTGTGATTGCCCCGCTTAAATAGTATACGATTTGTCTTATATGTAAAGTTTTTAGTTTTTATAGTTTTTATAAATTTCTGATTCAGGTGCTAAATAAATAGTTTGTTCAGTATCTGAATTATTACAGTTCGGACATTTTTCTATAAATTTTTCTTTTTCTTCATAAACGTATGTACAAATTAAACATTCAACTAAACTTAGCATTTTCCTAAATCTCCCGCTATATGATGTCTTAATACAGTTCCATATGGTAGTTCCTGAGCAAATTTTAAAAGTTTTAGTTCATCAGGATCTTCATCAGTATTACAATCCGTACTGGTATATTCTGCGGGGCATCTAACTATTTTGTAATCGTTAATAGTTTCTGATTTGCCGTTAGTTTTCCAAAATGTTTCTTTTACGTTTATTACTGCGGGTACGAATGAATTTAAAAACAAGTCGGCTAAGTTTCGAGCTGAATAATTTATAACAGTCTTACCTATCTTTAATTTATGTTTCCATAAACTAGGGTTAAAATGTGAATAAGTAAAACTAACGCCGCCTTTTGGGACGGCGTCAGATACTGCATCAAGATAGCTATAATCTATTTCAGTTGCACCCGCTGAAGTGTCAGGTTTTAGATTACAATCGATTGGGCAAGTTGCGAATTTGTCAGCTCCACCCGCTCTATATGTTACTGCACAATTTGTAGTTTTTTTCGCAGTTGATTTTTTAACTAATTTCAACATTGTTTTTTACCTTCCATATTTTAGCTACTTTATGTTCAAATTTGTCTTCCAGATATCTTCATAATCCGTAAATCTTCTTAAATTTGAATTTTTAAACCAGTTATCCAATAAATCATAAAAAACAAGAAATTTATAAACGGGATTACCCTCGTGGGCATTATCCAATATTTTTTTATCATTAGTCATTTATACACTCCTCCAAAAATTCCTTAATCGAAGAGTCACTAACATGGTCGGCCAAAAAAGCCGTTATATTATCGCCGTCTACGTTTTGTAATAAATACTTAAACTCAGGATTAGCGGGTTCGCAATTAAAACAATCATCTATTAAAAACCATATTAAGTCACGGCCTTCAAGTTTGGCAATGTGATCTTTTAATTTATTTACTGTGCTTCTACTCATCAGTTTCTCCTATATATGTGATTTATCCTATACTTTTACCTAATAAAAAAGGCCGTGTCAATCACGGCCTTAGTGTCAGCGTCGTCAGCGTCTACGCTTAATTGTTTTTGGTGGTCTTTTTTTATACTTGTCATAGTCTTCGCCGTATAAAAGTTTGCCTATCCAATCAAATAGAAAAAACATTTTGCCTCCTTTCATTATTCATTGATGTTTCTCCAATGCTTAGGTACTAGAAAAAAATCATCGCCGTCAGTTTCTAGATCTCCATTTTTATTTGGCCTAGTTGAATAAATGGCGTCCTCTCTTTCATCAGTGACATCGTTAATGTAAAAGTTCATATCAAAATATTCATTTCTAAAATAGAAACTATGCCAATCATCGCCACTATCAAGGTTTAAATGATTTTTACAATAATCCTGATATGCCTCTCTCGCTTTGGTTCTGAACTCTCTATTATTATCGAATAACCATTTCATACTAGGTTTGTTTCCGTCTTCATCTTTTTTATAAAAACGAACTATATAAGCTATGTCATCGTCTACAGCTTCCATATAATCCCAGTTAGTATGGCCAACCATATTTTTACAAGCCTCATCTAAATAGTCTGAATCATATTTAGCCATTGTTTTTCTCCTCTGGACAATATTGACGTTTCCACATTTCAATATTAGGCCAATTACATTGATGGTTTCCTATGGTATCGTAGTCCAACCAACCATTAGATTCATCGACGCCTTTCAAAAAAGCTAGGTATTCTTCTTCGCTATCAAAAGTATATTCTTTAATATCTTCTGCCCTTTTAGAACTACCCCAAGCTATATGGATTTTTATCGGCTCGAACTTTTTTTCCAAAGCTCTCAACGCCCTAATATCTTTTTTAAGATCGGCCTCGTTTTCATAACTAAACCCATATTGAGTTTTAAAGTTTACTGCATCAACACCTTGAGAAAGACCCGTAGATAATATGGCTCTCATTTCAATCACACAGCTTTGCAACAACTCTAGCTCTTCTTTAGATAGATTGTTCATCTTTGTCCTCCTTTGGAACTGTAAAACCAATGACTTGGATTTCATTATTTCCGTCATCGTCTGTATTGTCTCTATTCCAATCAACGGGACATTCGTTTAGCCATGTATGGAAAGTTTTTTTTGTAGATGTGTTCCAACTAGGTTGTATACGCCAAGTAAAATCATCAGGAAGCCAAGACGTCATAAAAGAATTTGCATAAGCCACCAAGTCACTAATTTTAGTAAATTGATGTTCTTGTCCTTTATCGTCTCTAATAATTATTTTTTCAGCCATTCTGCACCTCCATAGATCTCCAAACAATTTGGTTCTCTTGCTCAAGGCTGACATTGATGTGCTTATTAAAGTTATCGCAAACTTGTCTGCAATGTCCCCAAGATCCTACAAACTTATCCATCTCATGTGGATCATTTGGATCGGCCTTGCCCAACGGCTGATAGCCTCCTTGGTTCCAAGTTACTTTTGCAACTCGATATATACCTCTTTGTCCTTCTTCTTTGACAGGCGTATAACAATGTTTGTCTTCGATTTTAATCATAACATTTCTCCTATAAATATGTGTTATAGGATTTATCTTATATATAATTAATAAAATATCAAGGAAAAAGTTTTTGGCCAATCAAAAGGGTATTCTGTTTTGAATATAGGTTTGAGTTTCAGACCTTTTATTCTCAGGTCTACCGCCTGACTACCTGAATACAAATACATTGTATCTTGTGACCTAACAAGAACCCATACAGAAGCTCGACTGTGTCTAGTAAGCCAAGCGATTTGTAGTGAAGATAATCTAACTACGTTACCACTAGTAACTTTCAGCTCTACAAAATGAAATTGGTTTTTATCATCACAAATTAATAGATCAGGAATACCAAGTGTCATCCAGTTTTCTATTCTAGTTAACAAAATGTCTTTGGGTAATCGGCCTACGGCTTTTTTAATTTCTTGGAAGAACCCGCTTTCCTTCTTCGGCTGAACTGGTGGCCTCGTGGTCAATAGCTTCTTCAGCGTATCTCGGTTCATATGAATCCTTTATTTCTTTGAGAGCTTTCAACACTTCATCCTTGGACATACTGTCAATAGTACCATGACGGATTTCAGATTTGTTAATGTAGATATTACCATTTGCCTGACCTCGTCTGAACTCAGCTTGCACAGCCGCCGAATATGCACCATTTTCTAATGCAACATCTCTTATTCTTTGTAGATCTCGTAAATGTCTTTTGTATGTAACACCATATTTTTCATCTAACTCATCTCGATAAATCTGAATTGCTCTACAAACATGAGGACATATCTCAGGATTAGTCATTTCATATGCACGAGTGTGAGCAGAAGAAACTGGGAAACCCGCATTAATCGCAGCTTCCCTCATAGTTATTGTTCCATCGTTGCTAACAAGTTCTTTTACAAACAGCTCTTGTTTCCTAGTTAGCTTACTATGAATATCTACTTTAGGCCTTCCCCGACCTTTTTTAATAGGCTTCAAATTATTCATAACTCTATATATACACCAGAAATTATTTTTTTACAAAAAACTTTTTGAGGCCCATTAAGGCCAAAATTGATTTAAGGAGGTTACATATTTCAAAACACAAGTGTAACCAATTATGTAACCAGTAAAATTGTTGGTATATAAGGGTTACAGAAGAAAGTTACATAAGTTACACCAGTTACGCCTATATTTAGTAAAAAAATATTTTTTTATTTTCAGCTCTATATATAAGGGAAAGTAACTTTTGTAACTAAAATCTATTGTTTTTGAATTTTTTCCTTATTAACCGCTGTATTTCAGTCAAAAAGGTTTCCTTGCGAGGCGTGACGCGTGGGTCGAGGATGTGGAGTTGCCACACTTTCTTCATAGTCGGCCGGTCGTTCAAGTTTGGTTCTTGTTGGTGGGATCCATTGAACTTCAGTTTTAAATTTTGGAACATGTCTTTGAGAGCTTTCCCAGATGAACCAAGCATAGCTTGTAGCCGTTGAAGCATTTGCTGACAGACGACCTTTAATGATTGGAACTCGTTCTGTAAATTGAGCGATAATTGTTGGCGGGTTTTGTTTAAATAGTCTTTCATATCGACCTACGCTTTCTATGAATTGTGTCCGAGCAAAGATAGCCGTAGATTCTTTAGCCAAGGGTAAGGCCTTGAGTACAAATTCTTCAGCTAGGTTGAACGGCGGGTTAGTAATAATAAAATCGTACTGCTCGTTAACGTCCTTGGATAGAAAGTCTGCGATACGATCTTGTCCATAATCAGCTATGTCACATGACATAACTTCAGGGAAATATTCTTCGAGGACCTTGGCCATATGTCCAGCTCCGCACGCTGGTTCTAGGCAAGTATATTTAACAAAGTCATCTTCGGGTTGTTGGGGATAAATAAAATTTGGCTTTAGTATGTGTTCAAACAAAGCACGGGTTGCCCAAGGCGGGGTAGGAAAGTAATCGAGACTATCCTGATCCTCGTGCCGTTGGGACATAACCGCGTGTGTTTTGTTTTGTTCAGTCATTTATAGGCACTACCCATTCATCACTATCTACATACCGAGCGTCAGGGTATCTTGTCCTTATTTGATCTATTTCACAATCAAAACAAGTATACTCAACATCACATTGACTACATTCTTTGTTAGGCTCAATGCTATCATCGTCAATCGGCTTGTGATTATATACCGGCTTTCCATCGTCGTAGTAAACGTCACATTGACTACAAGTCTCAGGAACTTCGTCATCTCCAAGCATGGAGCTGTAGACGTAGCCACAATCGGTACAGCTAAACCTACCTTCTTGTTCTCTAATCATTTTCAATCGACTCCTTTTCCATTTCAACTAGGCCGATAGTCCTTTCTAGCTGAGTTAATTCTTCTTTCCACATAGGTTCATTAGGCTCACATTCTACTTGTTTCTTTTTTTCAGTAGCCATGTTGCCTAAAAACTCAAGGGTAATATCCATATATAATTTATCGTACCCTCTAGCCATCACTGCCTCTCATATTAAATTCATCAAATAACTTGTAACAAGCCTCATCTAGGTCTTTGATATCAGATAACATAAGGTCATTGATATCTCTTATGCTAATCATAGCGGTGTTTATAGCGTTGTAAGCATCGTGAACCGCTTGCAGCTGTCCGACAGTCATAGCTCCCATAGCTTTTTGTTTCTCTGCGATCTCTTTATCTCGCTTTATTTCCCAATCTTCTTTTTCTTTTTTCATAGTTTTCTCCTATATAAGTTTGGTGTGGAGCGCCTTGAGGTTACGTCACTAAGATAAATGCTGAGATCTACCACAGTCCTGAACGAGCTAAACACTCCACGAATCCAGGTATACGATTTATCTTATACGCTTGTCAATAAAAAAAAGCTCCGAGGAAACATGGAGGACACGAAACTCGGAGCTTTATCACATTTTATATAGGATAAGAGCAAATGAAAAAGGGTACTTACTCTTAAATTTGTTATCGCATATATTTATATACGCTGTCAAACTTATTTTTTACCTATACTTCTCAAACTCTCCATAACTTTGTCTATATCAGGCTCCGTGCCGTTTGGATCATAGACACATTTGTACTTTTTCGGGCACCAGCTTTCAATTAACATTGTAAATGTTTTATTGCCGCCTTGATAGATACAAGCTCTTTTATCTGTATATTTTGATGTGATTCGCTTTTTCAAACGGCAAGTTGTATACTTTTTCTCTGTAATTTTGCCTTGCCAAACCTTTTGTTTATAAGTGTAATCCTTTGGCGCATTGTACATTTTGCCATCGGCTCGTGCTTTTTTTGCCCAGATACCAGCCACTAAAACAGCAAAACCTCCTATTATAGCCACTACAATTAACCAAGTAATTATTTCTCCTATCTGCCGTCTGAGCTGTTGTTGTTTATAAATAGTTTCTTGCCGTTGTTTTCTAATTTGCCCTTCTATCTTTAGCAAATCGTCGTAAGCTTGTGGGCCATAAGTGAAGTTTAAAAACATCTTGAGCTCGTATCGTTGTTCTTCCAGCTTCTTTTTAGCCGCGTAAGCCGCGAGAGCTGCCTCTTCGATAGATCCGGCCTTGAATAACTTACCAAATAGGGGAGGGTTTTTGGCTTGCTTTTCCGCATTATCTATATCAGACACAGCTCCCATCCAACGTCCGACGTCTGAAGCCATTGATTCAATATCTTTAGCTGCGGCAAATCCTTGCTTGATTGCATTAAAAGCGCTATTAGCCACGCTCATAGCTGCGGTAATTGTCAACGGGTCCATACTTTATTGTAACACACTTTTAAAAAAAAATAAAAGTCAAGACTGTTATTATAAAAAAAGTTATTTATAGTTATAAGTTATGACCAATCAAACATTTAGGGGTAGACCAGTGACAATATGTTGTACTTGTGGCGGAAAAAAATACGCATCGACCTGTAAATGTCACAAAATTAACCATAGACCGATAAAAAAAGGAGGAAATAAATGGATTTACCAAACAGAAGACCATGTGTCACGACTGACGTTGGAGAAGGACTAGCCGTTAGCGTATCTTACCACCCAGAAACTAACGAGGCTGTTGAGGTATTTGTATCTAGTAGGGGTAAAAAGGCGTCTGACGGGCCCATGTCAGATGCATTATATAATTTAGGCGTTCAGGTATCGAGTATTATACAAAACAAAGCACGATGATATGTAAAAAGAACAATTCAATCATTATTGGCTCGTTCTTTTAAGTTGAGCGTCAACGAACTCTTCAACTCTCTGCTGCTCTTCAGATTTATACTGTGAATATATGTATCTGAGCTGGCCACCTATTGTCCGGCCTTCTTTTTTAGCAGATTGCTTGATCTTTTCGTAGACATCTATCGGTACAAGAACACTTTTCCATTTGGTTGTATCCATAATTATCTCCTTTTGTAGGATATTATGCGATTTTATATGATATTTCAAGAAAAAGCTTGTATTTTAAGGATTTATTTCGTATATTTTACTTATGTCTAGTATTGCTTTATAGCATTTAAGGGCTCAGGTTTATTCCTGAGCCTTTTTTCTTTTACGGTAGGCGCCGTACTCAGCTTTTACACCGCTCGGACTGATAATCTCGCCTCTTTTGTGCGAGTTCAGGGCATTTACATAAAAATTATAGTACGGAACTGGTATATGACGCTCGTAATCTACCTCGTTTACGGCTATTGGACAGTCTTCAAATCGTTCTTCACTCATCAGCACCCCCAACGCGAGTTACTGGGGGTGCTTCTAAGGAGGAACTACTTTTAGTTTCGCCCCACGAAGGCCCCACTTCTATGTCCACCTTACTAGGGACACTTAATGGTACGGCACTTTCCATGATCGATGCAACCATTTTTATTTTTTCTTGGCTGTTTGATGAAAAAGCCACCTCATCATGTATCTGTATCAACGGAATGATGCCTTTTTCGTGTATGTTGACCATAGCTTGCTTGGTCATATCAGCCGCTGAGGCTTGTATCAGCCGGTTCAGCGCCTTGTATGTGTACGCTCGCTTCAGTTTTGTAGTCGGACCATACTCATTTACAGCTTCTTTGTACGGTAGCGCCTTGTTTAGAGCAAAACTATCGGGTTCCCAGAGATTAAATCTGCACTTTCTGCCCAAAATAGAGCGTATTGACCCTGAACTTTCGCGTCCATTGAGCTTATTCATCACGCCATTCATCAAAAACTTAACAAATGGTACGCGCTCGTGGTACTGCTTGATAAGATCTTTGGCTTCATCGACGCCTATATCGAGCTGATCGGACAGTTTATTGACGCCCATACCGTAAATCAGGCCCAGATTGATAGTCTTGGCTTGCTTTCTTGGTATCTTTGCCATCTCTGCAACCATCGTATGGAAATCCATATCGGGATTTGTGACGTAGCCTTGGACAAATTCATTAACGGACTTGAGCTCATTACCTAATGATCGGCCGTAAGCGTTGGCATAATGCACCAAGATCCGTGGTTCTTGTTGCGAGTAGTCTAAACTACACCACTTTTCGCCTTCTTCAGGTAAAAACAGCGAGCGAATCATCGGACCGAGCTGTGGATCACGGGCCGGTATCTGCTGTAAGTTAGGGTGGTTCATGCTGATTCGCCCTGATACTGTGCCTCCATCATCGGATCTAATCTGATTTATGTGCCCGTGTATGCGCCCTTGAGGCGTGGTGTACTTCATAATCGTGCTGATGAATGTCCCGTGGGTCTTGTTTAGCTCACGACAGCGCAAGATCAGCTTGGGTAGCTCGTGTGTATGCTCGGATAAAAATGCTTTGGTAAAGCTCGGTGCGCCCTTGTCAGTCTTAGGGTAGGGCAAGCTTACACTATCAAAGGCTTTGGCAAGCGAAGCGGCGGCCCATATCTCGACGTTTTCGTTAGTAAGGTCCTTAATCTGCTTGTATACATTCTTTTCTTCCTTGAGCAGATAATCTCTGGTGCGCTCAACGCGGTCTGTATCTACACGAACACCGCGCCATGTCATATCAATCAGGACCGGCAAGACTTTCAGCTCCAGATCGACGACGGTTTGTATGTCTTCTTGTAGCATAAGCGACTTGAAACAGTTCCAGAGCTCCAGTGTCAGCTCGGCGTCGGTCTCGGCGTACGGTCCTACATACATGGACGGTAGCTTCCAGAGCTCGCCTTTGGGATCTACGCCAAACTCGACTGCTGCTTCGGTCAGTCCCTTTTCGGACTTGGTTTTATTAAGATAGTCGTAGGCTAAAGCGTTGAGGCTGAAGCTGAAGCGGTTTTCATCTAGTAGCGATGCTATGACCATAGTATCAATGATACGGCCGTTGATTGTAAAACCCGTGCGCCGTAGCCAACCGGCATCGTACTGCGCGTTGTGCATGATCTTATCAGCTGGGCACTCACAGACTTTCTTCATCCAGTTGTTGACTATACGCTCGTCAAGATTGCCACCGCCCATATGCTTGATTGGTAAGTAGCCTTTCCAGTATTCGGTAGCCACAGCGTATCCGACAATCTCGCCGTTGCCAGTGGGCCATCCGGGGCCGCTCTGTTTAATATCAGGATCTCTGGTCTCGACGTCTATTGCTATTGTGTTGGCACCGGTTATGTCAGGTAGTTCGTGTGGTGGAATCCATTCTGACTTCGGTGTGAACATCGCCATCTGAAGTGTCATGTTGTACCTCTATAAGTTTGTTAAGGTACCACTGTGCTTTCTCTAAATCTTGGATACCGTTTTTGTGTCTATAACGCGCTAAGTATTTTAGTATATTACCTTCAAGGTAATAATGAAAGCCCTCAGCTGTGATAGATTCAATCATGTCTATGGTTTCGACTGAGCTGTTTGTGTAATGCTCAGGATGGTTTACCATGTCTTTGTTTACTCTTTTCATGCTCTCTTCAAAAAAATGTAATTCTTCTTCTTGCTCATGCTTTTTCATCTCTTCTTCCTTTAGTTTCATCTTCATGTACTCTAGGTGTCTCACTGTCATACCTCATAATCTAGTAACAGCTCTTCGCCTTCAGCTATGGCTCGTTTCGTAATAATATTATATACAAGGTAGTCATCCCAGTCTTGTGTGCAATCTAAAACACAGTTTGGTTTTTCTGAATGGTTAATAAAACCACCAAGCGGTGTTCTAATATATGTAAGTATCATAGGCACTTTGATGTGCGTTGCCCCAAGATCCGTGTTTCGTTTGATGTCTTGCGAGGCGAATATACCATGCCCATGTACTGGACTTTCTTTGATACACACTTCGTCAGGCAAAGGGTTGTAGTAAAATCTATTGTACTTGATTTTCATTTATTGCTCTCTTTTTAAGTTTTATTATTCTTTGCTCAATTTTTTTGGAATATTTATCAACCTTAACTGGAAATTCTATTTTTTGTCTTGATTGCAAAACAAGAGCTCTTTTCTCTGAGTGAGTTAGTTTCATATGTAGTAACTCCTATTGTTGTCCTCTGGTTCTATGATGTATAGATTTTGTTTAGCTCGCGTGACTGCAACGTAAAAAACTCTATGAACATCGTCGTTGCCTATACGAAAAGCCTCGTCAGCCGCGGGAGATAGATCTGTAAACAAGATAACATTGTCAGCTTCTCCGCCCTTGGCTCCGTGTATCGTGGACACTGTAATTCGAGGCTCTGCATTGAACTTCTCTCCGCGTCTCAACAGCGCTGTTATGTATACACGCTGTTCTTCAGGCAATCTATCGAGCGCCTTGTGCCATATTAACTCATCGCCGACTAGCAAACCGCACTGCTCTTGCAAGAAGTTCATGTCTAGTAATACGTCGCTATCTAATCCAGACAGCTTTTTAAACCCACGCTTGACCCGTGTGCCGGTGCTCATGTAGCTGTAAACATCACGAGCCGCTTCGAGTGTAATAGACCGTCCCTTACGGAGCTGTTCCCAGCCATTCACTGCCGCAGATATTCTAGCCGAGATAGATCTGTGACCTTTGTGATTATAGAGTAATCCCAGAGACTTCAGGGTCTCAGCGACTGGGTTCAGTATGTAACCGGCCTGAGCCATGATAAGCCACTGCCCTTCAGACAGATCAATGTCATCTATACGGGCTATGTGCTTGACTGATCCGTTTTCATCTTTTGGTTGGTAGCGCTTTGGGTATCTGTGTTTTATCCTGCCGACTATCTGTTCTGCTACGGCGTGTATTGATCTTGGTACGCGGAATGACTGCGACAGAGTTTCGCTTGAGCCGTCCAGAGCTATGAAATGTTCTACGTCAGCTCCGGCCCATCTATATATGGCTTGGTCATCGTCTCCGGCTGCAAACATAAACTTGGATTTCTTATCAAGAGCGTGGGCTATGTCCCACTGCAAAGGGCTAAGGTCCTGTGCTTCATCTAAGAATGTAACCTGAAATGTGGGACAGCATTGATCGGCGCTGTCAATGAAGCTCTGGAGCATATCTGTAAAATCATACAGATTGTTCTTGAGCTTGTATTCTTTGTAGCACTGGTGGACATAGTTAACTGTGTTCCAGTCATACTCTATGTATGTCTCGTTGTAGAGCTGTCTTACGTCTATCTTCTTGAGCCGTGCCAAGTTAATTGTGTTGAGTATGGGATGGTCGTTACTTTGTAGATCTTGTATCTCTGCATCCAGTGACGGCGATTTGCTGAGGCTTATACCAATCTTTTTGGACAACTAGTGAGTGTAAGGTCCTGAAGAAACAAAGGTCTTCGTCTGGATCTAGGTTAAAACGCTTGGCGGCTCTTTCTTTTGCCTCGTTAGCCGCTTTCTTTGTAAAGGCAAGGAACGCTATGTGGTTAGGGTTCGTGCCCTTTTGTAGCTGTTCATCTACCATATTGAGTAGCGTAGTTGTCTTGCCCGTGCCGGGTGGTCCAAAGATTCTAAACATTAGTTGTCGTTAGCGGGCTGGTCGAAGCCAAGCTCCTCTAAGAACTCATCTATCTTCTGGTCAGACGGTATCTCGTGTACAAAGATAGGTGTTGTTTCTCCTACCCATGCACCGACTACGTTAAAATCCATCCACTCAATGGCTTCTTCGTGCGTCCATCCTTCTCTTTCCATAAAGATCTTTACGCATTTGTTGTAGCTGTAGATCAGTACGTCGGGCATATTCATACGGCTACCCACGCCAATGATTGCATCTTCTAAGCCGTTAGCCTTAACTAGTCTTTCGTCTGTCATTTACACTCCTTCAAAACAACTTGCACTTATTGTATAATCAACGGGCTCTTCTCCAAAATTATCAAAGATACCCCTTTCAATTAAAAATCTACTTTTAGGTATATCGGCACGACATTGATCTATGTTTGCATAATACACCTGACTTTGGTGCATTATACATTTCGTTTCGCCACCATCATGGCGACTGCCTTCTACCCATACAACACAGATTAAAACAAACATCTTAACCATTAAAAGGGCTCCTTTTCTTTTGGACCCATATCAGGTGTATTAAATTGATGATCCATGTTACTATATGATGGTATTGCCCAAACGCGAACGGAACGGTTACTTATTTTCATAACCAAACTGGACCCATTTATATCCCGTAAGCGTTGGGCAATCTTGTGTGACTTGTAATCAAAGAACTTATTTTTCTTCAGAAAGTTCTCAAAATCACGAAGTCTAAAGTAAGTTAAGTTAGCTTCTTCATCTGTCCAAGGCCTTCTTAACAGTATCTCTTCTCTTTCCTGAGCTTGCTGTAGATGACTACAAAACTCTTCTAGGTAATCATAGAACTGACCACTAGTGCTTGCATCTTCTGCAACTTCTATAATTGCTGCTTCATTTTCTTTCATCTCTGTCATCAGCGCACCAATACGAGCCTCCCACACTTGCTTGCTTACCGTTCTTGGCATGAAGTTCAGTTGTTCAAGACAAGCCTTCTGAAATGTAGGCTGTGATAGTAACGCTTCTGTGTCGAGCTCCAAGGGCTCTCCACTAACATCCATGAACCACACGGGTGGTATGGAGTTATACTTTCTAAGGTTAGCTATGGTTGCGCCCTGTACAGCTGACCCTACGCCGTGCATCCTAGTTCTGCATAACTCTTTGTTACAGTGTGCGTTGATCGGTGCATCACTACATTTGTAGGCATAATCCTTCTTCTTAGCTTGATTAGCCACTATGTTGACCTCTGATAAAGGAAGCGGTGGGTCTAAGAATGTCATGTTGTATGTAAGTATCTCTGTCTCCCAGCTGTCTGGGTATGCTTTGCGCAGATATACTGCGATATTAAATAATCCATTGTTGCGTCCACCCTCACTTATCTTACCGGCACAAAGGGTCTGTAAGCATGGTGGTCCGTCTTTTATGGTTGTGTCAGGCGTTTCTTCTACTTGTAGCGATACAATCTGCTCAATAGTCTGCTTATATTGCTCGTACAGCGCTATAAACTCTTCAAGGGTAGCAGAAGTGCCATCGTCCTTGATACCGTACCTGAGACCGCCCTCAGCGTCGTAATACGGTAGGTTAAGAAAATTACCTACGTCTCCTCTATCGAGGTAGGTGTAATTTTATTTGCTTTGGAAATATTTCGCTTTGGCCGTAGCCTAGTGATGCTGATATGTGTTGTAAAGTTTGTTGCATATCTTTGGCATCAATCCAGTCAGTGCAGAACAAGAAGCAGTGTGCGCCACCGCTCTTTGATCTACACACAACCAGAGGTAGCTTCATCTTTCTGATCTTCTGCACTAACACTTTGTGGTCCAAAGGATACATATCAATATCTATGCACCCCCACTTACACTGTGAGTTGGCGTTAATAGGGATGATACCAAGAGAGTCGCCTTGACCTGACAGATGACCCAACCAATGATCCTTGGTCCGTGGTTCCCTTACTAGGGACGCTCTACCAGACTTCTTACCATTGGTCTGGGTCTTATCTATCTTATACGTTCCGAAGGCTTCTTCCAGTCCATCAAATATGGAACTAAAAGTTTCCCACATGACTAGAACGGTATATCTTTCTGCAATGGCTCATCAGCCGGTGGCTGTGTTTGCGCTTGCGGTTCAGTTACTGTAGTGTCTTGTTCATGCTTTACTTCAACAGCACCTTTTTTTATAGATTGATGAAAAGCTTTAGCTTGATTATAAGCATTTATGTTAGATACTTCTTTTTCTAACTTAGCCTCCCACACAGCATAGCTTGCCTTGGCATTGCTCTCCATCACAGTATAAAGTTTATAAAGATATAAAAACCTAGGTGGAGTAAACGGAGTGCCGTCAGCCTTTTGTTTTGTTCTGCTTTGTATCAACATATTCCATTTACGACTGGCTTTCAAAGATGTGCTTTTCATTGCAATCATCACAGCATCCATAGTGCCATCTTCTTTACAGACAAGAACATAATGTTGGTGAGTCTCTTCAATGTAATGACCAGAACCATCAGTTAGATAATCTTTGTTATCGCCCTGATCCTTTTTAAGTCTTTCTGTTTTAGGACACTCAGAGGCTTTTTCGTAAATAGCAATCGGTGCTTTCTGATCGTCGCCAAGTGCTGACCAGTGAATGAAACGTCTTTGGAAATGACAAGGTATTACTAATACACCTTCTGTTCCATTGTATATCTCACCAGTTACAGTGTTATACATATCGCCTTTAAGTGCACCTCTATTTGCATCTAATACGGCAGGCGATAAATTAGTTTTAAGAAAAGGAATACCAAGTACATCCTGATCTATCTCTTCGTTACCAAGACCTGAGTCATTCTCAAATATTGATTGATCTATACCAACAATCTCTGCCGGTTTCTTTTTAGCTATATTCGACATTATTTACTCCTCGTGATTTTAGCTCTTCGACCTGTCCATGCACCAAACACAGCCGGGATAGAATTACCCGCCTCTGTCTGTTCTTTTACCCAAGAACGTAGTGTCATGTTGTGGATCTGTTCTTTTTGATTAACATTAAAACCTTTAGCTAAAGCTGTTTCATAAAAATCTTTAGCCAAATTATCTTCGCCCATTCCAAACTCAGCGGCTATAGAGTTCTTAATAAGATCTCCAAAACCATTATCTCTGAGCCATTGATGTGCTTGCGGCCTATCGTCAACCTTGATTGTTCCCCCATATGTTGGGGTTATATTTATTTTTGAACCATCTGATAACGTAAAGCTTTCAAGATTGATTTCTTCCATCATCATGGGCAAGTCTTCATCTGTCATTTTAAGCAGATCTTTCTTAGCCTGTTTGAGTTTCTCCTCAAGCTGGAATACTTCATCTTCTTTTTGCTTAATGTTTTCAGCTAGATCAGCTACGCTACTAAGTGCATCTGTAGAAAGATCACTTAGATTGCTGAGGCTATCAGCGTCAGCTTCTACTTGTTGCATCAAATCACTCATACCATCTCCTTCCGTGTTTCGTGATTAAAGACTTTTATTATTGTCTTGATATAAGAATATAAAAGGTTTATCTTATATGTCAAGCACGGAGATAAAAAATGTATATATATAAGACAAAACCATTTAAGCATCAGGAACAAATCATTGATGACAGTTGGAAAAGACCATACTACGCCTTGTTTATGGAGATGGGCTTAGGTAAATCAAAAGTTATTATTGATACGATTGGCAAGCTTAAATTAGAAGGCGAAATAGATTCTGCACTGATAATTGCACCCAAGGGTGTGTACGATAACTGGGTAAAACAAGAGATACCGAATCACTTACCTGACGAGATAGCAAGGTTCGTGGTGCGTTGGCAACCAAGCAAGGCTAAGAAGTTTCAAGACGATATGCAAAAGGTTGTGTTCGAGATGATGGCCGGTGTTAAGTTTCTCATTATGAACATAGAGGCGTTTAGCTCAGAGCGTGGTAAGAAAGCTGCTTACTATTTCTTGCGTAAAAACGAAGACAACATAATGATTATAGATGAAAGCACGACTATCAAGAATAGAAAAGCTAACAGAACCAAGAATATATTACAGGTCAGTAAGTATGCTAAATATAAGCGTATACTTACAGGATCGCCTGTGACTAAATCGCCAATGGATTTGTTTTCTCAATGTGGCTTCTTAGATCCTATGGCGCTTGGTCAGGCTAGTTACTTTGCTTTTCAGAACAGATATGCTGTCGTTCAGCGCAAAACCTTTGGTAGTCGTAGCTTCAATGATATAGTAGGCTACAAACGATTAGATGAGTTAAACGGCATATTGACACAGTTTTCAGCTAGGACATTAAAGAAAGATTGTCTTGATCTACCTGATAAAATTTATGTAAAAAGAAACGTCGCTTTGACTAGTGAGCAGACTACGATTTATGAGCAAATGCGGCGATTCGCATTAGCACAGCTGGAGCGTGGCGAGCTTGCAACAACAGCTAGTGTGCTTACACAACTGATGCGCCTACAGCAGATATGTTGTGGCTATCTTGAAAGCGACGAAGGCCGTCTGCAAGTGCTTGATAACAACAGAATTACTGAGCTGATGAACGTCGTTGAAGAGAACTCAGGCAAGGCTATCATATGGTGTAACTATGTGTACGGCATACAAGAGATAATAAAAAATCTTACGGCAGTTTATGGCGCTGATTCGGTAGCCGCGTATTATGGTGCGACTAAACAAGAAGACAGACAAGATATTGTAAAGCGCTTTGAAGATCCAAACAGCCCGTTGCGGTTCTTTGTAGGTCATCCAAAGACTGGTGGTTATGGCATAACATTGAACGAGGCAAGCACTGTCATATATTATAGTAACAGCTATGACTTGGAGAGTCGGTTACAGTCTGAAGACAGAGCACATAGAATAGGTCAAAAGAAATCAGTGACTTACGTCGATTTAATTGCACCAGATACTATTGATGAGAAGATAGTAGAAGCTCTGCGTAATAAGATAAACCTAGCTGACCAAGTGTTGAACGAAGAGACCAAGAACTGGTTAAGATAGCAAACCTTTCCTGTAGCCATTTTGTCTGTCATAGGTCAATGTTTCTTTACGTCCGTCTAACACATATGAACAGTGTATCCAGCCTGTGTTGCCACCTGTGTAACACTCCAAGATGAGCTGATCGAAGGGTAAGTTTGCTTCTATCCAAGATGCTAACTTGTAGTTGTCTACACCAGCTACCTCAAAATCAGCCGCTTCACCCCGTGCATGTTGTGAGGTAGATTTTGAGCCAATCGCCTCACATAGGGCAACAGACCGGAACCCACTTGAAACTATAAAGGAGCCCCACTCATCTCGTACTGGCTGCAAGATGTTTTCAGCTAAGGCAGTCAAATTATATATGTGGTCTGCGGTAGGTGTATTGTCTATGCCTTTTCTTTCAGCTGTCTGGCTTTTGGTAAGTTCAAGTAATGTGAAGTTTTTACTAAGTTGCATTTTTACCCAAATAAATTGTTTCTGTTTCTAAGCTGCATGGCCTGTGCGTATTCCTCTTGGGGCGTTAAAGACAGAAGACCTAATCGTCTACGACGTAGAAGTTCTGGGTCTGGTTCATCTCCCATATCGGGACCTTGATCCATGTTATAACCTGTAGTAGTTGTAGCCCCCAACATATTACCTAACATAGCTATCGCAGCTACGGGGTTAGTTGGAACACCCACCGTTGGCGCTCCCGGTCCTGTTACTGAGGTTATATTACCTTTTGCATCTTTAGTGAAACTTGGTTGCACACCGGCTAATAAACTTCCTCTAGCGTGCTTATTCATTTTATCTCTCATGTTTAATAAATCAAAAGGCACTGATTTTACAGGTGAATAGTTAATAGACCCTTGTACGTTTTCTGTATCTTGAACACCTTTTGATAAACCACCCATTACAGCAGCCATGTCTGCGACACTGCTATCTAAACCCATGTCCCTTGATGTAGATGAATCACTTCCATTATCG
>LULI01000218.1_pt1 | contig 25523 bp, 28 predicted proteins | sample 728191 | NCBI WGS metagenome assembly LULI01 (sample SAMN03860293, study PRJNA289734) | marine metagenome | biome: seawater column; feature: ocean; material: water; isolation source: Red Sea water column Station 169 - depth 50m | place: Saudi Arabia: Red Sea | collected 2011-10-15 | depth 50 m | reverse complement strand
GCGAGGGCGCCGGCGAGCGCGACCAGCAGCGAGCGTGGCGCGTCCCCGGCCAGCGTCAGGACCGGTTGGCGGTGCTCACCGGCTCCCACCCAGTCCTCGCCGGGGGTGAACACCTGGACGCTGGTCTCGCGGGCGGCCAGCCACTCGATGTGCGCGCTCACGGGGTCACCTCGGCGGGTGGGGTGCCAATGAGGCGGCGGAACGCCGCATCGTCGGACTCCATGGCGAGCAGACCCGGTGCTGATCGTCGGCTCGTCCGGCGACCTCGGTCAGCACGACTCGCAGGCCCTCAGGAACGCGACAACGTCGCGGGCGCTGAGGTCTCCGCGTGGCGGGATCGGCACGGACATCAGCCGCGTAGGGGACTGCGTTCATGGCTACGCGGCGTCGCGCTGGTCCTCCGCGCTGATGACGGTGCCGGTCGGGTCCGGCTGGGCGGGCTCGGTCATGGCTCCTCCTTCGATTGGGCCGGTGGCGGGCCGGACTCGGGGTCTCAGCCCGACGGTGGTTCGTGCGGGATTGAGCGTGAGGCTCCTCCGGTTCAACTCGCCACTCCCGCACGTCAGGCAGAGCCCGGGTCCTCGGATCCGGCGCTTCGTCCGTTCCCGGTGCCAGTTGAGTCCCCGATGATGGTGTAACGCGGTTGCCGGCCTCGTCGTAGTAGACGTGGAGCGGCCACCGCGTGATCTTCGAGTGAACCCTTCACAGCACTCTCGAACGGAGCATCACGGTGACCGCACCTCACATTGTCGACCCTGCCGGCCTGCTTGGCGAGGCCCTGGCGGAAGCCTCCCCGGACCTCATGCGCAACCTGCTGCAGACGGTGATCAACGCGCTGCTGTCCGCCGACGCCGACGCGGTGGTCGGTGCCGAGTGGGGCCAACGCAGCCCGGACCGGACCGCGCAGCGCAACGGCTACCGGCACCGCGACCTGGACACCCGGGTCGGCACGATCGACGTCGCGATCCCCAAGCTGCGCACCGGGACGTACTTCCCCGAGTGGCTGCTCGAGCGGCGCAAGCGGGCCGAGTCGGCGCTGATCACGGTGGTGGCGGACTGTTATCTGGCCGGGGTGAGCACCCGCCGGATGGACAAGCTCGTCAAGCAGCTGGGCATCAACAGCCTGTCGAAGTCGCAGGTGTCCCGGATGGCCGCCGACCTGGACGAGCAGGTCGAGGCCTTCCGCCACCGGCCCCTCGACGAGGCCGGACCCTTCACGTTCGTCGCCGCCGACGCCCTGACCATGAAGGTGCGCGAGGGCGGGCGGGTCATCAACGCTGTGGTCCTGATCGCGACCGGTGTCAACGGTGACGGGCACCGCGAGGTCCTGGGCATGCGGGTGGCCACGGCCGAGACCGGGGCGGCGTGGAACGAGTTCTTCGCCGACCTCGTGGCCCGCGGCCTGGCTGGGGTCCGGCTCGTGACCTCAGACGCGCACGCCGGCCTCGTCGAGGCCATCGCGGCCAACCTTCCCGGCGCCACCTGGCAGCGCTGCCGCACCCACTACGCCGCCAACCTCATGAGCGTGACCCCGAAGTCGATGTGGCCGGCGGTCAAGGCGATGCTGCACTCGGTCTACGACCAGCCCGACGCCGCCGCGGTGCACGCCCAGTTCGACCGGCTGCTGGACTACGTGGCCGCCAAGCTGCCGGCGGTGGCCGAGCACATCGACGCCGCCCGCGCCGACATCCTGGCCTTCACCGCCTTCCCCAAGGACGTCTGGACCCAGATCTGGTCCAACAACCCCTCCGAGCGGCTGAACAAGGAGATCCGGCGCCGCACCGACGCCGTGGGCATCTTCCCCAACCGGCAGGCCATCGTTCGCCTCGTCGGGGCCGTGCTGGCCGAACAGACCGACGAATGGGCCGAAGGCCGCCGCTACCTCGGCCTCGAAGTCCTCGCCCGCTGCCGACTCGCTCCAGTGACCGACACGACGACGGAGGTGAGCACCGACCCCGTCCTCGAACTCAGCGCCTAACCCCTACGAAGGATCACAGGCGATACACCACTACCTGGGACTTGACCCCGGTGCCTAATCCGTGGAGCGAGTCGCTGGAGGCGAGCGCGCGGCAAGGGGGCGTGTCAGATCCTCTGTGTAAGGGCGTGACCTCCAACCTGAATCGCATGGGCGGTTCTCGAGAGGAGTCACGTCATGGAGGAAGTGCTGGACACTGTCGAGGTGGGACGGCCTCGACGCGAGCCTGAGGAGCCTCAGTTCCTCGACGCCGAGGCGATTGAGGCGCTGATCGCGCAGGCCCGTGAGCAGGGGGTGGAGCTGCTCGGCGAGGGTGGTCTGCTCAAGCAGATGACCAAGGCCGTGCTCGAGCGGGCGTTGGCCGAGGAGCTGACCGATCATTTGGGCTACGAGGTCGGCGACTCGGCCGGGAACGGGTCTGGGAACAGCCGCAACGGCTACACCCCGAAGAAGCTGATCACCGAGGCCGGGACGCTGGATCTGGACGTCCCGCGGGACCGGGCCGGCACCCACGAGCCCCAGATCGTCCGCAAGGGACAGAGCCGCCTGGACGGGATCGACAAGATCGTGATCGGGCTCTAGGCCCACGGCATGACCGTGCGCGACATCCAGAACCACCTGCTCGACATCTACGAGATCGACGTCTCCCGGATCTGATCTCCAAGATCACCGACGCCGTCCTCGACGAGGTCCGCGAGTGGCAGGCCCGGCCGCTGGAGCCGGTGTGGCCGGTGATCTTCCTCGACGCCATCGTGTGCAAGGTCCGCGACTCCGGGATGGTGAAGAACAAGGCCGCCCACCTGGCCGTCGGGGTCGGCGTCGACGGCGAGAAGGAGGTCCTCGGGATCTGGGTCGAGCACACCGAGGGCGCGAAGTTCTGGCTGCGAGTGATGAACGACTTGAAGTCCCGCGGGATCGAGGACGTCTTGATCGTGGTGTGCGACGGCCTGACCGGGCTCCCGGCCGCGATCGAGGCGGTCTGGCCCAATGCGGTCGTGCAGACCTGCATCGTGCACCTGACCCGCGCGAGCCTGCGGTGGTCAACTACAAGGACCGCAAACGCGTCGCCGCCCAGCTACGGCTGATCTACAGCGCCCCGACCGAGCAGGGCGCCCGCGACGCCCTGGATGCCTGGACCGACTCCGAGATCGGCCGCCAGTACCCCGCGATCAAACGACAGTGGGAGGTTGCCTGGGAGCAGGTGATCCCGTTCTTCGCGTTCCCGCCCGAGGTCCGCAAGGTCATCTACACCACCAACATGATCGAGTCGATCAACTACCAGCTACGCAAGATCACCAAGACCCGCGGCCACTTCCCGACCGACGACGCCCGGAGCCTGACCCGGTAGCCCGGACACCTGATCTGTAGCGATGATCGCTGCAGGAAGGGAGTTCGAAGATGCCTGCACCTCACCCGCCCGAGTTCCGTCGCAGGGCGATCGACCTGGCCCGGCAGCCGGATGCGTCGGTCGCCCAGGTCGCGAAGGATCTGGGGATCAGCGAGTCCGGTCTGCGCCGCTGGATGGCCCAGGACGACATCGACTCCGGCCGCAAGGAAGGTCTCTCGACCAGCGAGCGCGAAGAGCTGGTCCGGCTACGTCGGGAGAACCGGCGCCAGCAGATGGAGATCGAGATCCTCAAACGCGCCTCGGCCTACTTCGCACAGGAGAACGTGCTCCCAAAATAGGGTTCCGGCTGGTCCAGGAGCTCGCCGCGGACGGCTTCGATGTCGCGGTGGCCTGCCGGGTCTTGAAGGTCTCGCGGTCGGGCTACTACGAGTGGCGCGACCGACCGCCCTCGAACCGTGACCTCGAGGACGCCTATCTGGCGAACACCATCGTCGACATCCATCAGATGTCACGGTGCTCCTACGGCACCCCACGGGTGCACGCCGAGCTCCGGCTCGGGATGGGCGTCCGGGTCGGGCGCAAGCGCGTGGCTCGACTGCTGCGGATGACCGGCCGTCGCGGGATCAGCCACCGCCACAAGCGTCGCCACCGGCCTGCTGAGGCGGTTCACCAGGACCTCGTGCAACGACGGTTCGTGGCCGCTGGGCCGGATCTGTTGTGGTGCACCGACATCACCGAGCACCCCACCCGGGCCGGGAAGGTCTACTGCGCGGCGGTGCTCGACGTGTTCACCCGGCAGGTGGTGGGCTGGTCGATCGCCGATCACATGCGCTCCGAGCTGGTCGTCGATGCCCTGCAGATGGCGATCTGGCGCCGCCGGCCCGCGCCCGGGACCGTGGTGCATGCCGATAGGGGCAGCCAGTACACGTCGTGGGTCTTCGGGCACCGGCTCCGCGACGCCGGCCTGCTCGGATCCATGGGCCGCGTCGCGTCCAGCGTGGACAACTCGATGATCGAGTCGTTCTGGTCGACCATGCAACGCGAACTGCTCGACACCCGCGCCGTGTGGGACAGCCAGGAGCAACTCGGCGCAGCGATCTTTGAGTGGATCGAGGCCTGGTACAACCCGCGCCGACGGCATACCTCGATCGGGATGCTCAGCCCCGTCGACTACGAGCATCACTGGCAGCAGCAACACCTTCACACCGCCGCCAACGGAGCGGCATGATCACCACACCACCCGTGTCCGGAGAACCGGGTCAGGCTCCCCCGAACGTCGCGAGCGCCGAGAGAACGCGAGACGCAATCGAACGGTGCACACCCAGGCTCTCCTTTATCTCCTGGACGCACACCATCGGAAGCACCGGCCGCGAGTTGTAGGGCGTAGAGGCCCCGCGCGAGTATCTGAGTGCCAACAGCACCCCGGGCCGACTCCATGACTGAACCCTGAGTATCTGAACGGACCGGTAGAGGAAGCCAGACCTTCGAGTGTCGCGCGCTGGTCGATTCCAACAGTTGAACCTGTCGAACTGATGTGAGCGCCACTGCCCGCAGTAGTGATGTCAATGGCCATCGCTGCTACTTCGTCGCGCAAGAATCGTGCCAAGAGCTGCCCCGGTTGCCCGCAACACTGCGGTGTGAGCTTCTGGACGGAATCGCGTCGTCGGACCAGCCACGCTAATAGCGGCGCACACCGCAGAAGTCTCGTCGAGTACGGGCACAGCGATGCAGGTGAGGCCCAACGCCGACTCCTCTCGCTCGTAGGCCACGCCCGTCGACGTCACCGTGGACAGTTGACGGGCCAACCGACCGGGCGTTGCGACGGTGTGAGGCGTCCGCCGCTCCAACGGTGCGCTCAGGATCTCCCTTCGAACGATCGGATCGTGCGCCAAGAAGACCTTGCCGATGGCTGTGCAGTGCATCGGCATGCGTCCTCCGACTCTCGATGGGCTGCGGACCTGTCGGTGACCGCCGAGCTTCGCGACGTAGACGACGTGGTGGCCTTCCCGAATGCCAAGATGGACGATCTCGTGCGTCCGTTCGTAAAGGTCCTGAAGGAACGGCATCGCCACCTCGAGCAAGGTTCGCTCAACAGCCGCCCGCATCCCGAGTTCGAACATTCCACCTGAGAGCCGATAGCCGGACTCCGACTTCTCCAGCAGACGGAGCTCCACCAGTTCGGCGGCGAGCCTGAACACGGTTGCTTTGTGCAGCCCCGTCCGTCGCACCAGCTCCGCAAGTGACACGTTCGTGTCGTCACTGTTGAACGCCCTGAGGATGGCAACGGACTTCGACAACACCGTGTTCAGTCCGGGGTCCACCATCAGAGCGTATCGCTCAACGAAACGCGACGCTGGACCTCGATGCGTCAGGAACGCACCCTCAAAGCGTGGATGAGGAGCTTGTTTCCCGCGCTGCAGAGCGTCTTGTCACGGCCGCCGAAGAAGGGCGCCCGTGCGAGCCCGTGCGAGACCTCATAGGTCCCGCAGACCAAGAATCCGCCTACGCCGTTCAGAGACTGGTAGCTGCGCAACGGACACGCGGTGGCGCGCGTCCGTGCGGCCGCAAGGTAGGCCTGACCTCCAAGGCCGTGCAGGCCCAACTCGGCGTCGACCAACCAGACTTCGGTGTCCTCTTTGAGGACATGATCCATGTCGGTGGGAGCGAGATCCCTGCGGACCGGGTTCTGCAACCACGCGTCGAGGCGGAGCTCGCGTTCATGCTCGAGCACGACCTGGTCGAGGGACCTCTCGACGCTGAACAAGTACGACGAGCAACGGCCTACGTGGTTCCTGCCCTCGAAGTCTGCGGCAGCCGCATCACGGGCTGGAACATCTCCTTCGCCGACACGGTCGCCGACAACGCCTCATCGGGCGCCGTCGTCGTCGGCGAAGACGCGTTCAGGATCGATCAGGTCTCAACGGTCGACCTTGCGATGAGCATGAGCGTCGACGGTGTGAAGGTCTCTGCTGGCACCGGCCGCGACTGCCTCGGCGACCCGGTCCTGGCGGTCGCGTGGCTGGCACAGATCTCACGCGGGATCGGCGCGCCTCTCCGTGCCGGCGAGCTTGTGATGTCAGGGGCACTCGGCCCCATGTTCCCGCTCACCCCGGGAGCGCGAGTGACGGCAACGTTCCCGGACCTGGGGACCGTCGCAATGAGGCTGGGCGAAGGGAACACGACATGACAACGAAGGTGGCGGTTATCGGCTCCGGAAACATCGGGACCGACCTGATGATCAAGGTCCTTCGCGGTAGCGGCCGGCTAGAGATGGCGGCCATGGTCGGGATCGACCCGGAGTCGGATGGTCTGGCGCGTGCGCGGCGGATGGGCGTCGCGACCTCCGCTGAGGGCGTCGCCGGCCTCATCAACCTCCCCAACTTCCGCGACATTGACATCGTCATGGACGCGACATCGGCCAATGCGCACACAGCCAACGCGAAGGCCCTTGAGCCTTACGGCAAGACGCTCATTGACCTGACCCCAGCTGCCATCGGGCCCTACGTCGTGCCTGCAGTCAACCTCGAAGAAACAACTGCGGCCAACGTCAACATGGTCACTTGTGGAGGGCAGGCGACGATCCCAATCGTTGCAGCCATCGCCGAGGTCGTGGATGTCGAATACGCAGAGATCGTGGCTTCCATCGCATCCCGATCTGCGGGTCCTGGAACCCGAGCAAACATCGACGAGTTCACGGAGACCACGTCAGCGGCAATCGTCAGCATCGGCAACGCGAGACGTGGCAAGGCCATCATCATTCTCAACCCTGCCGAGCCGCCAATGCTGATGAGAGACACAGTGTTCTGTCTTGCCTCCGTGCCCGACGAAGCCACACAAGACCGAATCGTTCGCTCTGTCGAGGCGATGGTCGATGCCGTCGCGGCCTACGTCCCTGGCTATCGCCTCAAGCAGAAGGTGCAGATCAATCCACTACCAGCGGACCAGCCGCTGGCCACGCTGATCGCCCCCCAAGCACAGCGCGTCACGCACCAGGTGTCTGTTCTTCTCGAGGTCGAGGGTGCCGCGCACTACTTGCCTGCCTACGCCGGCAATCTCGACATCATGACGTCCGCCGCGGTGCAGGTGGCAGAACGCATCGCCGCACGGAAGGACTAAACAGAGTGAGCCCGAAGCTCTTCATTCAGGACGTCACCCTGCGAGATGGAATGCACGCCGTCCGGCACCGCATGACGACCGACGATATCCGACGCATCGCGAGCGCCTTGGACAACGCGGGCGTTGATGCCATCGAAGTCGCACATGGGGACGGGTTGGCAGGCTCGTCAATCAACTACGGCCCGGCGTCGAACTCCGACTGGGAATGGATCGAGGCGGCCGCAAGCGTCATCGAGCAGGCACGACTGACCACCCTCCTCCTGCCTGGCGTGGGGTCCATCCACGAACTCAAGACCGCCTGGGATCTCGGTGTCCGGTCAGTACGTGTGGCCACGCACTGCACTGAGGCCGACATCTCCGCCCAACACATCAGCGCGGCGCGTGAGATCGGCATGGACGTTTCCGGGTTTCTGATGCTCTCGCACATGGCCTCCCCATCTGACTTGGCCGGCCAGGCGAAGCTCATGGAGTCCTACGGAGCGCACTGCGTCTACGTCACCGACTCAGCTGGTCGGCTTACCATGCGCGATGTCCGCGACCGCGTGCGTGCCTATCGGGACGCTCTCGATCCGGAAACCGAGATCGGGATCCATGCCCACGAAAACCTGTCGCTGTCCGTGGCCAACTCGATAGTCGCCGTCGAGAACGGTGTACGACGTGTCGACGCCTCGCTCGCCGGCCACGGCGCGGGAGCAGGAAACTGCCCACTGGAGGCATTCATCGCCGTCGCTGAGTTGTCGGGACTCAAGCACGCGTGCGACCTGTTCAAGCTCCAAGACGCGGCCGATGACCTCGTACGTCCCCTTCAAGACAGGCCAGTCCGCGTCGATCGAGACACACTGACACTCGGATACGCCGGCGTCTATTCGTCATTTCTTCGGCACGCTCAGAACGCCGCGGATCGATACCAGGTCGATGTCCGCGACATTCTCGTGGAATGCGGTCGCCGAAGCCTGGTCGGTGGTCAGGAGGACATGATCATCGACGTCGCCCTCGACCTCGCCGGATGATGCTGACCACCTAGTCGCTGAGTTCGCCGCCCCGGACAACGAATCCAGGTCACGCCGGCGAGAAGCGAGAGCTCAGGCGCCCGCAGGTTTCATCAACTCGGTGAGGCTCGCTGGCGCGGGCCCTGCTGCGCAGATCTACTGCGACCTGTCAGGGCTGACCAAGACTAAGCGCGCTCGAGACCGCGTCGAGCGGCGGCCGTTGGGGCACCCTCGGGGACGCTGTCCCGCCCGAGGGTGCCCCGATGGTGCGGACGCCCGACTAGCCCGCGGCCTTTAGCGCCTTACTGATGACCTTGAAGTTGGCTCGCCGAAGCAACTCCTCCGCGTCGTTCGCCCGGACATGCGAGCGGACGTCGATCGCTGGCGCGGCGACGCGGACATCGTGTTCATCGCGTTGCGCCTCAAAGCAACGGTCGGGCGCCGGATCGTGGAGTGGCCGAACGTCGACAGGTTTGTGCTGCGCGACCGTAAGGCGATCGAGCGCGCGGACTGCCGGCCTATTCCGGGCTGCTTGCCGACTAGCTCGGGACAGACCATTGGCGAGCGATGGTTGCGCGGTTCGTGTCTCCTGCCTGGGTGCCAGGTCGCTGCCGGCGGCTCTTGAGCGCGCCTCGAGCAGCCCACTAACTGTGTGCAGGAACGACACGACACGAGTCCGCGCGGTCGCGGCCCAACGAAGTAGGGAGCGCCCAGAATCTTGCGCTTGGGGTGGAGTTGACGCCAATCTGCATACAGATTATGGTTTCCGTGTCCGAGGCGCAGGCCAATCAACCCCACGGAATCTTATGTTGGTTGCGGGCGGCCGGCACCTCAAAACCGACCTGGAAGGTGCGTCATGGCGATCGCTGAATTGGGGCATTTCGGAGTGTTCTGCAACGACCTGGAGCGCTCGACAATCTTCTATCGGGACGTGCTGGGTCTCACCGTCACCGATGAGGACGCGAACCTCGGTATGCGGTTCTTCAGCGCGCGCCCCCAGTTCGAGCACCACGAGTTCCAGCTCGTCGAGGGGCGAGTGACCGCTGAAGACACCAAACTGATCCAGCAGATCTCGTTCCGCGTCAATCACCTCACCGAGCTGATTGAGATGTACGGACGACTCGTCGACAACGATGTCCTCTTGGATCTGGTGGTGACCCACGGCAACGCCTTCGGCATCTACTTCTTTGATCCGGAAGGCAATCGGTGCGAGGTCTACTGGCAGACCGGTCTCCCCGCCCGCCAGCCTTTCCTCGCCGCCGTCGATCTGAACGAGCCGATCGACAAGTTGCTGGCCGAGAACGCAGCGCTGGTGGAGCAGTACGGGCGAACCGGCTATCTCCAGCCGGGCCTAGTCAAGAATCTGATTCCCGACGCCACCGAGGCCTGACCCGCTCGGCTCCACGCCCTTCGGTCTCGGATGCGGCCGGCTCTCGAGGGCAAATGCACGCCCGAGACGGCCGTCTCCGAATGCTCGGTCATTGACGAGAGGCGACTCATGAGCGCACTTTCCGGCAAGCGGGCCTTAGTCACCGGAGGTTCCCGGGGCATCGGCGCCGCCATCGTGCTGACTCTCGCCGATCACGGCGCAGACGTTGCGTTTACGTTCGAGCGTTCCACCGGCCCCGCGCAGGAGATACTCGACCGCATCCAGCGCGCTGGGCGAGCAGGCTTCGCGATCCAAGCCGACTTCTCGGAGGCCACTGCGGTTCGCGACTCGGTTCACGAGGCAGCACGCGTGCTCGGTGGACTGGACATCCTGGTCAGCAACGCCGCCATCGTTCGCTTCAGCTCTATCGAGGACATCAAAGCCGACGACATCGAGGCCCTCTTCCGCGTCAACTTTCAAGCACCGATACTTGCCGCAAGCGCCGCCATCTCCCACCTCTCCGCCGGTGGCCGAATCGTGATCGTCGGGAGCGCTGGCGCGGATCGCACCGTCGGCGAAGGCGGTGTGGTGTATTCGATGACGAAGCGCGCACTGCAGTCGTTAACACACGGACTTGCCCGTGAGCTCGGCCCTAAGAACATCACCGTCAACCTCGTTCAACCTGGCTCCACCGACACCGACTCGAACCCAAGTACTAGCGAGTTCGCCGACTTCCAGCGTGATCTGATCCCGCTCGGCCGATACGGATCGCCAGACGATGTCGCTGCCGGCGTGGCATTTCTGGCAAGTCCGGCCGCGAGCCAGGTCACCGGTGCGACGCTCAACATCGACGGCGGACTGAACACCTGACGGCGGATCGCCAAGGACCGAGCCAGCCGAAAGTTCAGCCGCATCCACGGCGTCGGCCGGCAGTCGCGGCAGGCAGGTAGAGCGGCGCCTTCTTCTTGAAGTTTGACCAGGGCGCAGCGAGATCCGAAGCCGACAGATCGCGATGAACGCCTGCGTGAGGAAGCGCCAAGCCAAGCGCAGCCGTCGCTACTTCGCTGTATGCAGATCATGCTACGTCGTCAGTGGGTAGCGCTTCAGAGCTGTCTGCGCGCGCTTGCCTTCCCGCAAATTCTGTATACAGTAGGGGAGCCGTTGGTTAGGAACCGCGAAAGGATCACTGGAATGAGCTGGAGTCTCGTCACGTACCGCACCGACCTGGAGTCTCGGCCCCGAGCGGGTGTGCTTGACGCCGAAGGTCGTGTGCGCCGTCACCCGGTTCTCGACGGCTTTGACGGCCTGTTCGAGGCGGTTCAGGAATGGGATCGCTTGGCCGACGCACTGAGAAGTAGCGATATGACCCAGGGTGAGTTGGTTGCTGACGCCGAGCTGCTGGCTCCGATCCGGTACCCGCGGAAGGTGATGTGCGCCGGCGCCAACTACCCCGATCACCTTCGCGAGATGGGTGCGGATCAGCCGTCCGAGGGACTGCGACCCTACTTCTTCCTCGTGCCTCCATCGACGGCGATCATCGGCCCTGGCGAACAGGTCCGCATCACCGAAGAGGACTCGATTCGCCCCGACTACGAAGCGGAACTCGCCGTCGTGATGGGCCGCAGAGGCAAGAGGATCCCTGCTGAACTGGCTCAGGACTACGTCGCCGGGTACACCCTGTTCAACGACGTCACGGCTCGAGGCCTTCTGTCGCGCGATATGGCGGTCGCGCCGCCGTTCGAGTTCGATTGGCTGAACGCGAAGGGCGGTGACTCCCACTGCCCGACCGGCCCAGGTCTCGTCCCGTCGTGGCTGGTTCCGGACCCGCACGCGCTCTCCCTTCGCCTTTGGCATAACGGCAAACTCAAGCAAGACGGCCACACGTCTCAGATGATCTTCAACATCTGGGAATTGATCGCTGCGGCGAGCGAAAGGGTGACCCTTGAGCCGGGCGACATCATCGCGACGGGTACCCCGGCCGGCGTCGGCGTCGCCCAGGGCCTCGCGCTGCGCGGTGGCGACGAACTTGTCGTCGAGGCAGACCTGATCGGCCGGCTCACTAGTTCGGTCGTCGTCGAGGACTTGATTCCTGCTGCACCGATTTCCAGGCGTTCGTGATGACGACGCCGACTGCGAAGACGCAACTGGTCATCGTAGGGACGGAGGCCTGATCATGGCAGACACAAACGCCCGCCATCGGGCACTGTTCGAGCCGTTCCAGCTTGGTGCGAAGTCGCTGCGGAACCGCATCCTGATGACCCCGCTCTCGGTCTGCTACGCCACCGGCGACGGGTACGTGAGCAACCAGATGATTCAACACTATGGTCGCCGGGCCGCCGGGGGCGCGGCAATGATCATCGTGGAGAACATGGCGGTTGACACGTCGGGACGGCAGCTGCCTCGGCAGGCGCTGATCGACGGCCGGGACCGGCTTCCGAAGTTGACCGAGCTGGCCGCCGAGATCAAGCGACACGGCGCCGTAGCGATCGTGCAGATCGTGCATGCCGGGCGCTACGCAGGCCCGTGGGACGAGTACGAGTCCCGCCGCCGGCTGGCTCCATCTGCGATCGGCTTTCCACTGCTACCGGGACTGAGAGTCACTCCTCAGGAAATCACCACGGAGGAGATCGAGGCGGCCGTGCAGAGCTTCGCCTACAGCGCCGCGTTGGCGGAGGAAGCCGGGTTCGACGGGGTAGAAATCCATGGCGCCCAGGGGTTCCTGATCTCGTCTTTTCAGTCGCCCCGAATGAACCTTCGCGTCGACGACTACGGCCGGGAACCGAACAAGTTCCCGTTGCGGGTGATCGATGCTGTCCGGGCCGCAGTCAGTCCTGAGTTCCTTGTCGGATACCACCTCTTCGCGGGCGAGCTAATGCCGGGTGGATGGGATACCGACGACGCGATAGCCTTCTCGACCCTGCTGCCCGATCACGGCGTCGACTTCGTCATCCCGATGGTCTCGACGTTCGAATCCCTCCGAGCGGAGGCGAACGTAGGACTCTTCGGGCGGCCCCAGTTCCAACGGGATGTGTCGAGCCAGATTGCGCGCGCATGCTCGGCACCGGTATTCACTAACGGCCAGCTCGCAGACCCTGACCTTGCCGCCGACATCGTGATGGCAGGTGAAGCGGCGATGGTCGGTCTGGGTAGACCGATCCTGGCCGACCCTGAGTGGCCGATCAAGGTAAGAGATGGGCGCCTGGACGAGATCGTCGCGTGCGCGTGCCATCCACCGCGCTGCCTCCAAACACAACTAGCCGGCGTTGTCTGCTCGGCCTGGCCGTCTTCGGCGCAAGATTGCGGATTCCTTGGCTACGAGACGTCGGAGGAACTGGCACATGGCAGCTGACACAGCACGCGTCATCGATGTTCAAGCGCACATCCTGCCGTCTAGCTACATCGACGCCCTTCGGACCATCGCCTCCGGTTCGGATAGGGCCGCAGGCATCGCTGCTCGCGCGTTGGCGAGCCCATTGACGATGAAGGATCCGGTCTTCACACACGATCTCGACGAGAGGCTTCGCCTCATGGACCTCGCGGGCGTGGATATGCAGATCCTGGAGTTCCCTGCGCCGAACGTCTGGTCCGACGACGTTGATGTCCGACGGCGGGCCACAGAGTCGTTCAACGACGGGGTTGCTGACATCGTCCGCGACCATCGCCAGCGCTTCGCCTTCTCGGCCAGCCTGCCGGTTCCCTTCGTCGACGCTGCGATCGCGGAGTGCGAGCGCGCCCTTGACCAACTGGGCGCTGTCGCCGTGACTCTGTGCACTCATATCGAGGATGTCCCCATCGATGACCGCAGGCTTGATCCATTGTATGAGTACCTCTCAAACAGGGGTTGCACCGTTCTCCTGCACCCAGAGGGGTTTTCCATCAAGAACGCGCTGGCGGATCACGGGATGGAGTGGGCGCTCGGTGCCCCGTTCGACGACACGATCGCCGCAGTGCGCCTGATCTACGGCGGTGTCCTTGACCGATTCCCAGGGATCAACTGGGTCGTGCCGCACCTCGGTGGAGTGTTGCCGTTCCTTGCAAAGCGCTTGGACTTCGTATGGCGGCTCACGCCCGACGTGCGAAAACTTCTCCCGACGCAGCCGTCCGACTATCTAGGTCGGCTCTGGTTCGATACGGCAAACCCCGACCCTCGCGCCCTGCGCCTCGCGTGCGACGTCTTAGGGGCGGAGCGGTTCATGTACGCGAGCGACTTTCCATTCGCTCAACGACAGGCCCTGCAACCCGGATTGGCGGCACTCGGCGCGCTCGACGTCGGTCCCTCGGTACGTGCAGGGATGAAAGGGCAGACGGCTCGTCGCTTGTTCGGCCTCTGACATCACCGTCAATTCCGACAGCACGAGGAACGAAGCATGACGAGCGTGGAGTGTGCGGGGTGACTGGCGCTGCTCGCTCGGCCGAAGTGGTGTATCTAGGGCTTCGACAGCAGATCTTGAGCGGGCACCTAGCCCCAGGTCAGGTGATCTCTCAGGTTCGGCTCGCGCAGGAGTTCGGCGTCAGCCGAACGCCCTTACGTGAAGCCATGCGGCGGCTTCAGCAGGAGGGCCTGATCGCGGCCGAGGTCAATCGACGCGCTCGCATCGTGGAGTTCGACGCTGTGGCTCTCGAGCAGATCTACTCCGAGCGCATCATGCACGAGTCTCTCGGGCTCGAGATCACTCTCCAGAGATGGGAGCCGCAGGATCTCGATCAAATGGACGTCTACGTTCGCACGTTGCGGAGGGCCAAGGAGGACGGGGCGCTCGATGTGTGGGACGCGGCTCACCTGGACTTCCATCGTCATCTCGTCGGTCGTTCAAATGACCGGTTGAAGCGGCAGATCAAGACCCTCGCCGAGCAGGGTGAGAGGTTCCGATGCATGGTCGAGGGCCCGACGCTTAACGTTTGGAACGATTGGGACCTTGACCATGAACTCATCGCCGCCGCATGTCGTGAGGGCCGTCGGCAGGAAGCGGTCGGTTGCCTGGCCCGCCATCTTGCACGATCCGCAATGGCCCTCGGGCCCTGTCCCCGGATCTTGGACCACCAGGTGTGACGGCGGCGGGTGTTGTAGCGGACGAGCCACTTGAAGACCTGCCGGCGACACGTCGGCTCGTCGATCCAGCAGGCGGCGTCTTGGAGGACCTCGCGCTTCATCGTGGCGTTGAACGACTCCGCCAGTGCGTTGTCTGCCGACGAGCCGACGGCGCCCATCGACTGGGTGACGCCGAGTCTCGTGCAGAGCTTGGCGTAGTCCTTCGAGCAGTAGACCGACCCGTGGTCGCTGTGGAAGATCGCGCCCTTGAGGCTGCCACGGGTCGCGCCAGCGGCCTTCAGCGCGTCCTCGACGAGCTCGGTGCGCATGTGGTCGGCGATCGCCCACCCGGCGAGCCGACGTGAGTAGCAGTCGATCACGGTCGCCAGGTACAGGTTCGTCCCGTCGGCCAACGGCAGGTAGGTGATGTCCCCGACGTAGCGCCGGTTCGGCGCATCGGCGGTGAAGTCCCGCTTGAGCAGGTCGGGGTGCTGGTGCCCCGACGGTTCGGGAATCGTGGTCCGCACCCGGCGCTTCTTCACATAGCCACGGATGCCCTCAAGCCGCATCACCCGGGCTACGCGCTTGTGGTTGACCCGCTCCCCGGGCTTGGCGCCGTCGTTGAGCTCGGCGGTAATACGCGGCGCGCCGCAGGTCTTGTCCTCGGCGTGCACGGCTCTGATCCGCTCGGCCAGCTCGGCATCGGCCTGGGTGCGCTGCTCGCGCGCCGGGGCCGCCTTGAGCCAGGCGTAGTAGGACGAGCGCTCGATCTCGACGAGCTCGCACAGTCGCTTCACCTCGAAGGTGGCGGAGTTGTCGGCGACGAACTGGAAGCGACTCACCAGCGCGTCTCCCCGGCGAAATACTTGGCCGCCCGCTGGAGGATCTCGCGCTCAGCGGTGAGCTTGGTGGTCTCGACCTCGAGCTCGTTGACCCGGGCCTCGAGCCGGGCGATCTTCTGCTCCGGCGTCTCATCGGCTGGTGCTGAAGCACCCGTCCTCGCCGGCTTGGACTGCAGTGGGCTGGAGGTCAGCGTCCCGTCTGCGGCGGTCTTCTTGCCGGTCCCGTAGGCCTCGAGCCAGTGCCGCAGCGTGCCGCGCACGATACCGAGGTCATCGGCGATGCCGCGGACCGTGGCGCCCGGGGTGGACTCGTACAAGTCGACGGCCTGACGACGAAACTCTTCGGAGTAGTTCTTCCTGGCCATGGTTCTCGGATCATCTCGCTTCCCCAGCACCAGGTGCTGGATTCAGCGTGTCCAAGAACCGGGGTCAGGCCCCCTCCTCGGATCGCTGGCCCCCGAGTACGACGCGGCGCAGGTCAGGGTGGCTCTCGAGATCGTTGCCGGCATAAGCCGGGCGGGTGAATCCACCCGACTGGATGATCAGAACGACTAGTTCGAAGGGCGCAGTCGCGAGCTGACGCGCCGCCCAAACAGGAGCCGTTCCATCGGCGTAGGTGCCGTCGGTTGCGACCTGCCCGCGTCCGCGTTCTCCCAGGGCTCGACGACTAAGGCCTCCCGGCCCGCGGGATTTGTTTGGCGGTGATGATCCCGCCGTCTGAGGGGCGCGTTCCCCTCTCGCGGGCGTCGCAGCGCACAGGGCTCAACCGCGCATCTGTACACAGGTGTGTGCGCACAGTGAGGCGCAGAGCCCGGAAAACGTCGCTCCCGTGCGCTCAACACTCTTGACGGAATGTGATTCTGCATACAGAGTGAGCGGCTAAAGAGGCGCTCGCATAGGTAGTTGGAGGACAGCGCAGCATGAACGAGTTCATTCAGTTCGCAGTTATCGGCGTCGCCATCGGAGCCGTCTACGCGCTGCTGGCCCAGGGCCTCGTGCTCATCCACCGCGCATCCGGGGTCGTGAACTTCTCGCAGGCGGCGTTCGCCGTTGTTGCCGGCTTTACCTTCGCGGCGCTCACACAGTCCTCCGGATGGGGAGCGTGGACAGCATTCGGGTTCCTGACGGCGATGGGCTCTATCGCAGGGGTAGTGGTCTACGTCGTCGCCATCAGGCCGTTTCGCGATGTTTCGCAGCTCACGCGGATCGCGGCAACGCTGGCGGTGCTCCTAATCGCGCAGGCGCTCGCGACGCTCAAATGGGGCGCGACCAGCGTGTTGGTGACGCCGTACCTCTCGTCGCGTCTCGTCGAGCTCGGTGGCGTGGTCATCAGCGTCGGTCAGATCACCCTCGCCGTCATCGCCTGTGTCCTGACTGTCGTTCTCTGGGCCGGGATGCGCTTCACGCTGCCGGGCATCGCGATCCGAGGAGTGGCCGAGAGTCGGCGAGCGACCGCAGCTCTCGGATGGTCCCCGGAACTACTCGCAGCCGGCTCGTGGGCACTGGCGGGTGCCCTCGGCGCCGCAGCTGGCGTGCTCATCGCGCCACTCACAGCCGTTCAGGTCAATCAGATGACCCTGCTGCTCGTCCCGGCGCTCGCCGCCGCACTGTTCGGCCGATTCTCCTCGTTCCCAATGACGCTCGCCGGCGCGATGGGCATCGGCATCGCCCAGGCAGAGGCCAGCAACTACGTGCATATCCAAGGTGCTTCCGATGCGCTCCCACTCTTGGCAATCGTCATTGTCCTCATGGCGCGCGGCCAGGGGATCCCAATGCGCGGACAAGTGGCCGAACAGTCCGGAAAACTAGGCACGGGGTGGATCTCGCCTCGCATCGTCATTCCTTGCGTTGTAGTCGTGGCAGCCCTCATGCTCACCACGTTCTCGCCGTCGCTCAACGACGCACTGACGGCCTCGATCGCCTTCGCCATCGTGCTGCTGTCAGTCGTTGTGATGACCGGCTACTGCGGGCAGCTCTCGCTCGCGCAGCTCTGCTTCAGTGGACTCGCCGCGCTCGTGGCGGGGCGACTTGTGGCGTTCTCGGGCGTGCCGTTTGTGCTCGCGGCATTGATCGGTGTCGTCGTGACCGTGCCGATCGGTCTGGCGTTCGCGATTCCCGCGCTACGCACTCGGGGAACGACGCTTGCAATTCTCACGCTTGCCATGGGTTCCGCCGTGACCCAAGTGGTGTTCAACAATGCCGACATCATCGGAGGCGTCAACGGCACTGCGGTGGGTCCCCAGACCGTCTTCGGCATACCAATCGACAGTGTCAATCACTCTGGTCGGTACGGCGTGGTCGCTCTCCTGCTGTTCGGCGCGTGCGCGGTCATGGTGGCGAACGTGCGCCGAAGTCGAGTCGGTCGGCGCCTGCTCGCAGTGCGAGCGAACGAGCGAGGCGCGGCCGCCCTCGGCATCAACGTGTACTCGGCGAAGCTCTACGCCTTCGGTCTCTCGTCTGCGATCGCCGCCGTGGGCGGGATCATGATCGGCTTCCAGTTCGAGACGATCGTCTACACAAGTTTCGATCCCTTCCAGTCGATCCTTGTGACCGGCTACGCCGTGATCGGCGGTGTGGGATACGTGAGCGGCGCGGTCCACGGTGCAGCGTTCGCTCCGGGTGGGGCCGGCGCCTGGATCCTCCAGGGCTTCGGCGCAGACGTCGAACGATACGTTCCCCTGATCGGAGGCGTGGGCCTCCTTCTCATGCTCCTGCAGAATCCCAATGGGCTCGCGTTTGGCGGTGCACGTCTAGCAGATGCAATCCGTGCGCGTGCCCGTAGCGGTCGTGGACGTGCAACGATCACAGCGTCCATGCCGGACGCCACCATCGAGAAGGTGCGGCCAGCACTGCTCGAAGTGCGTGACTTGGTCGTGCGCTTCGGAGGCGTCACCGCGGTCGACAACGTATCGCTGACACTTAGGCCGGGTCGAATCTCAGGCCTGATCGGCCCCAATGGGGCCGGCAAGACCACAGTCATCGACGCCATTACGGGATTCGTTCGCCCGTCGAAGGGAACCGTGACCCTCGACGGCAAGCGGATCGAAAAGTGGTCGGTCCATCGTCGTGCCCGTGCCGGAGTGAGCCGGTCGTTCCAGTCGCTCGAGCTGTTCGAGGGCATCACGGTTCGGGAGAACCTCTTGGCCGCCTGCGAGCCACGTGATGCGAGCGCGTACGCCACGAGCCTCGCATGGTCCGGCCGAGGAGAACTCTCTGCTGCCGCCTGTTCCGCCATCCGAGAGTTTCAGCTCGAGGAGTACCTCGACAGGCATCCCTCCGAACTTCCCTACGGTGCCCGCCGACTGGTTGCGATCGCCCGGGCGATGGCATGTGAGCCGTCGACGCTTCTCCTCGACGAGCCGGCCGCCGGACTCGACGAGCAGGAAGCGGCCGAGATCGCGCGACTCGTCCGGGGTCTAGCGACGAGATGGGGGATCTCGATCCTCCTCATCGAGCACGACGTCGACTTCGTGATGAAGGTTTGCGACGACATCACTGTCCTCGACTTCGGCTGCCAGATCGCTCACGGAACGCCAGACGAAGTGCGCCGAGACCCGCGTGTCATCGCGGCATACCTCGGCACCACTGACGTCGAAGTCGAAGAGCACGTAGGCGCCACCGCCGGCTCACCAGATGACGTCGGTGACGTCGTCGTGCGTGAGAGGAGGGAGGGATGAACGAGCTGCTTTCGGTCGACAACCTCCAGGCCGGCTACGGCGATCACCCGGTCGTGCGCGACCTCTGTCTGCAGGTGCACGCCGGCGAAGTCGTCGCCCTTCTAGGCCCTAACGGGGCGGGCAAGAGCACAACGCTACTCACGCTCGCCGGAGACCTCTCGCCCATCGCGGGGGTCGTGCGCATGTTCGGGGCAGATTCGACCGACCCCCTACACCGCCGAGCGCGACGCGGAATGGCGCTCGTGACGGAGGAAAGGTCGGTGCTGATGGGACTCACCGTCGCGGAGAACCTCCGGCTCGGGCGCTGTGATGTCGCGCGCGCGATTGCACTCTTCCCCGAACTGGAGCGGCTGATGAACCGTCGCTGCGGGCTGCTGTCGGGTGGCGAGCAGCAAATCGTCACCCTGGCACGCGCCATTGCCCGCGAGCCACGACTCCTTCTCGCAGACGAACTGTCCCTTGGTCTGGCTCCGCTCGTGGTCCGCCGCTTGTTGGAAACAGTCCGCCAAGCAGCCGACGAAGACGGCATCGGTGCCCTACTCGTCGAGCAGCACGTCAGCCAGGTCCTGCGTATCGCGGACCGTGCCTACGTGATGGATCGCGGCCGAATCGTCTTCAGCGGCGATCCAGCGGATGTGGCTCGGCACATCGGTACCACAGGAATGTCAAGTAGCCACGGCGCGCAGCAATGAGCGCACGGCGATGAGCGCACAGCAACGAGTTGAGCGCGCGATCAGAAGGAGAGGAACAGAATGAACCCACTGAGTCGTCGAGCTCGTTGGCCTGGCGCGATTGCCGCCATGGTCGGCGTAGCCCTCACGGTCACTGCCTGCGGCGACGGAGGCTCTGAAGGCGGTGACGCCAACACCAACCAGGCGGGCCTCACCGGTGAACCCATCAAGGTGATGGTGACTGCCCCCCAGGGCAACCCGCTCGCAGACTTCCCCGGCGTCTTCGCAGGCGCGCAGGCCGCCGCGCTCGCAGTCAACGATGCAGGAGGCATCGGCGGCCGACCCATCGAGATCATCACCTGCAACAATGAACTCTCGCCCAACAAGAGCAAGTCGTGCGCCCGAGACGCTGGCAATGCCGGCGTGGTGGCCTATGCCGGATGGGACGCGCTCGCCTCGGTCGCCTACTCGACGCTGGCGTCCAAGGGCATTCCCTCGGTGTTGTCTGCGGTGAACGGCTCTGAATTCCAGACCGAGACCCAGTTCCCGGTGAGCGGCGGGCTGTTCGGCGAACTCTACGGCCAAGCGCTCGTAGCCGAGTCGGCCGGCGCGGAGACCGTGGCTATCGTCGCCGTCCAATTCCCGGGGGCCGAAGAGAACCTGCAGAACACCCAGGACGTCGCTAGGTCGCTGGGCGTCGACGTCGTTGACGTCATCGAAGTGGCGCCGACGCAAACGACCTTCTCCTCGACCGTCGAACAGCTGCGAGACTCTGACCCTGACATGGTTCTGATCAGCAACGGACCCCCGCAGAGCACGACGCTTGTGCAGTCGGCAGCCCAGCTTGGTTACACGCCGAAGTGGGGATACTTCGCTGCGCCGAACAACGAGCGAGACTTCAAGACCATCGCCCAGAACGCTGGCAGCGGAGCGCTCTGGATGGTGTCGGCATTGCCGCCAGCATCGGCCGGCGACCAGTTCCCGGGAATCTCGAAGTACAACGCCGAGATGGACAACGCCGCGGACAACAACATCGATAACGCGGACGCGGACAACCGTAACGAGAACTCGATCGATGCCTGGCTCCAAATCCACGCCCTTGCCGAAGTCGCGGCGACAATCACCGGACCGGTGACCAGCGAGTCGATGCTCGCCGCCCTGAAGACGACGACGGATCTGGATGTGGAAGGACTCGTCACGTGGTCGCCGGGCGGCGAGGGAACGTCTCGGTATCCGAAGTTGTCCGATGACATGGCCCTCTATGTCGGCCCTGTGGAGGACGGCGTGTACGCGCCCGAGTCGGACGAGCCCGTTCGCGTGCTCGACATCGCCGGGACAGCCACCGGTGGCTAGGCAGCTAGCTGCCTCGGCGAACCACGACACATGATAACAACCCGCGAGATGTCCGGCCCGTCGCCGACTTTGGCGACGGGCCGGATCGGCTGGGGATGCACACTCGCCTGCCCGCAGACGCTAGAAGAAGGAACAGCAATGACGAACCAGCACTCAGTAGATGACGTGATTCGCACCTACTTCGACGCCGTGCAACGGGGCGATCAGGAGCGCATCCGAGCGAGTCTCGCTGAAGACGCCACGTTCTGGATCCATGGCAACCTCCCGATCAGCGGTACGTACGAGGGTCGCGACGCGATCGTCGATGGGCTCTTCCAGGGAGCGCTCTCGCGCTTCGAGCCCGGCTCGCTCACTGTTGAACTGACGAGCACCTTCGTGTCGGAAGACCATGCTGCGGCCGAGTGGGTATCGCGTGCTCGCACGCCGACAGGGACTCAATACGAGAACTGCTGCAGCGGGATCTTCGTCGTTCGCGATGGCGTGATCACGTCAGTGCGCGAGTACATGGACACTCAGGCTGATGCCGAGAGTTGGCGTTCGGTGCCTGGACGCTCGGCCGGAGCGCCGACTAAGCTCAGGCCGGCCGGGATGGAGTCGATGCAAGGCACCGGCGTCGACGAGGCCCTGGGCTACTACTGGGAGCTGTTCGAGGACTGGTTCATTCCGCTCTTCGGACAGGAGCTTCCGGCTCGCTCGAAGCTCGACAGGAAGACGGCGGAACTCATCACGGTCGTACTCTGCGCTGTTCGTGGTGCGGAGGCGAGCCTCCACGCTCACGCTCGCATGGCGATTGAACACGGGGCCACGCTCGACGAGCTACGAGGCGTGATGCTGCTGACGATCCCGTCGATGGGTATCCCTGCTGCTCTCGAGGGCCTGGCCATGGTCGAGTCAGGTTTCCATGCATCAGCGGGCGCCGACGCAAAGGAGGTAGCGCCCGACTCGTAACGGCTGTGATGGAACGCGCGATCCAAATAGCACCGATGATTGTGCGCGGTCGGCCCAGCGGCGTGACCACGCGTCAAGGGGGCGAGGGCGCTACGTAGTTCCGCAGCCAGTGGCGTGATGGCAAGCCTGCCTTCGTCGTGTCGGGCGACCAGTCCCGCCTCCGAAAGCGCTCGGAGTCGTTGGTAAAGGACGTTCGATGACATGTCGTCGCAGCGGTCTTTGAGGTCAAGCGCGCGCATTGGTTCGTCGCCGAGCTCCCACATGACCCGCAGTGCCCATCTCCGGCCAGGAGGTCCATCGCCGCCGTGACTGGGCGACCCGTCGTCGAACCACGAACCGGGTGACCAGGGGTTGGGGTGGGGGGTGTCACACGATCTCCAGGGAACTTTGGGTTTAGAAATGTTGGCGTGCACGACGGGATTTCGGTTTCCGAAACAGGGGGATCCATCGTGCGCATCACTCCGCCGGCGGCACCGTTCGACCCGGAGGCGGCCGAGGCACTCGGGCCGATGATGCCGCCCGGCGTCCCCCGATCGCGCTGTTCCGCACGTTCGCCAAAGCCTAATGATGACCAAAGCCATGCAGGGTTGGGCGTACGAGCTGAGCCGCGATCTGTCTCACCGTGCGCGACCGCGAGATCCTCATCGACCGCACCTCGCCGCGTGCCGTTGCGAATACGAGTGGGGGTCCACATCGACTTCTTCGCGAGTCGGGTCGGCCTCACACAGGAGCAGATCACCTCCCTGACCCACGGAAGCGCGAGCGACCTGTGCTGGGCCTCGCCGCGCGACCGCCTCGTGGTCCGTGCAGCGGATGCACTCCACAACCACTCGACGATCTCAGTCTCGCTTCGGGAGCTGCTCTGCTCTCTGCCGAGGTCTACGAGGCCGAACTGCTCGACATTCTGCTGTTCTGCGGCTGGTACCACGCGATCTCCTTCGCTGCGAACTCCGCGGGAGTCCCGCTAGAGCCGAACGCCCCCACCTTCGAGAGTGTCCGCGCGACCGGAGGCGCCGGCTCTGCGCGAGACGCGCTGCGGCTCGCAGGCGCCGAACCGGACGCCGTGCTCAGTCTCCTTCGGGCAGCGATGGCCGAGGATCTCTCCGAAGCCGGCTACCTCACGTCGCTGGCCGTGGTTCCCTCCAACGTCCGCCTCGAGGTCGCCTTCACCTCCCGCCAGAACGGTGTCGCTTGCGGACTCCGCGTGGTAGCCCTCCTCTGCGAGGACATCATCGGCCCGTCTGTCACGCTCACGTCGTTGGTCGCAGACGGAGACCCGATCGCCCCTGGTCAGCAGCTGGCGTTTCTCCCGGCCCGCTCAGTAGTGGTAGCGGAACGAACGGCGCTGACCCACCTGAGCGGGATCGCGACCGCCACCCTGGGTCGACGCGGTCGACGGAACCGGCGTCGCGGTACATGACACCCGCAAGACCACACCGCTACTCCGCGCGCTTGAGAAGCACGCCGTGCGCTGCGGTGGAGGCACCAACTACCGCTACGGACTCTTCGACGAGATCGTCATCAAGGATAACCACATCGCAGCCGCCGGAGGCATCGCAAACGCACTCGGTGCGGTACCGGTGCAGAGCGAGGTCGAGGGCTTCGTCGAACTGGTCGAGGGTGTCGCCCACGGTGCCAGTCAGATCATGCTCGACAACTTCGCCGTGAACGATATGCGCGTCGCCGTGGAACGTGTACGAGCCTGCTCACGCGACGTGCGCCTCGAGGCCAGCGGGGGCTTCAGTCTCCGAGATGCCCGCGAGATCGCGCTGACCGGCGTGGACTCGATCTCCATCGGCTCCATCACCCATTCCGCGCCGGCAATCGACATCGGCCTCGACGCGTTGTCGGCAGCCAGATGAGGATGAGGAGCTAGCGCCTGAGGCGCGCCAGTGCGGTGCCCACGACTATGGCCACTAAGATCAACCGACGACGAGCACCAGGTCGCCGCCGTCGACGGCTTGGGTGCCGGGGATCGCGACTCGTTCGACCGTGCCCGCGACCGGCGCGGTGATCGAGGCCTCCATCTTCATGGCCTCGATGGTCGCGACCGTCTGGCCGACCTCGACCGTCGCGCCGGTCTCGACGATCACGGTCACCACGCCCTGGAACGGCGCGGCCACGTGGCCGGGCTTCGAGGTGTCGGCCTTCTCGGCGGCCGCGACCTCGGCGGAGACGCTCCTGTCGCGCACGGAGATGGGGCGGAGCTGGCCGTTGATGGTTGCCATCACGGTGCGGTTGCCGCGCTCATCGGGCTCGCTGATCGCCTGCAGCCCGAGCAGGATCGTCTTGCCCTCCTCGATCGTGACCTCGTGCTCGTCGCCGCGCCGCAGCCCGTAGAGGTAGTCGATGGTCGGAAGCACAGAGACGTCGCCGTGGGTCTCGCGGGCCTCAGTGAAGTCCTTGGTGGGTCCGGGAAAGAGCAGCTGGTTGAGGGTCTCGCGACGGACCCGGGAGCTGCCGACGGGGAGCGCCTCGGACTGCTCCGCGGTCACCTCGCCGATTGACGGCTTCCAGGTGCGGCCGGCCAGGGCCTTGGTTCGGAACGGGTCGGGCCAGCCGCCGGGCGGGTCGCCGAGCTCGCCGTGAAGAAAGCCGATCACGGAGTCAGGGATGTCGAACTTCGAGGGGTTCACGGCGAACTCGGCGGGATCGGCGCTGACGCCGACGAGCGCGAGCGCGAGATCGCCGACGACCTTACTGCTCGGGGTGACCTTGGGGATGTGGCCCAGGATGTCGTTGGCGGCGGCGTACATGTCCTCGACCTGCTCGAACTTCTCGCCGAGTCCGAGAGCGATGGCCTGCTGACGGAGGTTGGAGAGCTGGCCGCCAGGGATCTCGTGTCGGTAGACGCGGCCGGTGGGGGCGGGGAGGCCGGACTCGAACGGTTCGTAGACCCTCCGGGTGGCCTCCCAGTAGGGCTCGAGGGCGTTGACGGCGGCGAGGGAGAGCCCGGTCTCGCGGTCGGAGTGGTCGGTCGCGGACACGAGTGCGGAGAGAGCGGGCTGCGAGGTGGTGCCGGCCATGGATGCGCAGGCGGCGTCGACGGCGTCGACGCCGGCGTCGATGGCGGCGAGGAGGGTGCCGAGCTGGCCGCCGGGGGTGTCGTGGGTGTGGAGGTGGACGGGGAGGTCGAAGCGTTCGCGCAGGGCGATGACCAGGGTGCGGGCAGCGGGGGCGCGGAGGAGGCCGGCCATGTCCTTGAT
>LULI01000468.1_pt1 | contig 26114 bp, 41 predicted proteins | sample 728191 | NCBI WGS metagenome assembly LULI01 (sample SAMN03860293, study PRJNA289734) | marine metagenome | biome: seawater column; feature: ocean; material: water; isolation source: Red Sea water column Station 169 - depth 50m | place: Saudi Arabia: Red Sea | collected 2011-10-15 | depth 50 m | reverse complement strand
GGTGATTTATATATACAACAAAACGTTGACGATGGTGATATAATATTTCAAAGTGATGATGGTTCAGGCGGTACAACTGAATATTTTAGATTAGATGGTGGTACTGAAACAAATATATTTTCAAAACCAGTTCAAGTTGGTGTAGACGATACGGGTCATGACGTTATATTTTATGGTGCTACAAGTGACATGTACTTGCAGTGGGATGAAAGTGATAACTCTTTAAAGTTAAGAGATAATGTAAAATTAAAAATTGGTAGTGGCAATGACTTAGCTATTCATCATAGTGGCACAAACTCAGAAATTAAAAACTTAAATGGTAATTTAATTATACAAAACACTTCTGATGACAGCGACATAATATTTAAAACAGACAATGGATCAGGCGGAACAACTACTTATTTAACATTAGACGGTGGTAACACAAGAACATTATTTAGTCAAGAAGCTAGATTTAGTGATAACGTTAATTTAAAATTTGGCTCTGGTGGTGATACAATGATTTATCACGATAGTAGCAATTCATATATAGATCACACTGGTACTGGAGATTTATACATAAGACAAGGTACTGACGACGGTGACATAATATTTCAATCAGATAATGGAAGTGGTGGTTTAGCTACTTATATGTCTATAGATGGTGGTGGTACTGATGTAAACTTTTTCAAAGATAGTCATCATATAGATAATGTAAAAGCAAAGTTTGGTAGTGATTCAAGTGGTGATTTACAAATATATCATGACGGTAGCAATAGTTATATAGATGAAACAGGTACAGGCGTATTAGTAATAGGATCTTCACAAACTAACTTTCAAGTTGGTGGTGCTAATAAAATGATTATAGGTACTAATGATATAACAATTTTAGACAATATAGGTTTAGATGTTGGTACTGGTGGTGATTTTCAAATAAAACACGATGGTTCTAATACTTTAGTTGAAAATATTACTGGTCATTTATATTTTTATCAAAAAGCAGATGATAGCGATATATCGTTTTTCTGTGATGATGGTTCAGGTGGTAATGCAGAGTACTTTAGATTAGATGGTGGCGCGGCAATAATAGGTGTAAGTCGTGAAATGAGGTTTTTTGATAACGTAAAACTTAAACTAGGTAGTGGTCCTGACGCTGAGTTTTATCATGATGGTAGTAATACTTATTTATTAAATAATACTGGTAACTTAGATATACGCTGTCAAACTGATAATGGAGATATAATATTTAGATGTGACGATGGTAGCGGTGGTAATGCAGAGTATTTAAGACTAGATGGTGGTTTTAGTTCACCACAAATAAAAATACCAGATAATGTTCAAATGAATTTTGGCGCTGGTTTAGATTTAAGAATTATTCACGATGGTTTTGATAGTTATATATCTAGCAATGGAACAGGTCATTTATATATAAGACAGCTTAACGATGACAAAGACATTATATTTCAGTGTGATGATGGTTCAGGTGGAACTATGACTTATTTCTTTTTAGATGGATCTGCTAAATTATCTAGTTTTAAAAATGCTGATGTAATATTTTACGGAGCTAGTTCTTATATGCAGTGGGATCAAAGTCAAGATTCTTTAGAGCTTTTAGATAATGTTAAAACCATGACGGTAGTAATAGCTATATAAAACAATTTGATAGTAAAACAGGTAATTTAATTATTGAACAAGCTACAGATGACGCTGATATAATATTTAAGTGCGATGATGGATCAGGAGGTACTACGGCTTATTTGTATTTAGATGGATCTAATACTATAACTAGAGCTGAAAAAGAAATAAGATTTGCAGACAATGTAAAAGCTACTTTTGGTAATGCGGCTGATTTAGATATATATCACGATGGAACTGATAGCATAATAGATAATGCAGTAGGTAATTTGACTATAAGCAATAATGCTGACGACGGTGATATACTGTTTCAATCAGACAATGGTTCAGGTGGTGTAACTAATTATTTAAAAATAGACGGTGGTAATACTAATATACAAGTAAGTAAAAATCTATATGCTTTTGATAATGTTAAAATTGCTGTTGGCGATAGTTTAGATTTACAAATATATCACAACGGGACTGATAGTGTAATTGATAACGTTAGTAGTGGTGATTTGTATATATCGCAAAAAGTTGCTGATAAAGATTTAATATTTAGAGCAGACGATGGTAGTGGAGGCTTTACTGAATATTTTAGACTTGATGGTAGCGGTGTTTTTATGGTTGGTAGTAAATCTTTATACATGCTTGATGACAATCGTTTGTATTTAGGTAGTGCTGGTGATATGGAATTAAATCACAACGGTACTAATTCTTTTATATATAACCACACTGGCGACTTAACTATACAAAACAATACTGATGACGGTGATATTGTATTTAAGTCAGATAACGGGTCAGGGGGTACAACTACTTATTTTAAAATCGCAGGTGGTGCTGAACAAACTGTTTTTAATAAAAAACTTAAACTTGAAGATAGTGTTGAGTTAAGGTTTGGTACTGGTAATGATATGAAAATATATCATGATGGTACTAACAACTATATACAAGGTGTAAACGGTGATTTATATATACAAAATGGTAGTGATGATAAAGATATAATATTAAGATCTGACGATGGCTCAGGTGGACAAACTGCTTATCTTACGTTAGATGGTAGTCAAGGTTTTACTACAGCGCAAAAAACTATAAGATTTGATGACTCTGTAGGTCTTCAGTTAGGTGGTAGTGGTGACTTACAAGTTTTTCATAACGGAACTGACTCGCACATTGCAAATTATACAGGTGATTTAAAGATTATAAATTACAACGACGACAAAGACATTATATTTCAAAGTGACGATGGATCTGGTGGTGTTACAACTTATTTTAAATTAGATGGTTCTTCAGCTACTCATGATGGTAGCACAACAACTTCTATGTATACTCAATGGGAAGATAACTCTATAATATCTTTAGGTACAGGTAAAGATTTTAACATGTACCACACAGGAACTAAAACTATTTTTACTAACGCAACTGGTCACCTTGATATACGTAATACAGCTACCAACTCTGATATTATTTTTCAAGCTGATGATGGTAGCGGTAGCTTTACTGAATATTTCAGAGTTGATGGTGGATCTGAAAAAATAGTTGTATCAAAACCTTTTAATATAGTAGATGGTATTGGTTTAAAATTAGGTACTGGTGGTAACGATTTTTCAGCTTATCATAATGGCACTGATACTTTTTTAGATAATAACACTGGTCATTTAAACATTAGAAACACAGCTGACGATAAAGATATTAAGTTTGTGTGCGATGATCAATCTGGTGGTGTAGCTACTTATTTTTATTTAGATGGTAGCGTAGGTTTTAATAGATTTCCATATCCAGTTATAGTAGAAGACAGTGTTAACTTTAATCTTGGTACAGGACAGGATATGCAGTTATTGCACAACGGATCTGATTCTGTTATTAGAGGTGATTTATATATACAACAAAACGTTGACGATGGTGATATAATATTTCAAAGTGATGATGGTTCAGGCGGTACAACTGAATATTTTAGATTAGATGGTAGTGCTGTTACTGTAGAAGTTTCAAAACCAATTAACTTAGCAAGCGCAAGTTCTTCCGCATCGTCTGGTATATATGCGCAGTTTATAAACTTAAAAGGTTTTTGTACGTTAGCTGCTAATTATTTATTTGCTGAAGATTTAGAAGATACTAAATCACCATTTGAAATGGCTGTAGATTATGGTAGCGCAACAATAAGTAGTAGTACAGAAATTAATCAGTCAAACTTATTTAGAGCTTCAGGTTTTCATGTACCAGTTGCTTGTAGTGTTAACGCTATCAACATGCAATTAACTTGTAATAACGCTGGTAATGTTACTATAGCTGTAGTTGAATATAGACCTTCTGAAGCTGGTACAGATCAAGTAGATCACCCAAAAACAATATATGAAGAAGTTGTAGTAGCGTCTAATAACAACAATAATAAAGTAAAAACAGTAACAGTAGCAACAGCAGACTTAGATAACACAGCGATACCTGCTGGTAGTCATATAATGATTATGGCTAAAGGTGATGATCAAACAATAGGTGGTAAAGCATTTATAAGTGCTGCAATAGAAATAAAATGGTAATATGATTAGCAAACACGTTAGCGATAAAGAAGGTACGTACAGCAGAACAGCTTTACGTCTTGGTATTAAAAACAAACCAAATAAACAACAGTTAAATAATATGGTTAAATTAGCTGAAGAAGTATTTGAACCACTTCGTGAATACGCTAATGGTCCTATAAAGATTAATAGTTTTTTCAGATCACCTGAGCTTAATAAAGCTATTGGTGGTTCTGTAAAATCACAGCATTGTCATGGTCAAGCAATTGATATTGATGACACGTACGGTCATTTGACAAACGCTGAAATGTATAGGTTTATCAAAAAGCATTTAGACTTCGATCAAATGATATGGGAGTTTGGTGATGATGATAATCCTGATTGGGTGCACGTAAGTTACGTGAGTGAGAGTGAGAATAGAAATAGATGTTTAAAAGCATATAAACATCAAGGTAAAACTAAATATAAAATTATATAACATGGCATTAACAGGAAGTTTAACATACAAAGGTTTAACTATATCTGATGCATACTTAAGAGTTATGCAAGCACATCACAGAGTTGTAGATTTATCTACAGAAGCTGAAGATGGTTCTGTAACTTGGAGCAAGACTTTATATGCTGATTACTCAGCTAGAGTTTATAAAGACGCTAGTTCTTACGCTGCAAACCCAGATGAAGCTATATATACTATAAGTGGAACGTTTACGCCTTCAGTGGCAGACGGAGCTGCAGACATAGTTGAACAAACTTATGTTCATTTAAAAACGTTAGCAGATTATGATGATCTTGCTGATGCATAAAAAAAAAGGGAGCTAAATGCTCCCTTTATTATTTTAGAACTGAGCGTTCTTCTGATCTTGTACTTCGATCCTAACTTCTTGAGCTAAGTTCTTCACGTTCATCATAGCTTTTCTAACTCTAGTTCCTGCAGAGTTATTACCCTCTACAAATTTATTTACATCGGTTTGACAGTCGTTAACTGCGTCTTGCAGCTCATCGAACAGTCTGTGTAGCTTATTAAAAGACATATTTAATTTAATTTTATTAGTATTTAAAACTTATAAGATATAGTAAAATTTAATTTACCTTCATATTCATCATCACTATTTTTCTTCATTGAAACAGTGTAGTTAGGATCAATATATAAACCTTGCCAAATATTAAACGAGTAACCTACGCCTAAATCTAGTCTGTCTACATACTCACCTTCACCTTCAGTATCGAACGAACCGTAAGCCCAACAGTTATCAGCAAAGGCATATCTTGCCATTACTTCGTAGTTGTCTTCACCGTCCATTTCTAAACCTAACATAAGTATGTCACTAACATTATAACCAACAGCTAAGTTATCAGTGAAGTTGTATTCATCTTCAACTTCTGTAACTGTAGTCATAACTGTCATCTGTGCTGACGCTACTATTGTAGCTACACTGAATAACATTGTTAAAAATAATTTGTTCATAATAATTGTTTTAGTTATAAGCTTGTTACTTCACAAGATCCACCAGCACAAGCTAATTCACCTGATAGATCTGTTTGGTCAGTTGCTTCTTGTACTTTTGTTATATCAACATCATGTAAAGATTTAACTAACTTGTTAAACTCCGATTTTTTAATATCTTCAAACGGAGCTTGCGTGTATGTTCCACCATCATACGGTAATACAGATAAACCGTTATAGTATTCTCTGTTTCTCCACATCCACTCACCTGCTTTGTCCCAGTCTTCTTGTTTTAAACTTATTGTAGCTGAAACGTTGTGTGTGTTACTGCCAGATCTATGACCAGCTTTAACCCAGTTTTCTGCTACAAGCTTAACACGTTCTAACAAGTCAAATGCAGATTCAGTTCTTAATATAGAACCTTCTGGTGATGACTGCGGTATTTCTATTACTGCAGTGTCGTGTGGCCTGAAGTATTCATCTTGAACAAGTTCAGGGTGGTTTTGTTTTAGATACGTGTATATAGCCTCGTTCTTTCCTACACGAAGTCTACGTACATAATAATCATTATGCCACGCGTGAATACCTGATGACGTACCGAGTACGAGAGACGTTGTCCCTGCAGGTTTAACACATGTTGTTCTTGCTGCTCTGTTGATACCAATAAGCTTTGCAACTCTAGTATTTTCACGCTTAACAACATCTGCGGCTTTATTCATATCTAAATTTAAAACTTTGTTTGACGCTATACCAGTCATTGATACACCGATTAAAGCGTCACGTTCAGTAGTTTCTTGCCATATTTCTCTAAGGTAATGAAACTCTGTATATCCAGCTTGTAATGTACCTATAAACGAAGCTGCTTTTACTCTAGCATTTAGATCATCTTGATCTTCAATGTTTGATACATTTACTTCGCATAAGTTACAAAACTGAAACGGTCTTAATGCTATTTCACAACAAGGGTTTGTACCCCAGTCTTTGTCGTTATTAAAATAAACACCAGGCTCACCGCTACCTGACAACTCAATACGTTTCCATAAGTCTAAGAAAAACTCTTTAGTTATCTTGTGCCTTACTAAGACTGCTGAGTTGTTTGCTCTTCCTCGTTGTGGGTTTGTTTCCCACCATTGTCCTGATTTACAGGAAACCATTTCATCATCTTTCGCGCTAAATAACGATATAAGAGCTGCTCTTCTGATTCCTCCCGCCAAGACAGCATCCGCAATGTGGCAGATAATATCGTGGACTTCAAGCGTTGTAAGTTTTGTGCCATCTTGTTTTGCATCTAATATTCCTTTAATTTTTAATAAACACTCTTTTAATGGTTGAGGCCCAGGAGCTTTACCGCCAGACGTAACTAGCAATGCTCCCTTTGGCCTAATATCAGAATAATCAAACTTTATCTTAGATGATCTCTTAGAGCCTAAATAAGACTTAACTAATACCTTGATTGCATCTGACCAACCTTCAATACTATCACCAATAACAAACCTTCGTGTTCTACCTACAAATGGTTTAGTTACGTGTGGTAGTTTTTCTATATGATGCTTCTGAACACTATAACCAACACCGCAACCAGATAACAAAAGAAACATACACTCACTAAAGCTATCAACATGGTCGATAGGTAAGTATGAACAGTTGTATAATCTATTTGGACTGATCTCAATTGGCTTACCGCTGAACTGAAGCGATCGCATACTTGGTAAAACTTTTTTCTTATATACATATCTATAATTCTCTTCTATTTCATTATATAATTTAGGATATTTTTTTTGGTGCATTTCTTTATTACGAGTCACCAGCTCTTCCCATGTTTCTCTTCTGTTAAGTTCTGGGATAAACTTTGCATACTTCATGTATACAGTAATGTCTGATAAAATTTTGTTATTTAAATTCATTATTTGTCTTTGTATATCGTTAAACAAATATCTACAAATAGTAGATATATCACATGGTTAGTTCTGTATTGCTCGACGTATGATCTAACGCCGAATAGAAGACCAGGAAATGTTCCGATACTTAATTCCCAATTTGTCATTTGATTTTACTTTTGGTTATTAATTCTATTACAGTATCGCATTCCTTCTGGTTCTGAGGTTTATATAAAGTTACACGTGGCATATTCGCTTTTACATACTTTTTAAATAATTTCCAACGCATTGGAAAACTTTCATTAGCACGACCTTTACACTCTATTATAAACGAACGACTTACAAAGTCAGGTGTGTATTTAATTGGTAGTATTTTTTTATTACCTCTGTTTTTAAATTCACCTTTACCGTTGCTTTGACGCTCGTAACTTTGTATATCAAACTCAAAACCTTCTTGTATTGTATATGTTTCACCTTCATATTTAGCTTTTATTTTAGCTTTTTTAAGAGCAATGTACATATACTTTTCAAGACCGGAAGCAAACTTGATCCCGTCGTAGGTAACTTTTTTAGCTACGACAGGACCACGTTTTCTTTTTAATCTACCTCTAATTCGTTTTTTCATCTAGTTCTTCTCTTGCAGCTTGTATATACAATATAGCATCCATAAGCTCTTCTTGTATATCGTTTAGATATTCAGCTAGGCCTTTAACACCAGATGTTCTTTCATCATGTAATGTTTGGCCATACTTTTCATAACCTATATCTGAACGATCAACAAACTTATCTACAACGTTTTTAACGACTTCATCACGAAAGCCATAAGACTTTCTAGCTACGATACCTCGTTTAGCATCTATTATTTCTCTGTCTGACATATTAATCTTTTTTAAATGTTCCGTTATCCATTTTACCTGTACGATCTTTGATCTCGTTGTAAGCACGTTCAATACAAGCTTCTATAGTTGTGCCTTGTAGCTCAGCTAAGTTTGTTAACACAACAACACAGTCACCGATACCATCTTCAATATCGCTGTCATTGTCTTTTAATATAGCTCTACACGTTTCGCCAACTTCTTCAATAAGCTTTAACGCTTGTGTTTTTCTATCACCATGTGCATACAAACCTCTTTCATCAGCCCACTCTCTAATTAAATCAAAGTATTGAGTTTGTAGTTTGATACCGTTTTGTTTGTACCTATGATCTGACATGATACCACCTGTTAGTGTTACGTTATTATTATCAAACCATCTAGCAAAAGCTTTGTTGTATACATAACATCTTTCTTTGTTATACATAGACTCTTTTACATTTTTCATTATCCATTTAATGGACTCAGCTGTTAACAAACAATCACCGTGTTCTGTTGACCATCTCATACCTATGTTATCGACTAATCGACCTTTAAGTTTGTTGATTGGTACAGGAAACGTTGTTGTTTGCTCTGTTACGTTTATCTTCATTTTATTACATTTTAATTTATTATAAGGTACTTCATCTACTCTGTATTTGTAGAATTTTTGCATTACTTGCTCTGCAGCAGATATAAAATCTATATCGTTAGAAGTTTCAAGAACTTCATACTCATGTGGATAATAACCTTGTTGTTTGTGTACTCTGTTTTCAAGATCAGATGTTACACCTATTTTTTTACCTGGTATGTGATATAAATAATATGTCATACTTTATCGTTATATAAATGCATATTGTGCGCGAAGTGGTAGTATACACCAACTTCAACACTAAGCTCCTGAGCTACAAGTTTTTGTAACTCTGAAAAACAATACTGATCATTGCAAAAGCCATACCACAAATCGTTACTACGCATAACAACACACATATCTAGTTTGTCGTGTAGTATTGTAAATTGTACAGCGTATGTGCATGGCGTGTCATTGCTATAATCGTTTATTTCTTTACCATCATAAATAGATATACAGGCTTGTCTTGATTTTTTATTGTCTCGTAATGTTTGTATTATTTTTTTTAACTGACTATTACGTTGCCATTGCCAACCATAGTTAGATATTACATTACCATTTACATCTGCCATTTTAATCCATATAGAAGGTATTTTACCGTATATTTTACCTAATTTGGTTATATTACGGTCACCAGATAAATACCACTGCCACTCGGCTTGAGCATAATCTAGCTTCCAGTTACGTTCTTTGTTTGTGATTTCGTTAGCTAAAGGATTTGTAATGTAGAAACCTACATTAAATAAAGCTTTTGTGTTATCAAACTCTACACCGTGTTTTACAATAGCATTGTGTAGATATTCGTAAGCTTCGTTAGCTGTTTGGAATTTTTTGTTGTTTATTGTATTTATCATAATAGTATTTATAGTATTCGTAAACTTTATCTAGCACGTCATCATCATATCTTTTTGGATCGTAATGTGATGTACCGTTTATACGTATCTCTATTTGCCAAAAATTATAATCGTGCTCAAAGTCTGGTGTTACGCCTATGTGTATGTTTTTATTCATACACCAGCCAACCACCTTCATTTGATCTTCATCCCACGCTTTTGTAGGAGCTTGTTTCTTTGGTAGCTTTTTTCTCCAGTGCTTCATTCCCAAGGCATTGGTTCGTTCTCATCTACAACTTGTTCGTTAGAAACAAATGTACCAGAACGTGGTTCCCAAGTAAAATGAGCTTCAGCACCGTTTTCACCTAAGTTTTGAAACTTAACTTTAAGTACTTTAACTTTAGTTGTTTTAGCTTCATAGTCTCTGTGTACTAATAAACCATGATAACTAGCATCATACCATTCACCACCACCTTTGATGTTGTACATAGTTGGCTCTTCAATTTTACCATCAGTGCCTTTGTACATTTTAGTTGGGTGTGCTACAATAAAAGTTAACACATCATACTTTTTACAAAAAGCTTCGATCTTAGCTAAATAATCCATTGTGTAACGGTTTACGTCATCTGACTTAGCATCGACATCTCTAATCTTATTAAACGGATCAAGGACTAAACATTTAATACCTTTACGTTTAACAAGCTCAGCGCCTTTACGTAGTACAGACTCTAAACTGTATTTATCCATATCAATGAAGAAATAATTATCATTGACATGATTAGTTACTTGTTGCCACTTACTGTTACCAATATCACCAACGCCTGGCATATCTTGCCAGTGCTTACGCATTAGCTTGTGCGCGTGGAGATATACCGGTTGGTTTTCTGGACTAGCGTACGCAGTTTTCCAACCGTATAGATTATTGTAACCAACAACCATTTGATCAACAAAGTCAGACTTACCAGAACTAGGGATACCAGTGACAGTAATAAACTGCCCAGTGTAAGTACTAAATATTTTGTCAAAGTTTTCAATGCCGATTTGGAAGCCGGGTTTAAATCCGTTTTTAACAAAGTCTCTAAGTTCATCTTCTACATCTTTTAAAGTTGATACATTTTCAAGTGGTACTGGACGAGAAGCGTGTATAGCATCGCTTAACTCTTGCTTACCGTACTTGAGTAAATAGTCATTAGCATCTTTCTCGCCGTTAAAATCTACAAGGTAACATACTTCAGCACCTAACCTACGTACAAGCTCTTGCTTTAACATCTGGCCAGGATCATCAGCATCAACAGCTATTATTATCTTTTGTTTGTCATCGAAGTAATCAATACAGTTATCAAGATAATCTAAGTTGTTGTTGTTTAATGTAGCTCCGTTAGGTACAGAGATCGCGTTTGTAATACCAGCTTCATGTAAAGCTAGTACGTCTATCTCGCCTTCAGTTATAACACACCAGTCATAACCGACAATACTATTAATATTGTAAAATACTTTTTCAGCACCTTTAAATAGTTTAAAGTTTTTTCTACCATCACGGTATTTAATATTAATGAGCTGATCACCCATATAATAATTAAACTGAATAGTATTTTCTTGTCTACCTGTCTGTGGCATAAACTCAGTACCTTCAGAAACTTGTAAGTCTCTAAGTGTGTGTTTAGATATACCACGTTTATTAAACCACTCTTCAACCTTCGTACTTACCTCGTTTAAGCTGATAGGCTTAGTAGGTCTAGTATAAACCTTCTCGCTTGCACCTTTGCGTTGATAAGTATGAAGTTGAAAAGAGGTGTTACAATTGTGACAGGTACCGAGACCACGTTCCCAGTCGTACGAAGCACATTTAAGCTTCTGATTTTTGGGTTTCCTAGTGTGAGAGCACAACGGGCAAATGCCTTGCGTTGCACCTTCTTTTAGGCCATGTTTATTGAACTCGTCAATAACAAATCCATTGATCTCAACTGTCTGCATAATTAAAACGGTAGGTCGTCAGCAGGTGCTGCAGCCGGTGCAGGTGCCGGCATATCAGTCCTTGGTGCTGGTTCAACATTGTTACCGTTTGTCCATACTACCTTAACATTACCAAGATACGTCTTAGCTGCCTTAGCATCTCTTTCTTCTTTGGTTTGTTCTACAACTACTGGACCTTGATTACCGAACTGATCTAGCTCGTCGTTCAACGTAATTGTAATAGGTAGATATTTACCTTTAGCACCTTGATATATTTTATCTTTAGGTATCTTGTTAAGGTCAATATTAGCTTTTATAATACTCGCCATTAATAATTATTTATTTGGTTAAACATTCTCATAATTTGTTCTTTTGTAGCACCACTGTTTCTTCTCAGATTATCTACAGCTTTAACATGGTTTTGATTTGTATAAAAATTCTTTTCAGATGTTTTCATACCTGTTACGCTACATACTTTTGTTTTTGTTCTTGGCATAATTATTGGTTTTATAATGTTTTGCTTATGAAATACTGTTTAGGATCAAAGTCCTTGGTCTTGTAAAACAAGTCATAAGCTTCACTTGCTCTACGTACCTTATCTTCACCGCGTTCATAAAATTCAGGTGAGCAGTCAAACACACCGATTTGATGTGTTGTTTTATCTATTACAACAAACACCATCTCATAGCCAAACATTTTACTGTATATATAAGCTTGTGAGTCGTAGTTGTATTTGTTTGCTGACCATCTAAAACCTTCTATGTCCGCTGTTGTTTTTAAGTCGATAATTAATTTCTCATTGTGATTAACAATATCAGCTTTACCCTTCCACATATTATCGAACAATAATATTATCCCAGGTTGTTCGTATTTATTTTGTGAATCAACTATAAGATCTTTACATATATCGTTTGACATTATTTTATCACGCATAAAAACTATATCATCAACTTCTTTTTGTAACAAGCATAGCTCACCGCCAGACATATCTTTATATACTTTGGTGTTTCTGGTTGCAGAAGGTATAACCTTAAACTTCTCGAGTTTATCTGGTTCAAGTATACACGTGTGGAAATAACCACCAACAAGAAACGCTGGCGAGGCTTTACTTGGCTCGTGAAGAGCTAACGGGTTTTTGAGCAACGTTTTTATATCTGAGTTAGATAAATACTGTTGACCAAACTTACCGTAATAATCTTCATCATTACAAAGTCTCTGTAAGATTTTTTCTTTGTTCATCTGTTAATTTATATTTGTTTTCAATAGCATCAACAGTGCCACCAGCAGCTACATATTCTTTAGCTTTACTTAACTGATCTTTTGTTATAGCTGGTTTTGCAGCTTGTTTAATTTTAGACACAGCTTTAGATTTACCGTGTGTATTACCACCATCGGCATCTTGTGTATCATCTATTAGAAACAAATTACCAAGTGCATACTTTTTACCGTAAGATGATGCTGCACCAAACTGTTGTGCTGCTTGCATACCTTTTTGATTTAAGTCTACACCGACTATTGCTGTTGTTGAAATTTGATTTTCGCCATCAGAAATGATAGCTGTTGATTTTAGCATTGGAACAGGATCTGTTGCTAGTATGTCCTCATCTATTGTTACTGAAACTTTGTGTTTAAGTAAAAAAGGTTTCACTGCTTCTAGTATATCCTCTGCTTTACGGAAATAATATTTACCGAACGAGTTGTAACTCGATTTTTTAATATTTACCGAACGAGTTGTAACTCGATTTTTTAACTTTAAGCTCTGTTTGTATTTGAGCTAGTTTTTGGTTTAATTCTTTCATAGGTTTATTGGTTTGTATATATATAGTTACACATTAATTATTCACTTTTAAGTTTGTAACTTACAGAAAATCAATCACTTGCGAAGCGTCAACGTTATCTATAAGCTTTTGTATAGCTTGCTTTTTTAGCTGTGAAACACGCACGTAAGAGCTAGTGCCATTTATACCTAAATGATTAGCTATTTCAGTCGCAGAGTGTTTAACACAGTCAAGTCCGTAGCTCATACGTAGCACGTTATATTCTTTATCATCAAGATGTAATTTAAGTATACTAAGTAAATAACTATTTAACATAGCATTATTGTATTCATTAGATTTATCTGGTATTTGGTATACTTTATTGTTGTTTTCTTGATCATCTATACTAGAAAATACAGAGTTGAAAAATAATTCAACAGCTTTTTTACCATCTGATTTACGTAGTTCATTTAATTTGTGTTCAGGTAAACGCATGCTACCTCTGTTTTTATCAATACCTCTACGTATTGCACCTTTGATACGTTTAGATAAAAACGACTTAATTGTTTTTTCTTGATCGTCAGACTCCATAATAGTATCCCAATGTATTTTATCTACAGCTTTTATTAAACCTGCATTGCCTTCTTGTATAATATCATTTATACTCATAACACCACTAGCTTGTTGTGATGTAGCAAACTTTCTACCTATATTTTCTACAAGTGGCATAAACAATATTATTAGTTCATCTCTACTATAATCTCTGTAATCAAATTTTTGTGGTAGTCTTTTATAAGCTTGTTTTAGATCTTGCTTATATCTAACATAGTTTTGTATATTATATTTTTTCATTTTGTTTATTTAATAATTCTTTTTCTCTTTTTAAATCAACACACATATTTCTATGTATTGTTCTGCTAGTACATTTTAATAGCTTGGCTAGCTTAGCTATTGTAATTTTTTTACCGTTGTTATTTATTTCTAACATACACTCGTATATGTCATCAGGTTGTATACGTTTAGTTCTACCTATAAATATACCTACTATTTTTAATTTTTCTTCTTTAGTTAACCCACAGTTAGGTTTAAATATAACTTTACGTAATTTATTTTTTGGCGGCTCATCTAAATCTAGCATGCTAACTTCATATATAATTTTACGTAGTAAATTATCATGTATATTAAAAGATACAAAACCATTGTGTTTAGTACATATATAAAAAGCTAATGCTGCAAATTTATCTTGATCAAGCTGTGGGTTTAAATACCATAATACCAACAAGTGCCACTTTAAAGATTTGTAAGTAGTTATCTTTGCTGATGACCTAGTTATCTTTGCTGATGACCTAAACAACTCGTAACACTGATATGTACCATTTTTATAATACATATACATCCAATTTTCTTCTGTTGGTTTGTCTGTGAGCGGCAATCGTTTATATACGATGCGGTTGGTATTAAGGTATTTAAGGTTTCTTTCGTGTGACATAAGCCTGTTACTATATATATTTAAAAGCTATTGTCACAATAGCTGTTGTTTTGCTAGTTTTTCTAATAATTTAATTAAACGGTTTAAGGATTTAGTTAACTCGCTAATGTCCTTATACATTTGCTGTTCATTACGTGTCATTACTTATATTTTTTTAATATCTTGTTAACAACTTTCATACGCCTTTTGACAATAGCACATTTTTCATACTCTTCGTCTTCTTGTAGTATATTCATTAACGTCATAAGTTTTGCAGCTTCACCTAATGCTTCTGTTTCTTCTGATAAGTTTAACTGGCTATAGTCACTGTCTGCTGCTTGTGCTGTAGACTCTACATGATTAAACCAGTCTTCCATAGATTTTACTTTTAACATACGACTAACAATTTTAGTTGCTAACATGTTTAATTCTTTTTCAGTCATCATATTTTTATCTTTATTATCTGTCATTGTTCTAATTTAGTTTGTGAATACTTTTTTATTAATGCTTCTGGATCACCTACAAATATACATTTGAAGTTATCACCGTTGCCATAGTAATCCATACCATTTTCTAAGTCGTTACCAGAAAATATACTTATAAATGTATCTTTATTAGGTGCTTGCCATATATAGTATATGTATTCTAAATCACCGTGTTTTGTAGTAAGCTCTTCTATTTCCCAACGCATTATTTTTTGGTATGTAGCTAATGATTTAGCTATTTCTACACCTAAATGCTCAGGATAACCGTCGCTGTGTACGTAAAACTGTGCGTGTATAGCATTAGTATGCTGGCTGAATGATTGACCTGCTTCACGCGTAGCAAATCGAACTTGTGCTCTTGTACTCATAATTTTAATTTTAATGTATTAATAATCCAACTCGATGATTATCTTTTGAAAACCATTTAGTTGCGTATAAATCAATTTTAGATGCGTTTATGTAATTACTAGATATTAACTCATCATGGCTGTGAAATATTTTAGTATGACGATCACGCTTTGTATCTATCATGTGTTTTTGTTTACCACTGTCTGAGAATATAATATCATAGTTATCAGGTAAGTCTACATTTTTAAACATTTCAACACAATTAGTATAGCTGTAGAACTTAACGTTAGGATTTACAGAAGCAATCATAAGCCATTTATCTAAATAAGCTTTTGAATAATAATCACCACTGTCATGAACTCTGATGTAATCAGGTTTTTTCTTTATAATTTCATCTATCATGCTATATACAAAATCATCTGTCTTGCTTAATTGATAACGCTTTTCAAATGCAGGTTGTACGTTACTCCACACATACGCACCTTTTTTAGCATAACAAAACTTAACACACTCATCTGCAAACGGGCATGTTAATTTACCACTTGCTGATTTGTAAGCAGGTATACCGAAGTTAAACACTCTTAAACCTAACTCTTTTGATGTACGTTTTAGTTTGCTATTTTGTGTAAGTAAATTCATATTATATTTTATTATATTATCTATTAGTAATCGTTTTTAATTTGTAAAAAAAGAGGTCGGGCAGGTGTGGTTCGATAAACATCTGTCAGCGGAATGACTTGTCACTATGCTTGCACTTGCGCTTCGTTTATATCTGCTTTATCCTGCCGTTAAACCACCCTGACCTCTTGAAAACAATGCTAACTAAGCATCTTCAGTTTCTTCAGGTGCATCTGCTTCTTTGAACAAGCTATGCACTTTTTCTGTTATTTTTTCTACTAAATGATAAGTTTCGTTTAAACCAATAGTTGAAGCTTGTACTCTACCATCATAGTCCATTTCAAGCTCAATATCATACATATCTACATCATCAAAGTTATAATTATTTACAGCATTTTCAATAGCTTCTGTAATATCATCGAGCTGAGCTGGTGTTAACTCTGGTTTTTCATAGTCAGCTAATTGTTTTTTAGTTTCATTTAACTCGTTTTCGTAAGTAGCACTAAAGTCTTTGTGCTCTTTAATTGCTTTTTCTAAGCCAGCAATTTTTAGCTCTAAATCTTGTTTGTTCATTTTATTTAATTTTAGTTATACATTGATTTACTTGTACCAAACGCCATAAACTTTAACACCTCTAACATCTTTTATCAGTACTCGTTTGATTACTTCTTTTTCAGTTAGCTGGCTTTTGTCCATGTATTTTGGATTTTTGCTATTTAGTTTTCTTTTTTTCATATCATTTACTTTTATAAAAGTAGTATAAGTGCCGTTCGGTACGGGCCTAGGAGATACTTACTAGTGCACTTATATTACCTTAACATTGTACCATAACCTTTGCGGCGAGTTAACTTAGCAACACGTGCTGCGTCACTTGCCGACATAATCTGGATAGAGTTACCAGTTTTATGATAAGTGATTGGCGCACAGCCATATTGCTCGACAGTAGAACAGTTGACGCAAGTCTTGTAGCCAAGATTAACTCTGCCTGCAGGTATTATAGTATTACATTTTATACAGTTCATATATTTATTTATATATATTATCTAATAGTAATCGTATTTATTTTGTGATTGAAAACCTTTTCCACTCAGCATCTCTACTAATTACTTGATGATCACTATGAACCATCCACTCACAATTGTTTACATTGTGACCTACACTATTTAAAAAATCTTCTATACTTTCAGAGTCAGGGTTCCAGTCGTTACTATTACCCCAAGCACTAATTCTATATTGATATACTCTACCTACTTCAAAATCTAATACTGTTATACACTTCATTGTTTTTTATGTTTTAATTTTCTATTATACTTCTTTTTATTTACAAACACAGAGCTGCCTGGTGGTCTCACACCTTGCTCAACATCTAGTTGCCGTTTGACAGCTCTTTTGTGTTTGTTGTTTAGTTTCATGTTATATTATATCTATGACCATTTACTGTTACAGATACTTCTGGTGTGCTGTCTGCATACCTTACCAAGTCACAACGAGTAGCAATATTTTCATAGTCTAATCTAGCTGCGTCAGCTAAATTATCATACTTCCACTTTGGTATAAATTTACCATCTGCTACTTGATTAGCTAGTTTTATGTAATAGTTTTTGAGACAATAGCTTATTAAGTACTCTAATCTATCTATTTCTACTGGTATTAGTTCACAACCACGGGTAGTAAACTTTAAGTACTTACCTGTTTTTACTTGATAACCATTTTTCCACTCATGCTCTGGGTAGTAAGTTGGCTCACTCATACGTCTTTTATTTAGTTGATAACTTCTATCAAAAGAACTATTTTGATTACGTACATAGCCACTTTTAAAACTAGCTACTTCAATGTACTTTTTATTCCAACTATTTTTTATTGGTAATCGCCATACTACTGTACCATTTTTACTTTGTTTATAAGTTGTAACATCTTGAATACCAAGTAGTTGCATCTGCTCAAATACTTTCTCGTATCTGCTATCGCCTTTATATATTGTTTTCATATTACTTAATTTTAATCTAGTGAATCATATTTATCTTGTTCTACCATTGCTTGTACAGCTCTACTATGTATTCTGCTAGCTTCTTCACGCTTGTCTGCATTAGCGAACCACACTGCTGCATAACTCATTGCTGACTCGACACTTGGCTCATACACACAGGTATAATTACAGTGGTGGTCACGCATTTCTACTTTATACATGCTACCATCACTTGTTATTGTTAAGTGTAATTTATTCTGCGACATAAGTAAAGCCTTTATAGTTAAACCATGTAGTTATTTCATCTGTACCAAACTTTGGTGGTAACTCGCATATAGTATATGCTTTATAAGTTATATTATTTAGTTTGATATTATTATTTTTAAGAAATTTAATTTTGTTCATAACTTTTTATTTATATTATCTTACTTATTACGTATTTAATTTGTGATTAGTTCACTGTGTTTATATTCTATATCTTCACCACAGTTCCATAAAGCGTGAGCACTTTCTTTATCACAACACTTTATAGGTTTCTCTTTAGTTTTACAAGACGCTAACGCCATTACTAACACTATTATTAATATAATGACTTCTGCACTATACTTTTCTTTAATTTCACTCATATTATTATACTTAAAAGTGTGACATAAGGTAGTTACTCTATATACTTAACTACCTATTGTCACATTAATTAATTACTAAACTAATTCTATATTTCTTACTGATAATGGTATGTTATTAGTCGCAGTGTAACTCTTATACTTCTCCCAACATGGTAGACTTTCTAGTTTTGACTTCATAACTTCATACACTTTATCATGATTATAAGTTATTGTATCACCTTTTTTATTTACAAATTCAATTACTTGATTTTTACCGATTAGAGACTTTCTTACAACAAATCTCTTAGATTTTAGTATGTTCATTTTATTTAATTTTTAGTTTAACATTGTTTACATTTATATTATCTTTTACTATTCGTGTTTACATTGTGTAAAAGTATACTATTTGTTTATTAGTAAAATAGTTATTAGTAGTTACTGCACTCACACTCTCAATTACTAATTCGTTACTCATAACTATTCACATTTATTTATATATATTATCCAATAGTGTTCGAGTTAAGTTTGTGCACGAGCAAAAATGCTATACACCACCTTGCGGTGGCGTGTGCATGCTCTGTATTATCTACAGAAAGTTGGTATGTTATTTGTATTAGTGTATGATTTATACTTTTGGAAACAGTTCATACTTTCAAATCTTTTTTTGTTTTTGTTATATACTTCATCGTGATTGTATGTAACTGAATTACCTTTTTTAGTTGTGAAAGTTATTATTGCTTTTTTACCTATTAAACTTTTTCTTATTACAAATCTTTTAGTAGTTAATTCCATTTTAATTATTTTATTTAGTTAGTATTAATTTGTTTACATATATATTATCTATACATGTACTAAATAAGTTTGTGTAGAAATAGTAGTACAGCAAAACCTAAAATGTTTACAGGTAAATGCTGGCCGTAGGGGCCCGTGGGCCTTTTGCAAAGCGTTTTACGTACGGGCCGTAGTGCGGGAGGTGGGGCGCAATACTTCACTCCAACATTAGTAAATATATTTTTTATTATGTAATAATACTACTATGAACAGCTCACCTATAAAATTAAAACAAAAGCTTACGCCTAAAGCCGCTGCCGCTAAAAAACGAAGAGACATAGCTGCAGCAAAAACAACGCTGCGTAAAGCACGTAAAGCGCAAAACCAAAGATTAGGTCAAAGATCTAACAGTGATATACATCACATGTCTAACGGATCAGTGAGACGAGTGAGCATAAAGAATAATCGTGGTAACTTCGGAAGAGGCACGAAAACAGAATAGGGAAACACCCTATACCAATAATTATTAACCAAAAATAAAACCAAAATGACTTATTTATATTATAAAACGAGTACAACATCGTATAATCACAAACCAAATGAAAAAACTATAGAACAGTGGCAACATCTTGCAGATAAAAAAAACTGGAGGATAACGCAACTACCAAATGGTTTTTATCAAACAGAAGTGTCTGATACAGATGGTAAACAATGGCATGATGTAACTCGTAGAGAAACCATAGAAGGTGCAGAAGCAGCAATTGACGGAAGCATCGACCACTTCTCTAAAAAGTTAGAGGCTACGAAAGGCCCAAAAGTTATTAAAACATTCGAATAAATTAAATTAAATTAAATTAAATGGAATACAACTTACCTAGTGAGATCGTCAAAGACTTAAACTTTGGCGATCAAGCTAAAAACAGAATAATAGCTGGCGTTGATAAGCTAGCAGAAGCCGTAAAGTCCACGTTAGGTGCTTCAGGAAAGTGCGTTATTTACGAAGATGGACGCGGCAAACCGGTCATTACAAAAGATGGTGTAACCGTTGCGCAAAGCGTAGTCTTATTTGATCCGGTTGAGAACATAGGAGCTACTTTAATTAAAGAAGCTGCACAAAATACTGTAAAAGAAGCAGGTGACGGTACAACTACTGCAACTGTTTTAGCGCAAGCTATACTAAAAGACGCTACAGAAGTGCAAAAAACAGGTACATCTACAAGAGAAATTAAAGAAGGCATAAATTCTTGTCTTAAAAAAGTCAACGAATACTTAGAAAACATGTCTATTGACGTAGAAGGTGACATGTTAAGCAATGTTTCTGCTATTTCTTGCAATAATGACGCAGAACTTGGCAAAATTATTGCTGAAGCTTATACAAAAGTTGGTAAAAATGGCGTAGTTTTAATGGAAGAGTCACAAACTGACGAAACTTACGTAGATTTAGTTGATGGAGTGCAAATAGAGTGCGGTTTAACGTCACAAAACTTCATAACTAACAAAGAAAAACATAAATGTGAGCTAGATAACCCACTTATTTTAATAGTTTCTAGCGAAATACCTAATATTCGTAAAATACAAAAGGTATTAGAGCATGTTATTAAAAAAGGTAGAGCATTATTAATAGTGGCATCAGTTGCACAGCAAGTAAATAAAGTTAAAGGTAACATAAAAGTTAATATAATTGACTTACCAGGCTTTGGTCCTACTAAAAAAGATACTACTGAAGACTTAGCTATATTAACAGGTGCTACAGTAATTGATGAAGAACTAGGTGATGATCTTGATTTAATAGATATTAATTGCTTAGGTGAAGCTGAATACGTAACTACAGATGATAAACATACTGTTATAACTACAAAAGATGATATACAACAGAGTTTACAAGAACGAATCAAAATCGTATCAAAACTCATTTCTGACGAAAAAAATGGTTTCATTAAAAAGAAGCTGGAGCAAAGACTCTCTATGTTATCAGGTAGCGTTGGAATCATCAAAGTGGGTGGTAATTCTAAAGTAGAACTAAAAGAGAAAAAAGATAGAGTTGAAGACGCTATATACGCAACTAAAGCTGCTTTGAAAGAAGGTATTGTACCTGGCGGTGGTGTTGCTTTACTAAACGCATCACAACAAATAACTTCACATAACATAGGTGAAACTATATTGCTAAGAGCTATATCATCACCGTTTAATACTATATTAAAAAACGCTGGCTTAGAACAGGTTGGCCCACGACCATCTGATGGCGTTGGTGTTAACGTAGTAACTGGTGAAGATGTTAATATGGTAGAAGCTGGTATAGTAGATCCAGTGTTAGTGACTAAATCAGCACTTAAAAATGCTGTTAGTGTTGCTTCAACAATTATATCTGCTGATTGTGTAATTTCAAATATAAGATTAAATGCAGGCAGTTAACAATTACATAATCGTAGAAAAGATAAAAACTGAACAGAAAAAAGTGGCAGGCCTTATCGTAACAGAAGATACCGATCAAGACAATAGATACACTAAAGCGAAAGTAATTTCTGTAGGTAATCTAGTCGAAGGTATAAAAAGCAACGACGTCGTGTATTACGATAAGCATGCAGGCCACGGTGTTCAGTATAAAGATATATTATATTACGTTATACGTTCAGTTGATGTAGTATTAATAGATTAGACCTAAACCAAAAACCTAAAACCTTAAACATAAAAACGAAAACTAATTATTAATTAAAAACAAAAAAAATGAAAAACTTTTTGTATTTTGCAGACGCTGGTGGAGCTGATGCAGCTGCTGACAACATAGTTGTTCCAGCTGATGCAGTAATCGGTATTAACGCTACAGCTGCTACAACTTGCAACCTTTACTTCAAAAATCCTAGAATTTTAGAAGACACTGCTGGTGACTCTACAAAAAACTACGTTGAGCTAACTTATACTTCTGGTAAGTATAAAGAAGTTTGTGAAGCTATTGTAGGCGCTATCAATGGAGCTCCTGCTACTTCTAGCGGTTTTGTAGTTGTTGCTGACATGAACAATAGCAAGTTTATTAGCAATCACATTTCAGCAGTTATTATTAAAACAGCTGATGATGACACTAATCCAGATAACTAATAGTTAAATGCGATTAACCGCGCAAGATTTGCGTGAAATGAATATCCTTAAGTATTACAGGCTCGTACGTAAATGGGCCTGTAAAACTTATGGGTTAAATGACGCAGACTTAGAACTTTTAATTTATTTAGATTGTAAAAAAAGATTTACACGACAAGAATTTATCGACGGTACATATACATACTCGTGGGATAAAAACAGATGGGAACGATTAAGACGTGATGGTTGGATCGAAGCTTGGAGACATCGTAATAGAACAACAATTAAATATTCAGTATTTAAAACATCGTTTAAATGTTCTCAACTTATAAGTAGAATATATAGAGTATTACTAGGTGAAGAAGATTTACCTATATCCGAGCGTAGTACTTTTTTTAATAACAAATCATATACAGATAAAGTTTATAACAAAGCTATAGATGATATGATAAAAGATATTGACAGGTAATGGGATTTAAACTAGGCAAGCAATCAGGTAACTATATGTATGGTGGTGAAATTAAAAACAAAATGAGATTTGGCCAAGAAGCTGGTGGTGATGCTTCAGTACCTGGTACACCTGTAATTAGAAAACCACTTGACGAAGGTATTATGGGTGAAGCTAATATGGATGGTAGTATATATATTAGCGATAAAATTATACCTGGTAGTCACGAAGAGTCTCAAGTAATTAATCACGAGATGAGACACTCTACTGATATGCGTATTGGTAAACTAGCTTATAGTGATAATTTTGTTAAATGGGATGGTAACGTTTATCCAAGAGTAACTATGAACGGTAAAGATATGATTATAGTAGATGGTGTAGCTAAAGAAGCTGGTGATGAAGGTTTTCCGTGGGAAGAAGATGCAAACAATGGTAGAAGTCCAAAAATATAATTATGAGTATATTAGGAAAAATATTTTCAGCTGGTGCTAGTGAATTAGTAAAAAACGTGGGTGGAGTTTTAGATAACTTAACTACAACTAAAGAAGAGAAGCTAGAAGCTGAAGCAAAAATAAAAGATTTGATAATGGGTTACGAAGCTGAAATGCAAAAGCAAGTAACTGAGAGATGGAAGCTTGATATGAACAGTGATTCATGGTTAAGCAAAAATATAAGACCACTAGTTCTAGTGTTCTTAGTAGTAAGCACAGTGTTATTAGTATTTATAGATGCTGGTGCAATAAATTTTAACGTAAAAGACTCTTATGTAGATCTTTTACAATTAGTATTAATAACAGTGATCGGTGCTTATTTTGGAGGTCGTTCACTAGAAAAAGTAAAAAAATAAAAAATTATGGCAAGTAAATATTTTACAGTAGAAGTTTCACCAATAGTAGCGGCAAGCAAACAGCACGCTGGTAATTTTGGAGCTGGAGTTTTAATAGCTGATTGGACAGCAATACAAATTCCAAGAGGATCTAATATGTTAAGAAGTGTAACTCTTTTAGTTAGACCTAAAGGAGATGCAAGTCCAACACTTAACAACAATTCTTTTGGTATTGCTTTCTCTAAAACAAATACTGTTTCTTTAGGAACAGTAAGAAGTTCTATACAAAATAGACCTAGTAATGATTTTTTAGGTATTATAGAGATTGATGGTAGCAACTTTTCTACTGGTACTTTGCAAAGTACAGCTATAGCTACAGTAGGTGGTGATACTGCTCAAGCTGCTCCACCACTAGTGCTTCAAGGAGATATAACAACAGGAGATAATGTTGGTTTTGATACTATATACGTAGCTATATTTAGTCAATCTGCTAACAATACTTTTGGTGGCCCATCTTTAAACACTATTGCTGAAGCAAGTTTTACTGAAGGAACTCAAACTGTAATTACGTTTGATGATGGTAGCGCTGGTGGTACGATGGATGTAAGAGAGCATTTTGCTGTTGGTGACGTGTTACACGCTCAAGATGATGCTGTTTTAGGTACAGTTGCTAGTTTAGACAGTGCTACGCAGTTAACATTAACAGCTGCTAATACAAATGATATAGCAGAAAATGACGTTATATATAATATAAATCCTATAAAACTAGTATTAGGGTTTGAAAGATAAAAATAATAATTAACTTAAATTAAATAAAAATGACAAAAAAAGAAGAGTTGGTTGACTTAAAACCAGAAAAAGTAACTGCATCGCAATTAGAAAAAATACAAAAAACTGTAAGCGATATTAATAGAGCTCAGATGGAAGTTGGTAGATTAGAAACTACTAAACACAATATCATGCACCAAATAGTTGTTATGCAAAATGAGCTTAAACAAATACAAGACGAGCTTGAAAAAGATTATGGTACAGTAAATATTAATATCGAAGACGGTACAATACAATATCCTGAAGATGGCGAGACTGATAAGAAAGATTAGTGTAGGTAAGGATTATAAAAACGATGCTATGCATTATGCTGTTGGTCAAGAAGTTTATGGTGGACATACTATTTGTGATATAATAGAAGAAGACGATAAGTTTTCTATATATATTAGAAAAGATAAAGATGTTTTACCATGGAAAGACTTTAACAAAAACATGGCTGTATATAATCTAGAATACTAATGAAAAGCGTTTACAACTTTGTTGTAAAGCCAATAGGTAAAAGATATAATAACGTAAAGAAGGTTGGAGATAAAGAGCTAATTATTAACACTGAGATCTTCAACCATCAATACGTTAATAGACAAGCAACTGTAATATCAAAACCTATTATTGGTGATACAGATATAGATATAGGTAGTGATGTTATATTGCACCACAATGTGTTTAGACGTTGGCATAACGTTAAAGGTATAGAAAAAAATAGTAAAAGCTATTTTGACGAAAATACTTATATAGTACAGCCAGATCAAATATTTTTATATAAAAAGTTTTGGCAGTGGCACTCACCAAAAGGTTTTTGCTGGGTTAAACCTATAAAAAACAAAGACAAGTACGCTAACAGTGAAACACAAGAAAATATTGGTATTATAAAATATACTGACGGTAGTTTTAAAATTAATGATCTTGTAGGTTTTACACCTATATCTAATTATGAGTTTGTTATTGATAACGAGCTATTGTACAGGGTATATACTAAATTTATTACAATTAAATATGAATATCAAGGAAACGAAGAAGCTTATAATCCAAGCTGGGCACAAAGCGGTTGAAGAACTGGTTAACGTTGCTAAAGAAAAAATAATAACTAACACAGAGGATGATGTTAGTGCTGATAGATTAAAAAACGCTGCAGCTACAAAAAAGCTAGCTATATTTGACGCGTTTGAAATATTAAACAGAATACAAGAAGAAGAGAATATACTTGAAGGTAAAGAGCCAGAAGAA
>LULI01000178.1_pt1 | contig 26165 bp, 31 predicted proteins | sample 728191 | NCBI WGS metagenome assembly LULI01 (sample SAMN03860293, study PRJNA289734) | marine metagenome | biome: seawater column; feature: ocean; material: water; isolation source: Red Sea water column Station 169 - depth 50m | place: Saudi Arabia: Red Sea | collected 2011-10-15 | depth 50 m | reverse complement strand
GTTAAAAAAATTAAAAATTCAGTTATTAAAAATTTAGTTATTACAGACACGATAGATAACAGCGAAAAAACAAAAAATGTTAAAAACATAGAAGTTTTACCAATTTCCGCCCTTATGGGAGAAGCTATAAAAAGAATTTCTAATTCAACATCAGTTTCAGATTTATTCAAATAATTACCTTGATTATTTATGAACATGGGTTAAAAACCTCTGTTTTATGAATTCTTTAGAGGCAAAGATCAGGGATAACAAAACTAAAGGTCAACTTAATGCTATCAGGAATGATGGCAGTGTTCCAGGGATCATCTATGGAGGTAAGGACCAAAATCAAAAAGTTTCTATATCTAAGAAATTATTAAAAACCTTGATTGAGAAAGAAAACTTTTTATCAAATATCATTACTTTAAATGTAGATGGAAAATCTCAAAATGTATTACCTAGAGAAGTAAAATATCACATCATAAGTGATGAACCTACTCATGTAGATTTTCTAAGAGTTCTTCCTGGAGTAAAAATTAAGATTGAAGTTCCAGTTAACTTTATTAATCATGAAAAATCTCCAGGTTTAAAAAGAGGTGGAGTACTTAACATTGTAAGAAGAAAAGTTGAATTAAAATGTCCAAGTGAAAAAATACCTGAAAGTATTACTTTAGATTTAGATGGTATCGATATTGGTTCAAGTTTTAAAATTTCTTCAGTTAAACTAGATGCAGAGGTAACACCAACTATTCAAGGAAGAGATTTCGTAATTGCAACCTTGGCAGCACCGACAGTAATGAAAGAACCAGAAAAACCAGCAGAGGCAGAAGCTGCAGAGGGTGAAGAAGGTGCTGAAGGAGCGGAAGCAGCTGCAGCTGAAGGAGATAAACCAGCTGCGGAGGGCGATAAAAAAGAGGGTGACGATAAAAAACCTGCAGACAAAAAAGCTCCAGAAGAAAAAAAATAATCCACTAAATTTGAAATTCTAATTAATAGTTTATGCTTTTATTTGTAGGTTTAGGTAATCCAACTCCAGATAGTGAAAATAATAGACATAATGTTGGTTTTAAAATTATAGATTCCATCAATAAAAAGTTTGGGCTTACGAAACAAAAACCAAAATTCAAAGGTTTGTTAACAACTGGTAATATTGATAGTAAAAAAGTTTATGCCATCAAGCCCTTAACTTTTATGAATAACTCTGGAATATGTATTAGAGAGCTAATTGAATATTTTAAAATTGAACCTGAAAATGTAATTGTTTTTCACGATGATCTTGATGTTGAATTTGGAAAAATAAAAGCGAAATTTGGTGGATCAAGTGCCGGCCACAATGGAATATCCTCTATTGATAAATTTATTGGAAAAGATTACTCAAGAGTAAGAATTGGTATAGGAAAACCAAAAGGACCTATTGAAGTATCTGATTATGTTTTGCAAAATTTTGATGATGAAGAAATTATGGGTGTAGAAAAAATATCCAAAAATATAACTGAGTCACTTTCGATACTTGTAGAAAAAAAATTAGATTTATTTTCAAGCACAGTTAATAATAAATAATGAGTTTTAAATGTGGGATCGTTGGATTACCTAATGTTGGTAAATCAACTCTTTTCAATGCACTAACTAATTCCAGTAAGGCACAAGCTGCTAATTTTCCTTTTTGTACAATTGATCCAAATATTGGAGTTGTAATAGTTCCTGATGAAAGATTAAACAATTTAGCTAAAATTTCAAAATCAAAAAAAATAATCAATACCACTATCTCTTTTGTTGATATTGCTGGACTGGTAAAAGGTGCATCCAAAGGTGAAGGTTTGGGTAATAAATTTCTTTCTCATATTAGAGAAGTCGATGCAATTATTCACATGATCAGGTGCTTTGACTCTAATGATATTCAAAATGTAAACCCTTCTGTTGACCCGGTTAGAGATATAGAAATTATAGAAACAGAGATGATGCTTGCAGATCTTGAATCTATTCAAAAAAGGTTAGAAAAAAATAATAAAAAAAATGTTGATGAGGATCAAATCAAAATTCTTGAAATAGCTATGGATTGTATAAATAATAATAAAAGTTTTGATGATTTAAGAACCCAATTTAATAAAAAACAACTTAATCAATCTGGATTATTATCACTTAAACCTAAAATTTTTGTTTGTAACGTAGATGAACAAAGTGTTCAAAGTGGAAATAATTACACTCAATCATTTATTGATAAGTATGGAAACAATAATACTTTAATCGTCTCTGCAGACATAGAAAATCAAATAAATGAATTGGATAGTAATGAGAAAAAAAATTATATGGAAATGATTGGATTAAAGGAAACAGGATTGAATAAATTAATTAAGAAAGGTTACGAAATTCTTGACCTAGATACATACTTTACATCTGGGCCCGAAGAAACTCGAGCATGGACAATTGAAAAAAATTGTACTGCTCCAAAAGCTGCAGGTGAAATTCATACTGATTTTGAAAAAGGATTTATTCGGGCTGAAACTATTTCTTACGATGATTTCATATCCAATGATGGTTGGGTAAATTCAAAAAATAATGGAAAAATGAGATTAGAAGGGAAAGATTATATAGTTAAAGATGGAGACGTTCTAAACTTCCGTTTCAATACGTGACCATATTCTTTTCATACTAAAATAAACTAGGATAGTTAAAATAATTAAATACACGATAGCTTTAAAACCCATTTGATGTCTTGACTCTAAATGAGGTTCAGCTGACCACATCAAGAATGTTGTTACATCTTTTGACATTTGCTCAACAGAAGCTATTGTACCATCAGAGTATTCTACTAATCCATCTGATAACTGATTAGCCATTTTAATTTTATTCCCATACATATATTTATTATAATACACACCATCATCTAAAGTAACTCCAGCTGGTGGGTCTTCATATCCTTGAAGCAATGAGTAAATATAATCTACCCCACCCCCTCTTGCTTTAACTAGCACAGACATGTCTGGTGGATAAGCACCTCCATTTGCAGCTTGAGCAGCTTGAACGTTATCATAGGGCATTACAAACTTATCTGATAATCTGCCCGGACGAGTAAACATATCACCGTCTGAATTAGGTCCATCCTTGACTTCAAAAGATGCAGCAATAGCTTTTGCTTGCTCTATAGAAAATTCTGGTCCCCCTTTTTCAGCTAAGTTTCTATAACTTAAATATTTCATTGAATGACAAGAAGAGCACACCTCTGTGTAGACTTGATAACCTCTTTGAAGTGCAGCTCGATCAAACTTTCCAAAGAGTCCTTTGAAGCTCCAATCGGTTTTTAAATATTCAACTTTTTCTGCAGCTTGAGTGCTCAATGAAAGTCCAGAAAATAAAATAATAAATGAAAATATTTTAAAAAAATTTTTCACTTATTTATTTAAACTTTCCTTGTTCTTTGCTGTAGCTAAATTAGGTGAACCACCTAGTATCGGTTCGGTAATACTTAATGGAATTGGAAGAGTTTTTTCTTTCCAACCTAAAACTGGAAGTATTACTAAAAAATGTAAGAAATAGTATGCTGTAGCTACTCTAGCAACTAACAGATATAATCCCTCTGCTGGCATAGCACCAACATATCCCAGGATCAAAACATCGGCGACAAGGATCCAATAAAATTGTCTGTATAAAGGTCTAAATACTGCTGATCTAATTTTTGAGGTATCGAGCCATGGAAGAGCTGCTAAAATTAAAATAGCAGATAACATTGCAACTACTCCTAAAAGTTTATCTGGGACCGATCTTAAAATTGCATAGAATGGTAATAAATACCACTCTGGAACAATATGTGCCGGCGTAACTAACGGATTAGCTTCAATATAATTATCTGCATGACCTAAAATATTTGGCGTGTAAAAAACAAAAAATGCAAAAACAATCATAAACATTAGTAAAGCAAAACCATCTTTTATTACAATGTATGGATGGAATGGTACTGTATCTTTTGAAGGTTTTTTAATGTCAATTCCAACTGGATTATTATTTCCAGGAACATGAAGTGCCCATATGTGAAGAACAACTAAACCTAAAATTAAAAAAGGTATTAAATAGTGAAGTGTAAAAAATCTTGTTAAAGTAGGATTATCAACTGAGTAACCTCCCCATAACCAAGTAACAATACCCTCGCCTACTAAAGGAATTGCACTAAATAGATTTGTAATTACAGTTGCACCCCAGAAACTCATTTGGCCCCATGGAAGTACATAACCCAAAAATGCAGCTGCCATCATTAATAAATAAATGATGATACCTATTATCCAAATTATTTCCCTAGGAGCTTTGTAAGAACCATAAAATAATGATCTAAATATATGAATATAAACAGCCAAAAAAAACATTGAAGCACCATTTGCATGAATGTATCTAATTAACCAACCATAGTTAACATCTCTCATAATATGCTCGACACTATCAAAAGCCATATCAGCATGAGCAATATAATGCATTGCAAGAACTAAACCCGTTACAATTTGAGTAATCAAACAAAAAGTTAATATTCCACCAAACGTCCACCAATAATTTAAATTTTTAGGTGTTGGATAATCAGTTAAGTGATTTGCAAGAGTTAATAATGGTAAACGATCGTTAAACCATTTTCCAAATTTTGATTTCGGTGTGTATTCGTGATCACTCATAATAATTATCCAATTTTAATTGTATTAGCATTAACAAATTCGTATTTAGGGATCTCCATATTAGTCGGAGCTGGTCCCTTTCTAATTCTTCCAGAGATATCATAGTGCGAACCATGACAAGGACAAAACCATCCATTGTATTCGCCTTTTTGATCTAAAGGAACACAGCCTAAGTGAGTGCACACTCCAAGCATGACTAACCACTCGGGGTTCGCTGCACGATCCTCATCTTTTTCTGGATGTTTTAAATCTTCTAACTTTACAGATCTTGCTTCAGCTATCTCATCTTGTGTTCTTCTACGAATAAAAACTGGTTTACCTCTCCATAAAACTGTAATTGTTTTACCTGGATTTACCGCACTTACATCAACCTCAGTGCTCGCCAAAGCTTTGACTGATGCGTCTGGGTTCATCTGATCAATCATTGGCCATATCGTTGCACCAACACCAACCGCACCAACTGCATAAGTTGCTGTGAATAAGAAATCTCGTCTATTAGTTTTTTTTTCTGACATCAATAATAGTTAAATATACTCAATATTGCTTTTTTCTACTTAAATATATGATTTCATATAATATAAAATGATAAATTTACTACTGAAAGAATGACACAGAATTTGATAAATCATGGCCCTAAAATTGCTTTATTTGAACCAGACATACCTCAAAATACAGCAGCAATAATCAGAACCTGTGCGTGCCTAGGTGCAAAACTTGAAATAATAGAGCCTTGCGGGTTTATGCTGAGTGACAGAAGATTTAAGCGAGTCGTTATGGATTATATGAATGAAAAAGACATAAAATTCCATCAAAGCTCAGACGATTTTTTTAAATCGAAAAAAGATCAAAGAATAGTTCTAATGACCACAAAAGCCTCTGTTTCTTACACAAAATTTAAGTTTAATAAAAATGACACTATTCTTTTTGGTAGAGAAAGTGCCGGAGTGCCAAATGAGGTTCACAAAAAAATTAAAGATAGACTCAAAATTCCTATGAAAAACAATAAGCGCTCACTTAATATTGCATCTTCTGTTGCAATCATATTGGCAGAAAGTTTAAAACAAACTAAATTAATCTAATATGGATTTAGAAATTAAAAAAGACATCACAAGTAATTGGTTCAAAATGCTACAAGAAGCTATTTGGCATACTATAACTAACCTTGAAAGAAAAGATGCGGATATCAAAACCACTGTTTGGAACAGAAGTAAAAAAAGAGATGAAGGAGGTGGAGAATTTAGAATTTTAGAAAATGGAAAAATATTTGATAAAGTCGGAGTAAATTTTTCTAAAGTTCATGGAAAATTCCCAAAACAATTTCAAAAAAATATTTTAGGTGCAAAAAAAAATCCCAGTTTTTGGGCTTCTGGTATTTCCGTTGTGATGCATATGAAAAATCCCATGATCCCTGCCATGCATTTTAATACAAGATATATCTGCACAACTCAGGACTGGTTTGGTGGTGGTATGGATGTAACCCCATCAATAAAAGATGATAAGGAAAAAAAAGAATTTCATAAAACCCTAAAAAAAATGTGTGATCAACACAATAAGAAATATTACACAAAATATAAGAAATGGTGTGATGAATATTTTTATTTACCTCATAGAAAAGAACCAAGGGGTATTGGTGGAATTTTTTTTGATTATAAAAAAGATAATTTTGAGAAAGATTTTAAATTTGTAAGAGATGTGGGGATCACTTTTCAATTTATTTTTGAAAAAATCATTAGAAAAAAAATGAAGAAAAAGTGGACTAAAAAACATAAAGAATTACAATTCATAAAAAGAGGTCGTTATACAGAATTTAACTTACTCTATGACCGAGGAACAAAATTTGGTTTGCAAACTGGTGGAAACGTTGAAGGTATTTTAATGTCATTACCTCCGTTAGCAAAATGGAAATAACATGGACAAAGAACCAATTACTTTAAATGGCCTAAATAAACTTAAAGATGAATTAATCTTTTTAAAAGAAAAAAAAAGACCTGAGATTGTAGCGGCGATTGCTGAAGCAAGGTCACATGGTGATCTAAAAGAAAATGCAGAGTACCACGCTGCAAAAGAAGAGCAGTCTCATAATGAGGGAAGGATTACTGAAATTAATGATATCATTGCTAGAGCAAATGTCATTGATGTTACGAAATTAAATAATGATGGAAAAGTTATCTTTGGCTCGACTGTGTTTTTAGAAAATTTAGATACTGGAGAAAAAATAAATTATAAGATTGTAGGAAAAGATGAAGCTGATCTCAAACAAAAATTAATTTATTTTCAATCGCCTATAGGTAAAGGTTTAATAGGAAAAAATAAAAATGATTTAGTTGAAATAAAAACTCCTGCCGGGGTCAAAAATTTTGAAATTAAAGACGTAAAATATATCTAATTGTTAACAATTTGACTTACTTGTTTATCTGAAATTTGAAAATTATTTTTCACCCATTCTTCCTCAATTATTTTTAATTTTGCACCCAATTGTTTACCCTCAGGAATATTGAATTTTTCCATTAAAAATTCTGCACCCACAGGCATTTTTGGTATTGTTTTATCTTTGTAGAAATCAATTAATCTTTGAATATTTTCAGAATTTTTTTTTGATTTTATTAAATAATAATTGAGAATATCAGTTACAGCTTGTTTTCCATTATAATAAAAAATACCATTAAAGTTTTCCTCTCTAAAAGTTTTTGGTCCAATTTTTTCCTTAAAAAAATTATCAATAATTTTAATTCTTTTTTGATCTTTTTTAGAAATATTAAATTTGTACATAAAATAATCTGCATTATCTGTCTCATCAATAATCATTAAAGATAATAGAAAGACAAAATCAGCCTTATTAATTATTTGTTTTTTTTTTGAGTTTAATTTTGAAAAAGTTTTTAAATTATTTAATTCAGGAAAAACAATTAAAAATAATTCTGAGCTCAATTTATCATCAGCTAATTTTTCTAATATTTCTAAGTGAGTTATTTTTTTTAGCTCATCTAATAGTCTCTCTTTAGATAATTTTGAGATACCACCGATATTAATTTTAAGTTTTCTGATTAATTCTGGATTATGCGGATGCTTTGAGTAATGGGCGAAAAATCTTAAATATCTTAAAATTCTCAAATAATCTTCTTTAATTCTTTTATCAGCGTCTCCTATAAAATTTACGAAACCGTTTTCTAAGTCTTTTTTACCCTCAAAAGGATCAAACAAGTTTCCATCTTCATCCGCGTAAATGGAATTGATGGTAAAATCCCTTCTTAATGCATCCTCTTTCCAATTTTTTGAAAATTTCACTTTTGCATGTCTTCCATCTGTTAAAATATCTTCTCTCAATGAGGTAATCTCAAATTTGTACCCTTCTATAAGTGCTGTAATTGTTCCATGTTCAATACCGGTTTCGTAATAATCAATTTTATTTTCTCTCAAAACTTCACAAACCTTTTGAGGATCAAGGTTTGTAGCCATATCAATATCATTTACTATTTCTTTATTAATGATTTTTCTTATGCAACCTCCTACAAATCTTACTTCACTATCTGATGAATAAGAATTTATGGCTTTAAATATTTTATTTGCTGGAGTATTTTTTGTTAAATCTCGAATACTTTGACTTATATAATTTAAATTATTTGATCTAAAAAAAATTGTATCTAAAAAATTTTTCATACTTGGCTGGGGCGCTAGGATTCGAACCTAGGATGCAGGTACCAAAAACCCGTGCCTTACCGCTTGGCTACGCCCCAATATTAAGTTCGTATAACACAAAAAAATCAAATTTATATAGTTTTTGAGGCTATACACCAGATATTTTTGTATTTTTGAATAAACCTTTTTTTCGCACGTTCACATCTTTTTTTTGTTTGAAAATATGCAACTAAAGCTGATCCCGATCCAGTCATTCTTACAAAAACTGGGTTTAGAGAATTCTCTAAATAAAGTTTCATATTTTTTAATCTTGGGTATTTTAAAAAAGCTATTGTTTCTAAGGAATTTTTCATATCTTTTAAAAAATTGATATCAAACATTTTTTTGGCTCCCTTGCCAAATTTTGCTTTATCAAACTTTCTAACCTTTGAATAAATATCCTTAGTCGAACAACCAAAATTTGGTTTTACGATTAATGGGTAAATTTTTTTTACATTATTGAAATACTTTATTTTATTTCTTGAATTTAAAATCTTACTTTTATGATTTAAGCCTAACATCACATCTGAACCAATTAACTTAGAAATTTTTAACATTTCCTTATTTTTGATATTGATTATTCTCTTATGAGCCAAATATCTTAGTATACTTGCTGCATTCATTGAGCCACCGCCAAGACCAGCTCTATCAGGTATAGATTTTTTGATTTTGATTTGAAATCTTTGGTTTTTCAAAAATTTTTTTTTTTCTAAGATTTCAAATAATTTAGAAATAGTATTTTTCTTACCTATCCTCCGAGAAAATTTTCCATTGAATGAAATTAAATGTTTTTTTGATTTAATTTTTTTGATCAAAATTATGTCGTGCAAATCTACGAAGCTTATTATGCTCTCTATATTATGCAAAGATTTACTTTTGCTTATAACATTTAATGCCAAATTTAATTTCGCGTGTGATTTTATTCTTGAAAAAGGCATTAAGAGCTTTTAAGACCTTCGATCATCTTAATATTAATTTTTTCAATTAATTCTTTTTCAGTATCTTTCATTTTCAATACATTGGTCCAAAAATATCTAGCCTGGATTTTTCTATTGAGCTTCCACAAAATATCGCCGTAATGGTCATTCACTATCGGATCATCCGGCATCAATTCTACGGCTCTTTTCAAAAATTTTTCAGCTCTTGGATAATCATCAGTTAAATAATAAGCCCAACCAATAGAGTCTATTATATATGGATCATCACTCTCAAGTTCGTAGGCTGTTTCCAGCATTTTAATCGCTTCATTAATTTTATAATCCCTCTCAAGCCATGAATAAGCAAGGTAATTTAGTATATAAGCATCGTCAGGTGTAATTTGGAGTGCATCAATTAAATCTTTATCGGCTTTTTCATAATTTTTAATTCGTTCATATGTACCTCCTCTTCGATAAAGAATATCTGACTTGATATCCGAATTATCATCTAAATTTTCAATAATTTTAGAGTAATATCTTATTGCTTCTTCATAATTTTTTGCTTTTTTATAAAAATTAGCAACATCAAATAATATTTTCTCATTTGGATTTTCAATTTTGTCAAAATTAAATTTAATAAAGTTAAGAGACTCTTGATTATTTCTTTGCGCTGAAATTATTTGCGCTTCTTTTTTTAATCTAAACCAATAGTAAAAATCATCATCCTTTTTAAATTTTTTAAGAACCTTTTTTGCCTTTTCATAATCTTTGTTAAAATAATGATTTTCTGCAACTAGTGATAAATTAAACACAAATCTTGGATTAAGAAAATTTGATAAATTTAAGTAAAAATTTGACATTTCGTAATTGTCTTGTGCAGAATACAGATTTGATATTAAAAACAAAAATTCAGCAATCAAATCATTATGATTTTTACATGAAAAGACCTCTTTAAATTTTTGTAAGTTTCCATTGTCGATCCAACTTTTACCTTGTGATAGTAGCAATGTTGAATTTAAAAATTCTATTTCATCAGTAATTACTTTTGCTTCATCTAAATTATCGTTTTCAACTAAGTAACTTATATAAAAATAAATATATCTAGTAAAATCCGATTCAGGATCATTAATCAATTTTGAGAAATATCTCCCTGTATTAGGATCATCTAAATAACACTTTTGAAATGTTTCTGAGATATAAGACAGTCTTCCAAAGTTTTTCTTATCGTTTAAAAATTTTTTTTCTTTAAAGAGATAAACATATTGTTTTAAGCTCTCTAAAATTGCTAAATTAAACCTATCCTCGTCTGCAAAATTATTTGCAATAGAAATATATTCATAGGCAATATCTAACTCATTTTTTTTTAAACTATCAATTATTAACAATAAATAAGAGTCGAAAAAATCTATATTTTCATTTTCATAATTTTGTTTAATAATTTGAATCGCTTGCAATACTTTATTCTCCAATACTAATGAAGATACATACCTTTTTAAAAATGGATCATGAGCATTAATCAAAATTTTAGATGAATTAAAAAAATCTAAAGCTTCAGAATTTTTTTTATTGCCAAAAGCAACTATACCTGAAAAATATTTTGATAAATTTTTAGAATCAATTTTTTCAAAAGAATTACTTTTCGTAAACAAAGTGTTCTGATAAAATAATAATACAATAAGTATAAATTTTATATTTTTAAGTACCATTACTACATTGTATGATTAAAAAGACTTTAAATCAAAATGCTAAATATGCTCAAGAATTCATGAAAACAATTGAAACTGATTTTATTTTTAGCGATAAACCAATCAATAGATTTAAAGTCGACTCAGCTGAAAATAAAGAAACTTCAATTAGTAAAAATGGATTGCTGAATGATCTTAAAACAAAGATTAATTCAATTGAAAATTGTAATTTAAAAAATAATTCTAAGAATTTGGTCTTGGGCGAAGGTAACATTAATGCTGATGTGATGTTAATTGGAGAAACTCCAGGAGAAATAGAGGATGAAACTGGCTTATGCTTTCAAGGAGAAGTGGGCAATCTCTTGAACAAAATGTTACTAGCAATCGATATAAAAAGAGAAAATATTTACACCACCTACTCAATTAATTTCAGACCACCAGAAGATAGAAAACCCACTGGACAGGAGATAAAACGTTATGCAATATTTTTAAAAGAACACATTGCGATAATAGATCCAAAAATTTTAATTTTAATGGGCAGCACAGCAATGGAGGCAATTACAGGATTAAGCAAAATATCTAATGAAAGAGGTAAGTGGAAAGAAATAATTTTAAAGAACAAAACTATTCCTATCATGATTTCTTTTAGCCCCTCCTATCTAATTAGATTTCCAGAAAATAAAAAATTTTCGTGGGCAGATCTAAAAAAAATTAAACAAAAAATTAAAGATTTAAATATTACGATTTAATGAAAACTATTGCTGGAGTTGATGAAGTTGGCAGAGGTAGCTTAATTGGACCTGTTTATGCAGCAGCCGTAATATTGAACAAGACCATCAATAAGAAGTTATTGAAAGACTCAAAAAGTTTAAAAAAAAATAAACGAGAATTTTTAGCTAAATACATAAAAAAAAACTCTATTTGGGCTACAGGTAAAGCTTCTGTCTCAGAAATTGAAAAAATAAATATTCTTCATGCAAGCCTATTGGCTATGGAAAGAGCAATTAAAAAACTCAAAAAAAAACCAAAACTGATTTTGGTCGATGGAAATAAAACACCAAATTTAAAAAATTATAAACTTCAATCAGTCATTAAAGGTGATCAAAAAATACCATCTATTTCTGCAGCATCAATCATAGCAAAAGTTACACGTGATAAAATGATCTCTAAGTTAGGTAAGAAATTTAAAAATTATTACTGGAGTAAAAATTATGGATATGGAACTAAACAACATCTTAAAGCTATAAAAAAATTTGGGATTACTTCTCACCATAGAAAAACCTTTTCACCGATTAGCAAGTTAAAATAGGTTTCACGTAGAAACACCAGATGTAGTTGTTGTGAACCACCATCATACAAATGGAATCCAAATAATTCAATCCTAGGTTGACCCAAGAATCTTTTTGGAGTCTAATTTATTTTTATAAAATGAATTTGGACTTTAAAAATAAATTAATAAATGGAGATAGTTTAAGGGAACTTAAAAAAATCCCCAGTGAGACTTTTGATTTAATTTTTGCTGACCCTCCTTACAACTTACAGTTAAGGAATGAGCTTATACGACCCGATAGGTCTAAGGTAAATGCAGTCAATGATGAATGGGATCAATTTGAAAATTTTAAAAAGTATGATGAATTTACCTACTCGTGGTTAACAGAATGTAAAAGAATTTTGAAAAAAAATGGCGCTATTTGGGTGATCGGCAGTTACCATAACATTTTTAGAGTTGGCACCGCTATTCAAAATTTAGGTTTTTGGATTTTAAATGACGTCATCTGGAATAAAAAAAATCCTATGCCAAATTTCAGAGGGACACGTTTTACTAATGCACATGAAACATTGATTTGGGCATCAAAATCAGAAAAATCAAAATACACTTTTAATTATCAATCTTTAAAATGTTTAAATGATGATCTTCAAATGAGATCGAACTGGGAGTTGCCGATTTGTAATGGTTCTGAAAGACTTAAAAAGAATGGTAAAAAAGTACATTCTACTCAAAAACCTGAGGCTCTACTTCACAGAATTTTATTAGCAACCTCAAATAAAAATGATTTAGTTTTAGATCCTTTTTTAGGATCAGGAACAACAGCAACAGTTGCAAAAAAATTAGGTAGAAAGTATTACGGAATTGAAAAAGAAAAAACCTATTATAAGGCAGCTGAACAACGACTAAAAAATACAAAACCTATAGAAGATGATTATTTAGATACTTTGCAAAATGGTAGATCTAAGCCAAGAATACCTTTCGGGTCATTGGTTGAATTAGGAATAATTAAACCAGGCACTACTATTTTTGATAATAAAAAGAAAATCAGTGCAAAAATTATGGCTGATGGAAGTATAAAACATGCCAAAAAAGAGGGCTCAATTCACAAGGTAGCTGCATCAATATTGGGAGCAGAAAGTTGTAATGGCTGGACTTATTGGCATTATAATCTTAATGGGCAAATAGTGCCTATAGATAATTTAAGACAAAGATTAATTTCAAAAAATTAATTATTATAAATTTTACCTAAATAAGAATCTAAAAACTTTTTGTTTTTAATAAATTTTTTCAAAAAAATATTTCTAAAAAAAACAGCCACAGGATTAGACAAATGAAATGCGAATTGATTTAGTTTAGATCTTTTATTGACCATTTTGGTTTTATTAACTCTATTCTTAAAGAAATCCCCTTTTAAGTTATTTTCAATACTTTTAAATAATTCATAAGCACCCTCTATGGATTGAGATGCCCCTTGAGCAAATGAAGGTGGAAAAGCAAAAAAAGCATCACCTATAAAATTAATGTTATCATCATTTGTTTTAAAAAAGTCTTTACTAACAAATACTGGGAATATTTTTAATTCCTTAATTTTATCAAAAAATTCTTTATTTTCTTTCGGAACCTTTTCTAAAACTTTTCTAATGAAGGAATTTTCTTTGAATAAAGAATAATTTTTTTGTTGTTCTAAAGTAAGTTCATACTTCATAATTGCTATAAAATTTAAGTCTCCATTTTGATTTACTGGATAAATTACCTGATGAAAATCAGAGCCTAAAAATAATGAAATATTTTCATTATCGATTTTGGAAGAATTTGTTATCTTTCCTCTAATCGCTAGTGTGTTGCTGTATTTTGGTTGACTTTTATTGTTGGAAATCAAACTTCTACTTTTTGAAAAAACTCCATCTGAAATGATTAAATAATCACATTCGAAAATTTCATTGTTTTCAAAAGTAAGTTGAATTTTCTGATTTTCTTTATTTATACTCGAGACATTATGATTAAATTTAATTAAATTTTCTATATCCTTTTTCAAAAAATTTATTAAATCAGATCTTTTCAAAGTAGTGTACTGACAATTCTCTGAATTAAAATCAGAGATATTCAAATCACATATCTTTTTGAAGTTTTTAGATGAAAAAAAAATAATCTTTTTTGGATTAAACTTTCTTGCATTTTCAAATTTATTAAATTCAATTTCATTTAAAAGCTTCACACTATTGACGGATAATTGAATTCCATAACCTTCCTCAAGATTAATCGAATTACTTTTCTCATAAATTACCACTTGATAATCTGAGTTTTTCTTAAATAAATTAGCAATAAATAATCCTGAAATACCAGCTCCGATAATGGCTATTTTTTTCATAAGTTGCCCTCTAAATACTTAACAACTTTTTTTGTAAATGTTGGCAACATAGAATTACCAATTTTTTTTTGATCAACCCAACAAGAAGAGGATATTTCTCTAACATTTTTTGGATATTGAATTTTGATATTCATATTCATGTTGGACATTTTAAAATTTATAGTTTTATTAAATTTTTTGGGTTTAGATAATTCCTGCATTGGAAATATTCTTAAGTTTTTGAGAAATTTAAATTTTGTATTTTTAACCAATAGATATTTTTTATCTTTTTTATAAACATTTAAAATAAAATACTTATCTATATTTTTTTTACTATTCTTTACAAGTTTGAAATCTTTTTTACGAAATGATTTACATTTTTTTGAAATTGGACATTTTAAACAGTTGGGATTTGTAGGTTTACAAATCAAAGCCCCTAATTCCATTAAAGCCTGCGCATAATCGCTAGACCTTGGGGATGTTCCTAATATTGATTTTTTTTTGTGTAGATTTTCCTTGGTAATTTCTTTTTCTTTTTTTAGAAAAAGATATCTTTTTAAAACTCTCTCAACATTTCCATCTAGCGGTATAAAAGACTTATTAAATGCAATAGCCAAAATTGCACTTGCAGTATAATTTCCAATTCCTGGTAAAGAAATTAAATCATCAAAAGTATCTGGTAATTTCCCTTGAAAATTTTTTTTAACAACTTGAGCAGTTTTTCTTAAATTTTTTACTCTAGAATAATATCCAAGACCTTCCCAGAGTTTATATAGTTTTTTGTCATTAGTTTTGGCAAGTGAGCTAAGATTTGGAATTTTTTTAATGAAGCGATTAAAATAAGGAATAACTGTTGCAACCTGAGTTTGTTGTAACATAAATTCACTTACTAATGTAAAATATTGCTTTTTAGTGGGTGAAACATTTTTTCGCCATGGTAATGATCTTTTATTTAAATCGTACCAATTGAGAATTTTTTTTGTTACAAATTGATCTTTCATATGCAATATAAAAAATATATTAAGCAGAGAACTGGTAGCATTCAAGGATTAAGGTCTTTCAATGACACTTTGCCAAAAAATATTAAAAAGTTTATTAATAAAAGAGGTCATATTTATTCCGAAACACTCAATAATTGGAAATTCATTGCTGGTGAAAAATTATTTAAAGTTTGTTATCCAAAATCTTTTAAGAATACTAACAAGTTCAGTGTAAGCACGCTCTTAATAATGGTGCAAAGAGGTCATGAAGTTGAGTTAGAATATTCGAAAAAAGAAATTATGGATAGAATGAATGCTTTTTTTAAAGATGAAGTTGTAAAACGGATTAAATTTACAAGTTTTAACGATGAAAATAAAATAGATAATCAGAAGATAATTCAGAACAAACCTGTGACAAACAATAAATATAAAAATAAACTTAATGATGTTAAAAATGAAGAAATCAAAAATTCTTTAATTGAATTAACTAAAGTTTTTAAAGAAAAATGAATAAATTATTTATATTTTTAATATTAATTTTTGGATTAACTACTAGTGCTAACGCAGAAATAAAGAGAATAGTTTCAGGAAATCAAAATGCAAAGATTACAATAATTGCCTACGAGTCTCTAACATGTAGTCATTGTGCAAATTTTCATAAAGATGTTTACCCCTCTCTTAAAAAAGATTTCATAGATACAGGACTAGTCAAAATAGAATTTCGACACTTTCCTTTAGATATTGCTGCTTTAAATGCTTCAAAAATTTCTCTGTGTAAACACAACAAAGAAATAGAGGACTATGTTTTAAATGATCGAATCGAGGGGACAAAAAATTTTAAAGTTAATTCTACTCCTACGATAATAATTAATAACGAAAAGTTCGAAAAATCTCTTAATTATAAAAATTTAAAAAAAACATTGGAAAAGCTGATATAAGTTAATCCATGGAGTTTAAAAAAATCCAACTCAATGGATTTAAGTCATTTGCAGATAAAACTAATTTCTTAATTGAAAATGGTTTAACAGGCATTGTTGGCCCAAATGGTTGCGGAAAATCAAATATTGTTGAATCTTTAAGATGGGTAATGGGTGAAACATCTGCAAAAAGCATGCGAGGATCAGGCATGGAAGATGTCATATTTTCAGGAACATCAAACAAACCTTCTAAAAATATTGCTGAAGTTTCGGTAACTGTTGCCAATGAAAATAACGAGGGTCCAGTGCAATTTAGAGAGTTAAACGAAATAAATGTTAGAAGAAAAATAGAAAAAGATAAAGGTTCGAAGTTTTATATCAATGATAAAGAAGTTAGAGCAAGGGATGCTCAAATGTTTTTCGCAGATTTATCAACTGGAGCTCACTCTCCATCAATGATTAGTCAGGGCAGAATTGGTGCCCTTGTTACTGCAAAACCTACTGATAGAAGAGCAATTTTAGAGGAAGCTGCAGGAATTTCTGGATTACATGTTAGAAGACATGAAGCTGAACTAAGGTTGAGCGCTGCAGAAAATAATCTAAAGAGAGCTGATGAATTAAGAAGGCAACAGGAAAGGCAACTAGCAAATTTACAAAAACAGGCTGAAGAGGCTACAAAATACAAAAATATTTCTGATGAAATAAAAAAAATTGAAGCAGGACTATATTATCTAAAATTACTAGAGATCGATAAAGAAATTAAAATAGAAAATGAAATTAATACAGAAGCAGAAACTGAAGTCAGTGGTTTTAATAATAAAATTAACGAATTAGAGAAACTGATTAAAACTGAGGTTGATAAAATAACTCCTCTACGAGAAAAAAATATTGAAAATTTATCGAAGATCCAAAGGCTAAACTTAGAACTAAAAAGTCTAGATGAGGAAAATAGTAGAATTCAAGACGAAATAGAAAACGTAAAAAAATCTCTACAAACAATAGATGATGATATTAGTAGGGAAAGAGGAATAGTGATTGATGCAAACTCAAATGAAAAAAGACTGAAAGAAGAAAAAAGTGAGCTTATTGAAATCGACTCAAAATATTATCAAACTGAGAAACAATCGAATGAAGATTTGGAAAACAGCAAGAATAAGTTAAAATCAGAAATCGATAAAATTAAACAATTAATTAATTCACAAAAAAATGATGATGCAATTAAATCACTAGATGATTGCCAATTTGTCATCGAAGAATACGCAGATAGTTATAGTAAAAATCAAAATATCAAAAGAGAGTCTGTCAAAAGAAATGAGAGAATTGCAATAATTGATAAGGAGATTGAGAGTTGGAAAAATCTTTTATCTAATTCGGAAAAAATGGTTGCAGAATTAAGTGATAGAAAAAATAAACTTAATGTGCAACGAGATAAACTTGATAATCAACCAAAATTTCAGGCAGAAAAAAAAGGGCAAATTTCAGAAAATTTGAGAATTTCTGAAAATGAAAAAAATGAGAATGAGCAAATTATCAATACCACAGATGAAAAAATTGACACTCTTAGAAATCAACTAAACGAGATACAAGAACAATCTATTCAGATAAGAGAACGAAAAGCAAGTTCAGGGGCAACAATTGAAGGACTTAAAAAAAGAAAAAATGATTTAGTTGATAGAATAATTTCTGAGCTAAATCTTACGGAAGAAAACATTTTAGAAAATTCAAATTTATTTGGTGTCGAAGAACTGCCTGATGCTGTTAATCAAGAAGACTTATTAGATAAAAAAAAACAAGAGAGAGAAAAATTAGGCTCAGTTAACTTAAAGGCTGACGAAGAGACAGTAAAGTATGAAACAGAAATTAAGAAAATGGAACAAGATAGAGCAGACTTAGTTACAGCAATTATAAAACTTAAAGATAGTATTAATGAATTAAATCAAAAAGGAAGGGAAAGACTAATTGAGGCTTTTGATAAGGTAAATAGAAAATTTAATGAGGTTTATACAAAATTATTTAATGGTGGAAATGCTAAGCTTGAATTGGTTGACTCTGATGACCCTTTAGAAGCTGGTTTGGAAATGTTAGTAAGTCCTCCTGGAAAAAGACTCCAATCAATAACTTTATTGTCAGGTGGTGAGCAGGCTTTGACTGCACTATCTTTGATTTTTGCAGTTTTTTTAACTAACCCCTCGCCTATATGTGTTTTGGACGAGGTTGATGCACCTTTAGATGATGCCAACGTAACAAGATTTTGTGGCTTGCTTGAAGAACTAATTAAAATTACAAATACCAAATTCATCATTGTTACTCACCATGCTTTGACAATGTCAAAAATGAATAGACTTTATGGTGTCACCATGCCTGAAAAAGGAATAAGTCAACTTGTAGCTGTTGATTTACAAAAAGCAGAAAGCATGGTTGCTTAAGTAATTAATTAAAATGTCCAAAGATCCATTCAAAACTCGCTTAGAGATTGCAAAGAAAAAGGTTTCAAAAAGAGATCTAGAAAATAAAAAAGATAATCAATCTCCAATTGGCACTGCTTTTAAGCTAAGTACTGAGCTAGTTTCAGCAGTCGCCGTAGGGACAATTATTGGGTTTCTTTTGGACAAGACCTTTGGTACTAAACCCTGGTTAATTTTAATATTTTTTTTTGTAGGGGTAGTTGCAGGGATAATTAATGTAATTAGATCCGCAAAAAAAATGCAAAAATAGATAAGGATTTATGGCAGCTAACCCAATGACACAATTCGAAGTTTATAGAATTGGTCCAGAAATAAAAGTAGGCGCTTTTGATATTTCTTTTACCAACGCTAGTTTATTCATGGTCATAAGTTCTCTTGCGATTTTAATAATATTCAACCTTGGTTCAAAGAAAAATTCAATACTTCCGAATAAGATCCAACTCTTAGCTGAATTAAGCTATTCATTTGTCTCAAAAATGATCAGCGATACTGCTGGTTCAAAAGCTAAACCATATTTTTCATTTATCTTTTCATTATTTATGTTTGTTTTGTTTTGTAACATGTTCGGCATGATACCTTACACTTTTACAGTGACTAGTCATATCATTGTGACTTTCATATTAGCAGCTTTTATTTTTATTGGAGTGACTGTTATTGGTTTTATAAAACATGGCTTTGGTTACTTAAAACTATTTGTTCCAAGTGGTGTTCCTATCGTACTTTTACCATTAATTGTGGTCATTGAAATTATTTCATATCTAAGTAGACCTATCAGCTTATCAGTAAGATTGTTTGCAAACATGATGGCTGGACACACTATGATGAAGGTTTTCGGGGGCTTTGTCGTAAGCCTCGGAATTGTTGGTGGATGGCTTCCACTGAGTTTTTCAGTTGCTTTAACTGGTTTGGAGATACTAGTTGCTTTTCTTCAAGCTTATGTTTTTGCAATTTTAACATGCATTTATTTAAATGATGCATTAAATTTACACCATTAACTTATAAGGAGGATATAATGGAATTAGAAGCAGCAAAAATGATTGGAGCAGGACTTGCAGCAATAGCTTTAGCTGGGAATGCCTCAATTAAATCCAGAGTTTTGGATTTCACAAATCTTCTGGCTCGTACTCACTTTTGGAGTGCTGTATATTGTTTTATCCAAACTTATACTACCCAAAATAAGTGCAAACTTAGAATTAAGAAAATCACAAATCCAAGAAAATATTGAGGCAGCTGAAAAACAAAGAGAAAGTAGTGAAGCTAAACTTAAAGAATTTGATGGGATTATTCTTAAAAGTAAAATTGAAGCGAAGAACATTTTCAAAGATGCTAGAGAAAAAGTAATCAAAAATATTAATTCTAAAAAAGAGATTTTAGATAAACAAATTGATGATGAAATTAAAAAAGCTGAAATAGAAATAGATACTTTAAGACAAAGTGCTCCAGAAAAAATTAATAAAATTGCAGTTGTAACATCTACTGAAATTTTAAAAAAATTAATTGGAGCAGAAGTTAATAATAGCAGTATCTCTGCGATTGTTGATGATCTAGTAAAAAAAAATGGAGATAAATATTATGGTCATTGATTCAACTTTTTGGGTCGCAGTCTCTTTTGTAATATTTTTTGGGGGTCTGATATATTTAAAAGTACCTCAAAAAATTAATACTATTCTTAATAAATTAATCTCAGACATAAAAAATGAGATTGATGAAAGTGAGAAACTGAGAAGTGAAGCAAAGATATTATTAGATAATGCTCAGAAAAAATTAGACACAGCGCAATCTGAAAGTAAGGAAATACTTGATCAAGCAAAGAAAGATGCTGATAAATTAATCATTGAGCTTAATGATAAATTTCATAAATCCTCAGAAATTAAGAAAAATTTGGCTAAAAATAAAATTAATCAAATGAGAGAGGTAGCGATTAAAGAGATTAAAGATGCATCTGTTAAAATAGCTATAGACTCTGTAAAAAAAATAATAACAACCTCAGTTGATAAATCTAAACTTGATACGCTGTTTCAGAAAAATTTAGAAGAAACTAAAGAAGAGTTAAAAAAAATTAACTCATAATACTTTTTACAATTTATCCAAAAAAATATAAGTTATTATGATGAATTCTGTAGTTATAGGTTCTGGTTTTGGTGGTATAGCAGCTGCTCTTCGCCTTAAAGCTAAGGGTCACAATGTTACATTAATTGAAAAACACAAAGACCTAGGTGGTAGAGCAAGAGTTTTTAAAAAGAATGGGTTCATTTATGATGGTGGTCCAACAGTAATTACAGCTCCATACTTAATAAATGAATTATTTGAATTATTTCAAAAAAATCCAAATGATTATATTAAATTAACACCTCTTAAAGTTTGGTATCAATTCATTTTTGAGGATAAATCAAAGTTCAATTACTCTGGTGACGAAAATGAAATGAAAAGACAGATTGAGCTTATTAATAAAGAGGATGCTCAAGGATATGAAAAACTTGTTAATTTCACCAAAAAAATTTTTGATAAAGGTTTTACAGAACTAGCTGATGTACCCTTTGACAAGCCTTCAGTGATGATGAAACAATTACCCGCATTACTCAAACTCAAAAGCTATAAGTCAGTATATTCACTAGTATCATCTTATATTAAAAATGAAAAATTAAGAAGAATGTTGAGCATGCATCCTCTTTTAGTTGGTGGAAATCCATTTACCACAACTTCAATATATGGATTGATTTTATACTTAGAAAAAAAATGGGGCATTCACTATTCTGGAAAAAAAATAGAATGGAATATTCAATGGGTTTATTTGTTTATTATTTTGGAACCAAGAAAATTTACGATAACGTTGAACATCACACCATTAAATTTGGCAATAAATATAAAGAGCACCTAGATGACATTTTTAATCATAAAGAATTAAACAATGATATAAGTTATTATCTACATAGACCCACTGCCACTGATAAATCCATGGCACCAGATGGACATGATTGTTTCTATGTTCTAGTTCCTGTTCCTAATAACCAATCAAAAATTGATTGGTCGTTAGAAGGTGAAAAAATGAAAAATTTAGTAGTGGAGAAAATGGAGAAAGACTTAATGCCAAACTTAAAAGAAAATATTGTTGAAGATTTTTATTTGACACCTGACTATTTTGAAAAAGATCTCAATACAAAATATGGTTCTGGTTTTTCTATACAACCAAAATTCTCGCAATCTGCTTACTTTAGATTTCATAACAAATCTGAAATTTATAACAATTTATATTTTGTTGGTGCGGGAACTCATCCTGGGGCAGGTGTACCTGGAGTTCTTTCCTCAGCAAAGGTTTTAGATAAAATTTTATAATGTCGTCTAAAAATTATTTATCTATTTACGCAAAATCGTTTAATTGGGCTGGTTTTTTTTTACCAAAAAAAACCTATAAAAATTGTTCTTATTTATACGATTTTTGTAGAGTTGTAGATAATATTGCAGATGACGAAGGCGAAATAGAAATAAAAAAAATAAAATTCCAAAAATTTGTAAGTGATTTTAAACAAAAAAATTTTGAGGATCCTGTTATTCAAAATATGTGGAATATTATTAATGAATTCAATATTTCTCTGGAAATAATTTATGATTTATTTGATGGGATAGAGTCCGACATAAAACAAAATGTAAAAATAGATACTAGAAAAGATCTTTTAATCTATTGTTATAGAGTAGCTGGAACAGTCGGGCTGATGATGGCAAAAATTTTAAATGTGAACAAAAAACAATCTCTTAAATCTGCAATCGATCTTGGTATAGCAATGCAACTCACTAATATATCCAGAGATGTGATTGAGGACTCAAAAAAAAATAGATCTTATATAAATGGAAATTTTGAGGAAATTAACTCAACTATTAAACTTGCAGATACATTTTATAAAAATTCATTTTATTCAATAAGAGAAATTCCACTAAGCTTTAGATTTAGTATCTTAGTTGCTAGACGAATATACAGAAAAATTGGATATAAAATTTTGAAAAAGAAAACCTTTGAAAATTATAGTAAATCTGGAAAAATTTATGTTTCAAACTTTGAAAAAGTTTTGGAGACGATTTTATCAATTTATGATCTAATTATACTTTCTTTATTAAATAAAAATGATGATCAAATTGAACACGATCATTTATTGATTAATAAAGAAATTAATCTTGATGAAAGAATTTGATTACATAATTATTGGAGTACAAAAGAGATAAGACCTGGTCTTTTTGGAGAGTATCTGAGCATAATTTTGATGATTGTGTCATAAAAAATTGGAAAAATTTTTCAGTTAATGCAGCTAATAAAACTAATTTTCTTGAATGTGAAAATTATCCATATCAGAGCATCGATAGTGGTTTGTTTTATGAGAAAATAAATAATTCATTAAAGAAAAATAAAAATATCTTTTTTTTAAAAGAACTAAAAGACATCAACACCAAAAATTCATTTATATTCAATAGCGTTCCTTCTATCAAAAAAGACTTTAGAAATTTATGGCAACACTTTTGTGGAGTTGAAATAGAGACAGAGAATAATTATTTCGATGAAAAGAGATAGGTGCAATTCCACTTTTTTACCCATCATTTCAAAATGAAAAAAATAAAATTAATATTGGAACTGCTGGTGGTATGACAAGATTAAGTACAGGATATACCTTTTTGAATATACAAGAACATAGTAAATTTATTAGAAAAAATATTGAAAATATTCATAATACTAAAAAATTTGAAATCGGTAAAAAATATCAATTTTTGGATGAAATATTTTTACGTGTTCTTGAAAAACATCCAAAAAAAATGTCGGAAATTTTTTTTAAAATGTTTCAAAGTTCACCTAAAACAATTATCAAATTTCTTTCCAATAAGAGTAATTTTCTTGAGGATTTGACTATAATTTTAAAAATGCCAAAATGGATTTTTATCAAAGCTTTATTTTATTAAACCTAAATGAATATGAATATAAAAAAAATAAATCTTAATCATTCTTTTATTTTTTTTTTATTCTGTAACATTTTTTCTTTAATACTATTTAAATTTAGTAACTTTATATTGTCACCATTATTTTGCTTATTTTTAATTTTAATTATTGGTGTATCACATGGGTCTTTGGATCATGTCAAAGGTGGTAAGCTTCTAAAGATTTTTAAAATTGAAAATATATCTCTATTTTATCTTTCATATATCTTTTTAGCTGTAATGGTTGTAACACTTTGGATTTTTATACCATCTATCTTGTTAATAATATTTCTACTGGTTGCCTCATATCATTTTGGTAAAGAGGATACACAATTTTTGCATAACTATAATTCACACTTCATGGGGATAATGTATTTTCTAAAGGGATCTCTCGTTATTTTGGCACCATTATATTTTCATTTTGATGAAACTATAGCAATATTTAAATTATTATTAATTGATAATGAAAATTTTTATTCAAGTTTAAGTTTTATTGAGAATAATAAATTAATAGATTTAGGGATAATCTTAAGTTCTATTTCGAGTATTATTCTGTTTATTAAAAAATTTAATTTCAAGAATTTTTCTATTTTTTTTGATTATTTTTCTATATTGATTTTAAATTACTATCTCTCTCCTTTAATAGCATTTACTGCTTATTTTTGCTTTTTACATTCTGTAAGACATAGCATCACATTAATTTACGAATTAGATAACAATAATATTAAAAATGGGTTATTGATTTTTATTAAAAAAGCTATGCCACTTACTATATTAACTGCTATTATTTGTTTAGTTGGTATTTATTTGCTCAATTTTAAATATGATTTTGATAACTCGATTATTAAAGTCATTTTTATAGGTTTGGCGTCTTTAACATTTCCACATATATTACTTGAGTATCTTTTAGATAAAAATGAAAAACAAAGAACTTAAAATATTGTTATCTGCTCCGCGAGGATTTTGTGCCGGTGTTGAACGAGCAATTGAAATTGTTGAAAAATCAATTCAAAAGTATGGTTCTCCAGTTTACGTTAGACATGAAATAGTACACAATAAATTTGTTGTTGATGACCTAAGGAATAAAGGTGCAATATTTGTGGAAGAGCTTGAAGAAATTGAAGACAAAACAAGACCAGTTATTTTTTCTGCACATGGTGTTCCAAAAAAAATTCCACAAGATGCAAAAAACTATAATATGACTTATGTTGATGCAACATGTCCCTTGGTTTCTAAAGTTCATAGAGAGGCTGAAAATCTTCATAAGGCTGGATACCATTTAATCTTAATAGGGCATGAAAATCATCCTGAAGTAATTGGAACAATGGGGCAACTGCCCAAAGGATCTATCGACCTTATACAAAATGAGGATGAAGCAAAGAATTATGATCCAAAAAATTCTGAAAAAATTGCCTATGTTACTCAAACAACACTATCAGTAGATGATACAAAAGAAATAATATCAATACTTAAGGAAAAATTTTCAAATATTAGGGAGCCTGCTAAAGAAGATATTTGTTACGCGACAACTAATAGACAAATGGCTGTTAAAAACATTGCAAAAAAGTGTGATATATTTTTTGTTATTGGTAGTCGAAATTCATCTAACTCAGTAAGACTTGTTGAAGTTGCTAAAAAATCGGGGTGTGAAAACTCAATACTGATCCACTCACAAAGTGAAATTCCATTCAACTTAATTGAAAATTCAAATATAATCGGAATTTCATCTGGTGCGTCTGCCCCTGAAATACTTGTCGAAAATTTCATTAAAGAATTGAAAAATAAATTTGCAGTCACTATAGAAGAAGTGGAAATTATAAAAGAAAACGTTGTTTTTCGTATTCCAAAAAAATTAAATTAAATGGCTGTTTACACAAAGATAAATAAGAAAGATATTTCGTATATTAATAAAAAATTTGAAAATCAAAAATTTTTAAGTTTTAAAGGTATCAAACAAGGTATTGAAAATACTAATTATTTATTAAAATCAAAAAACAATAAATTTATATTAACTATATTCGAAAAAAGAGTTCAAAAAAAAGAAATACCTTTTTTTATGAAATTAATGGATCAACTAAATGATTTAAAGATAAGATGTCCAAAACCATTGAAAAATCGTGATGGAAAATATCTGTTTAAAATAAAGAATAAGGTTGCTTGTGTTGTTTCATTTCTTGATGGAAAAGATAAAAAAAATCTTAGTTTGAATAATTGTTATGATATTGGAAAAACTGTAGCTCAAATGCACTCTTCCTCGAAAAAAATAAGATTGTTTAGAAAAAACTCAATGAATATAAAAAATTTAAATCCATTATTAAAAAG
>LULI01000066.1_pt1 | contig 26545 bp, 33 predicted proteins | sample 728191 | NCBI WGS metagenome assembly LULI01 (sample SAMN03860293, study PRJNA289734) | marine metagenome | biome: seawater column; feature: ocean; material: water; isolation source: Red Sea water column Station 169 - depth 50m | place: Saudi Arabia: Red Sea | collected 2011-10-15 | depth 50 m | reverse complement strand
GTCTAGCAGGCTGTCACAAAATTGACCCCCCCTAGCAGCCTAGAAACGCAGGTTTTGCTCCAAAATCGGGGTTTTTGAGCCGTTAGAGGGGGTTGTTTGTTTGTGTTTGTTTGTAAAGTCTCCGACACAATCGACCGATGATGCTCATGGCTTCGAGCCAGAAAGGAATCCAACATGATCAACATCAGTTCCATCGTGACCGGCATCGTCTCGGTCTTCTCAGCTCCCCTCGAAACTCCTGCCGGCAAGGTTGGCATGACCGACCTCGAGATCGCCATCTGGGTCGTTGAGAGTAATCAGCATCCCGGAGGCGAGCCCTTCTTCGCCGATCGGGGATGGACCGCCGGCCCGCTTTGCATCTCCAAGGGTTATCTCGCAGACAGTCGAGTACCAGGTCGATGGCCCGATGCGGTCTTCGACTTGGACTTCTCGGTTCAGGTCTTCCGAGCCTATATGGCCCGCTGGGGATCAGACGACCGCCGGCCGGATGGCATGTCCCAGGAGGAGTTCTGGGCTCGCCTGCACAACGGAGGCCCCCAAGCCGCCAAGGCGACCGGCAAGAAGAAAGAGAGACTCGATCGATACTGGGCCAAAGTTTGTAAGGTCTTGGACCAGTTCGACTGATCTCGCCCCGTTGCGAAGGAGGGAGCCCCCGCTGGTCGGGGGTTCTTTCGTTTCAGGAACACTCGCCCCATTCCGAGAGGACCTTGAGGATCGCCTGGAAGCCGTTGTTTGTCTGGGGGTGATATCGGAAGCCGGCAAGGTCTGAGAGGACTTGAAGGAGATCCTCGAAGCCGACGAGGCCGTCCTCGTTCAGATCTGAAGGGCATGAGTTGTCGGCGTAGTAATTTACCGAGTAAGGCGAAGGGTCGCACGGGTAGCCATTGCCGCATGCCCAGCGAATGACCCCGCCCGAAGAGAAGTAATCCGGCCCCGTGAATCGAGCTATGTGAAACGATCCCGGGTGCTTTTCGCTTTCCCAGTCGACATCCGCATCCCATCGGATGAGATCCCCAAAGTCGATCTGAGAAGCCGATTGGCAGCATTGCTGGAAGGGAACTTGTCCCGTCGGTAGAGGGAGCCAGAACTTCAGGACAGGCGAGTCCATCAGGTCCTTATGTTGTTGCTGGACCAGGGGGTAGCGATACGAAGGGTTCAGGTTCCCATACTTTCGCCCTACGGGACCATGCAGGATCCAAGAATCACACCAGAGATATTCCAGGTCGATCAGGTCGGCTTGTCTGGGACAGCATCCTTCCGGCCCTTCGAACTTCCAATTCACCGGCGTGAACTTGGCGCCAAGATATCGGGTTCGCTGGTATGGGTTCGATTGGACACAATCCCAAGGAGTCCCAGGTATGTCGCAAGGGATGACCGTCCCGTCTGGAAGTTCCCAGTCTCCGAAGCCAGAGCGAGCCTCCTCGTACTCGATGCATTCGAGACAGTTGTCGAGCCAAGGGTACAGATTGTCGTTCCGGTTTTTGAAGACAGGACCTTCGAGAGCCCATCCAAAAGACCTAGAAGGGGACTCGTTGCCCCGTGTCGATCCGATCATATAAGGCGGCCGAGGATCCCCGTTTGGCTTGCTGAACTCTGGATCGAAGCCGGTTTGAATGTAGACGTCAAAAGTTCGGCCGAAAGGCGTCAGCCGGCCAAGATCATCGACCCAGACCGCGACAGAATCAGGATCTGAGGGTTTGGCTCCGTTGTCGAGTGAGCCCAAGAGGATCAGTCCGGCAAGAATCATCTCGTCTCCCATCTTTTGTGACGGACGACCGTCGACATGACCTCCGATGCGGTCTCAATACGCGGAAGATGAGACATCTGTTCGCGAGCGGTCTTGTCCTTATGACATTCCAGACAAATCCCTTGAAGATTGGTGTATTCGTCGCCCCCGCCCTGTGACAGCGGGATGATGTGATCAACCTGGACAGCTTCGGCCCGGTTGCAGACTTTGCAGACTGCATCTCGAGCGAGGATCTGGGCTCGGAGCTTCATCCATCGATGTCCCCGATTCGGGCGAGAGGAGTTGTCTCGTCGGGGTTCTGGCCCCCGATCTCGTTTGCCGAGCGGGACCAGGCGTCCGTCTCCGGTGACTCGATGGATCATTTGCGTCTTCTCCTGGGGAAAGTTGAGAGACCCGCTAGAAGCATCATCCCGCTTGTTGGGACGAAAATCTGGTCAGGGTCTGAAAAGAAGATAGGTGAAAGGCCGTATCCCGTAAGTATCTCCTGATCATAAAGCAGGGGAATAATCGGAGGAACATCCGAAAAGAGAACACTTTCATCAGCAGAGATGTAGCTTGATCTGATTGATGCGGCTGGAGTTTTCATCGACTCATCTGGCGACGCGGACACGATCGTCGGACTTGCCCCAACTGGGTCAGGAGAGCCAAAAGATACTGCTTCCAGAGTTGACGAAAGACCTAAGGCAAAATCGAGTGATTCTTTGCCGACCAGAGTTGCGAGGACGGCCAGAGCAATCGAAAGTCTCTGGTTCTTGACGCTCATCTCCTTGCATCGGCCCTCACAGTCGGAAAGCTTCTTCTGCTCTTGAGCGTGCCGACGATCGCACTCCGGACAAGTCACTTCACGCAGTCGCCGTCATGCCGGCAAAGCTTTTTGAGGACGCGTTGCTTGTGAACCATGCCCAACACAAAGCCGAGGACGAGGGAGCCGATTATCGAGAAGACGGTGTACATGGGGAGACCTTTTTCACTGTTCTGAGGGTTGAGATAAACATTCCGGCGCCGATGATCAGAGCGACGATCGCCGCCGGTACTAGGAGTGTTTCGTTCAGTGCGAGGAACATCGGAGGCACGAGGGAGATTCCGATCCCAATGAAGAGCGTCCGCCTGCCCATCGGCCCAGGCATCAGAACCATCGACACAATCCCCGCCAAAATCGCAAGAGCCCCCGCAAAGCTGAGAGGCCAGAGCGTCGCTGCTATATCTGAGCCTGGGGTCGTCAGTTGCGGGACCGAGATCGACCTCGGCCCGCTCTTGGGTAAAGGGATGGATGATCCTCCGGTCGTGTTGCAAGCCGTCAGGAGGAATCCTGAGATGTACGCTAGATATCTCATCGGCCGCGGAGGTCCCGTTCCAAAGCGTCGAGCTTGTTCTCGAGACGGTTGATTCTCTCCCCCTGGAGTTGTTGAGAGACCGCAATCTCAGACAAAAGGCGGTCGTGTCGCTGGTAAGCCATAAAGAAGGCGGAGATGATTGTCATCGAAATGGCGAGAAGACCGACCCAGTCCTTGGAGGAGAGTGAGACGGACTCTGGAGTTGGTTTAGGCGTCTTTTGCATGCTTGGCGAGTCGACTGATGGCTTGAACTGCTCGGAGAAGTAAGGCGAAGATGTCGTCCTTTGCTTCTGGTAGTTCGGATTTCGCCGGCGTGACATATCCGAGATCCAGGTCAGTGTGATACGAGCGTTTGTGATCCTTGGACCTTCGGATCTTCTTCCCGAGTGATTTTTGATACAGATCGGGGAGCCTTCGGTTGAATGCCGTCTTGGCAAGTTGCCGCCATCTGGAATCGATCTCGTCGCCGTATCGGATGACGATCGCGGACCAGATGAGCCAGCATTCGGAAACGATGTCATCACGGGACCAAAGAGGGAACTTCCGCTCCCGTTGGGCTTTGGACGCGTAGACGTTGAGATACTCCAAGATCTCGTCGTCAGTCGGCCCCGACATCAAAGTCCCCCAAGGTGATCTCGATAACCCGGAGATACCAGGACTTCTCGGATTGATTCCATCCCCAGCCCCAGATCTCGAGACGTCTTCCAGGGCATGAGAGCCAGTCCCAAGAGTTTTCCCTCTTCTCTCCGAGAATCTTGTTCTTCCGAGCGGCGACGTTGGAGTCCGAAGTCGCTTGGATCGCTAAAGTCTCAAACGGATTGATCGCCAAGAAGTCGATGAAGCCGTACAAGTCCCGCTTGATCCCTCGAGTCCCTGGGATGACCTGCTCGACGTTCTGGACGAGATAGCCTTGGCCCTCGAGCGTCGTCTTCGTGAGCGGGTTTACCCGATCGCAGTTCCGACGCTTCTTCGCCATCACTCGTCCTCTTCTTCTGGTTCGTCCTCGATCGGTTCTTCCTCAATCGACCATCTTGATATTTGCAGATCAAATTTGGCCGTGTCCAAAGCCCCGACGATTTCATGGATCGAGATATTCCATTCGAGACGCCATCGCTCGACGAGTTGCCGGATCTCGCCGGCCAGTTTCTCAGATGGATCTCTCGAAGAACTCAACAAGGGACTATTCGGCGCCGGCCGCTTCCCGTAGTTCTCGAATGAGCTTCAGCATGAAGGCGGTCGGATCGACGATCGCTCTCTTGGGGTTGTTGACCCCTTCGACATAGGCGGCCGTGAATGCCCCTACAACCGTCTCCCAGTCTTCCGGAGACATCCGGCCCGCCGAGAGGACCAGACGGTCCCCAGAGAGCCTGAGAGACGATCCGTTGGCTTCCCGCTTCCGGTTGAATTTGTCGGCGTAGTCCCGGACCAGATCTCTCACCGAAAGCCCATCTCCCCCCCCCTCGACCGACTCCCCCCTCGGGGGGGATTTAGGGGGGGAGGGTTTCTTGTTCTGGTTCTTGTTCTGGGCGCCGTACGCAGCGCGTGACGTACGCGTTTTGTCACGCGTGACGTTATGCGTACGGTCTCCTTCTTTGGCGGATTTGCGTTCTCGATATGCTCTTTGACGCTCCGCCTCCGTCTCTCGCTTTTCGGTCGCCCGTTGCACCTCCTCCGTCATTTTGCCATTCTCGAGATATCGCTCGCCGGTGTCTGGATCCTCGACGACGTCGAATTTGGACCGTATCAGATTCCAGGTCGAGATCGACATCCCCGGACAGGCGACTTGGAGCTGCTCCAGATCGTCTGGGATCTTCTGGCCGGAAGCCTGAATCGCAAGGAGGGTAATGTAGGCCCCTCGAGCCTCGAGCGGGAGCATGAAGACCCCGCCCATCCAATCATTCGGGAAGAAGCGTACCCAGGCGTTGTTCTTGTCCTTCATCTGAGATCCTTTCAAGTATTCGCATTTGAGCTTGTTTGTCGACTATCGCCGCCGTCCAGTGAACTGAGGAGACCCTTCTCCTCCATAAGATCGGGCTAGTGTGAGCCAGATTTATGATTCTTTGTCGGATCAGGTCATCCAGCTCCATGAGCCTATCGGTGATTTGGCCATTGACCCACTCGGAGAGAACGACCCATTCTCCGTCGATTTTGCCGGCAGGGGCTTTCCCGGTCCTGAACATCTTGAGAAGACATCCTCGACCGTACCCCCGAACACCGGGAAGCCGGGATCTGAACTCGATCCCAGCCTCGCCGGCCGTCATGGTGTGACGCTTCGTCGAGATCAAAACGGAATCTCATCTTGCGTCGGTTGCTGAGGCTGGACCTGCCCAGTCAGCCGCTCTTGGGTCGCTTGGGTGACATGGTTGGAGATGCCCTGGGCGATCGCCTGAGTCGGGAAGGCGCCGGGAGCCCGGACGCGGACGCATTGCATCGACCGACCTTGGAAGTGCGTCATGTCCTGATAGACCTCAATTTGTTTGCCGGCCCAAGCCTCAGTCGCTCCGCCATAGAGTTGAGCGATCGAGTTGGCGTTGGTCTTGTTGAGCCCAAGACGCTGAGTGATTTCTTGGAAGCCGACGCAAGGCTTTGAAGTCCCGTCGTCGAATGTCTCCGAGACGACATCGGTCATCGTCAGAACTCGAGGTTGGGGCAGATCAGCCGCTTTGAGATAGGCCGAGGGAAAGAAAGAATTGATATCTGGCATAAGTGATCCCTCCAAGGATCAAAGGAAGAGCGGACCCTTCCCGTATGGTTGAAGTTGAGAGTACGGGACACGGTGTCCGGCTCTCCGTTGATTTGTGTTCCGATCATCCCAGAGGAACTCGTTCTCAGAGGCGAAGAGTTCATCCCTGGAGATATACCCGACCAGAGCCGTGAATGCATCCTCAAGATCGACGACTACGCAGACCCAATACTCGGCGACCTTGTGCCGGTCGTTCTCATAAGCGTACAAAGACCTGAAGTTGGGATGCTTCCCTTTGACCTCGAGCCGGACCCCGCGGTAGATGATGTCCCAGTATCCCCTTGGGTCTGGGTTCAGCTCCGAGCCGGCGAAGGTGTCCAGGACAGTCCGCTCCGCCAAGGCTCCGATCAATTGACGCTGGAAATAGTCGTGATTCCCGGTCTGGGTTCGCCTGGCGAGCGATCCATTCTGACCTGTTCTCTCGACGGCCTGAGCCCAAGCCTCTGCGTGACGTTGCTGGTCGATGTCAAAGACTGGACCTTGAATGTAGTCGCCGTGTTTGTTGAAGTATCCGCTCATACTGGGTGCAAACTCCGGTTTCTGTATAGGGACAAAAGTCGAATTTTTTCAAACTCCAGACAAGCTCTCATTAGTTCAGGCTTAGCACAGAATTTTCGGGGGGTGTTTTCTAATCTTTCCATACATAGATCGACGATTTGGATTTGCCTGATCAGTCTTTCAGCCCAAGCGTCGACCATTGTTGGACACCATTCTCCGAACCATTCTTCATATTCAAACATAAGTTTCGCCATCCAGCGATTCTTGTGTTTGTTGTATGAGACACCCCGATAGGTACTTCTTTTCTTGTCCCAGGGATCAGCATGAAGATTCTTCAAGAAACAGTTCAGACTTGGGGAACACAGTATGACCTTTCCAGGTCCGTATTCTTTGCGTCTTGTCATGATCCCGACAGCGTCCGACTCGATGATGTATTCAGCAAATGTTCCATCGAGGGCTTTCATTTGCTCCTCGACTTCAAGAACGAAAAGTCTTGGATCATCTCTCCATTGTTTGTCGACTCTTCTTGTCTTGTCGTTCAGATGTCTCTCGACTCTTTCGCAGATCAAGAAACGAATACCGTCGCCTTCTCGCAAAAAATCTACACCGAATGTTTTTAGTTCGCTTCTCACCCCTCGAACTCCTGAAACCAAGGCATGATCCCCTCGTATCCAGTCGGCCAGTCCTCCTCGGAGTTGAAGAGTTGAGCCAGTCGAGCGATGTGTTCCTCGTTTCGGTTCTGGAGGACTTGAAGGATTGAATGAGGCAGGTTCGCTACCGCGACCTTGTAAGGAGCCTTCTTCTCGACCGCGACGATCAGGACGTCGATCTGGCCGGGCGTGTTGCCAGTTGTCCGACAAAAGAGATCTTTGTAGAAGGCGAGTTGTTCGGGGTATCCAAACTTCCAAGCCTTCCGAGCGAAGATCGACAGGTCGTCCGTCGTCTTAAGGTCGACCAGAACTATCCCCCCGGATCCGACGTCGGCGACAAAGTCCATCCGACTCTGGCGGTAGAAGGGTTCGTCGTTGACTCTCTGGCGAAAGACTCTTTCCGCATCCCCGACCTCGAGCATACGGGACGCGATGGGATGCTTTCGGACTGAAGCCGCCATCCCCTGACAGTCTTCCCAGACCTCTCTCGAGATGATCGTCGTCCCCGGATGGACCTCGTCCAGCTTCGCCTTGGCTTCTTTCCAAGCCTTCGTCGTCTCCCCGTAGGCCGAGCCCGTCTTGGGGTTGATGAAGCCAAACTCTTCGTCTAAGTCCTCAACCATGACGAAAGACTTTTCAAAGGTCTCGACCCCTTCCAGAATTAGAGCATGAGCCGCCCGGCCGATGACCAGAGCCGGACTCTCAGACCGCTTGACTTCCCCCCGGAGGTACTGGGCCTGATAGTCCCGCGGGGACTTCCGGAAGACCTTCAGAGCCGAAGCCGAGACAGCGAGCCCCCTGTTCGCGATGTCGTGATAGGCCGAGTCGTCCTCGACCAGAAAACTACCCTCTGGAATCTTTGTCGCCGTCATGATTTTTGATCCTCCTTATGTTTGCGACCGCTCGCTCGAGATCAGAGATAAACATCTCGAGTGACTTCTGATGTGTTTCAAAACGCCAAGCCTTGGAGAGTTCGTCATCTCCCCTCGACTCGATCAGGACTTGTGTCTTCAGCATCCCCAGAAGAATCCAAGGCGAACAGACCATCCATCGAGAAGCCGCTCGAGTGACGTCGTCGCATCTTTGGAGGAGATTGTCCTCGGAGCTGAGCGAGATCTCTTCGTAGAGATCCATCGCCCGCTTGATTTTCTCGTCGAATCCGTCCGACATGACCGCTCCTGATTGTCTGGCCGACCATGGCCCAAACTCCTCTTGGGCTAAGGAGATAACCCAAGAGGAGGAAAAGAATCCCAAGAGGGAAACCCTCGACGGTTGTTACCTTCCGCCGAGAGGAGTAGAGGCAGCAAGGAGCGGAGCCTTATTCCATCCGACCCGCCGCGCGTGTCACAATGGCCCGCTTCTTGATGTCTCGGCCAGAGACTATGTCAAAAGATAAGACCAGTCAAACTAAGATCGGATCGACACTGACAATACCTGTCAGGATAGAGCGACAGAGTGTCCATCCCCGAGGATGACTTTCCCGCCAAAACTGGTAATGGTTCCAGAGAACTCAGCGATCGGGGAATCCGACAGATCCAAAGTTCCGCCGTTGTAAACCTTGAAGGCGTTCAGATCGACCTTTTGTCCAGTCGCTCCCCTGATTGTCAGAAGACCCCCGTAGATCTGGTTCGTCGTTCTTGTGATCTCGGAGCCATGGAACAAAACAGATCCTCCGAAGATCTGCAGACCATTGAGATCGAAGGTCGAATCTTGGAAGAGATATCCGCCTTCATAAACTTCGACCGCCGAAAGGTCGCTCTTCCCCGTCAGGTTGCCCCCGTAGCCGACGACGGTGTTGGTTGCGGCCTGTGTCGAGATGACCCCTCCGGCGCCGGAGCTGTGTCGGACTTCCAATCTCTGGATCGAAGTTAGGGCCAGTTGGATCGAGTCTTTGGATTCGACAAAGACATCAGTCGCGGTGCCTTCGACATGGACTCCCCGACCGTTGCCGCCGATAAATATCTCCCCGATGGATTTGGAGTCGACATTGATCGAGGCGTCTGGCGAGTTGATTGTCAGAAGATCGGTTGTGATGTCCAGAGGCGCCGAGGAAGTACCAAAGTCCCCAGAGAAGCCATCCGAGAACCGTACCTCCCCAGCCGTCAGGGTTCCCAGTGTGATCGAGCTGGACTTGTCATTGAAGACGCATTTCTTCGAAGCATCTGGGACCGAATTGTCGGACCAGTTGTCAGGATCTGAGACATCGGCAGGGTTGCCGCCGGCAGTCCAATAGACGGTCGGGAGCGAGAACGTTGGAGGGAAGTTCTTGTAAGGATGATCCGAAGGGAGATTGTCCTGGAGACCCCATTTCCAACAGAGATACCCCTCGAGACGTTGTCGATCAGCGGTCGTCAGCGTAGCGCCTCCGACCAGGACTTCGGCGATATCTCCGGTCAGGGGATTCCCGCCAACAGCCGCGGCCCCGACGTCGAGTACGTCCGAGTTTGAGATTGATCCGGTATTCGTCGTGTTGGTCGTTGTCATGGCGGATCCATTGACAAAGCCGGTACAGGTTGAAGAGACCCTCGAGCCTGTGACCAAGACAAACTCAGTTCTGGACCAGTTGCCATCGGATTGGGTTGGGATGTTGCTTGTACCCCCGAGTCGGATCTGGAGTATCCCCGCGGCCGTATTGACGACACCAAACTGGGTGTTCCCTTTTTCGAAGATGAAGTTGGCCGTCCCGTCGTCGGTTGCTTTGAAGACAGTCGCGACCCATATGTCCCCGGTCCCGACATCCAGAGCCGCGATATCAGAATCGGAGAGGATGTCATTCGTCCCGTCATAGCGGACGACGGGGAGACCATTCAGCTCGTCGGTCTGGAGTGTTGGTTGCCGAGCGGAGGATGCCTGAGCCAAGTTGTTCCCGTTGCCGCTCGAATCACTCCAAGCCGAGACAGCGTCCCCGTCATTTCCGGTGATCGAGTCCCCTTTGTACCAAGCCGTGAGAATGCCGGTTCCGAGATTTGAAGGCGACCAAAGAGCCATCAGGAAACCGTCAGAGTCCGAGCGACATCAGCCAGAATCGAGCCCTTGCCCTTGACCGAGATCCCGTTGGTGAATGTGACGTTCGCAGATCCGTTTCTCTCGTTGATGGTTCCGTCGAATAGGTTGGTCGTCGTGACCGTCGCTCCCGTTGAGGTGTTCTCTGAGAAGTCCAAGACACTTGGCCGATCGAAGACGCTGGCCGTCGTGATCGTCCCGCTGGACTGGTGAGAGACGACGCCCTTCCCGTAGATGTTGACGGTCGCAGCCCCGGCCGCAGATTCCAGGCGGAACTCTCCCCCGGAGACGTTGGCTGTTCCCGTCAAACTTTCCGAAGACCGGACGATCCCCGAATCCATTGTCAAAGAGTTGAAGTTGCCGGCCGCGGCGAGGATCTGGATTTCAATTGATGGAGTACCCGATACCTCGACATTTGTGATGGTTGAGGACGAGACAGAGATAGTCCCCAGCCCCCCGGTGACTCTCAGGGTCGTGATACTGCTCGAGGATCCGAAGACGACAGCCGAATCCGTCGCCTTAGTCTGGGTGATGTGTGCCGTCGTATATGTCCCGTCTAGGTTGACGGTCCCAAACTCGGTCGAGATGAAGAGATCTGTCGCAGATGCCGCTAGGGGTGTTCCGCTGGTTCCCAGACTCCCCGTGAATCCTTCAAGAATCTTGATCTCGGAGACTGCTGTAATCGATGTCCCGGTGATGGTTTGAGCGCCCGTGTTGAAGATCACGGTATCCCCAGATCCGGGAACGACCCCTCCCGACCAGTTTCCCGCGGTCTTCCAGTCAGCGCTTGACGATCCAGTCCAGAGATATGTTGGCATGATTATTAGTTCGGATCAAGATATGGAGACGATCTCGAGCAGACCGCAGGAGATGACGGAAGTCAGGCCGGCTTGATTCCCGCTCTGACTTCTTGCAAATTGGCCCAGTTGCCGGACTTCTGAACTGCAGTAGATCCCAGGAGTCTCGACCCCGACATCCAGGACGGTGTCCTCAGTGAGCGAGCCCATGGAAGCCAGAGAAAATGTTGGAGGATTGACGATTTCGCTGGTGCTTCCCCAAGCGATCGCTGGGACATGACTCACAATCGGAAGAGCCGGAAAGGACGGGTTGAATGGGAACGGATGCGGTATGTCGACATCTGGCGCGAATTGGTTCCCGTTGGCATAGCCTGAAGTTATGCTGACTTCGTTACCGTTGTCATATTGAAGACTTGAGACGATGTTCTTGTCTCCGACTTCGGACCCTTTGTAGTTTCGCGCGAACAGACCTGAAGGATTGGCATATCCAGCATCTCCCCCCGGAGGCGGTATTGAGAAACATCCTGCCGGGTTGGGTTGACCTTGTGTCGGGGTGAAGTTGAGGTCGCTTTGCAGGATGCCGATTTTTCTTCTCTGAGAAGGGTCTTCTTTCTGGTTCGTGTTGCCCCCATTCGGGCCAAGGAACATATATCCATTGTCATATGCCGGGGGTGAGAATGATGGGCTAGGCCCGATTGGCGTCTGGCCCTGATAAAAGTATCGGAAGGCATAGATCGGAAGGTTCGCGATAATGACCGAGGCCGAGCCGAAAGCTGCCGAGGTTGTGAAGGTATGCTCGTCCGCTCCGACAGTCTCGGGCAAGCGGTAGACGGTTTGTATCGCGTTAAGACCAATCGAGCCGTCTGAATATGAGCCTTGGAAGCCATGGGTCGGATTCAGATCCCCAGTAAAGAAGTCAAAGTTGTACGCAGCTTTAGACGGTATACCGCCAAAGGCCGAAATCGTGTCTTTGTTGTAGGTCTTGGAGAACGTCTCGTCGATTCCATTCTGAGCCCCTGAGACGCTGTCTCGAATAGTTCCCCGGACGCGGTAAGTAATAGTGATACTGCTTGGAAAGATGTCGGCGAAGTCAAAGACCAATACTCGGCCCGACGAAGTGTAGTACGCGAGTTGTTCCGGTTGAGTCGCCTCGACGTATGGATAATACCGATAGACATGAGATGTCCCGTCGTCGGCAGTGAGGGTCTGAGACAGTGCTGGCGAATTGTTGTATGCACCGGAGACAAACAGATATCCGGTTCCGTCCGCGATGGTGATGTCTTCAGTCCCATCAAGCGCACGATTTCCCGAGTTGACTGGTTTGTTCCATATAACTCTTGTTTCCCCAGTCAATGCATTCATCTGGGTATCGGTCAGGAGCCGAGACGATGCGTTGTCCCAAGTCCAGCCTCGATGGCTCAGTGACTTATTCTCTTTAAAATTGTCCGCTGGAGCGCCTTCAAAGGTCTGCCCGACTGCTCGAATCTCTCGCCAAGACGCTTCCCCAAAGACTAAGATCGCATTTTCATGATCGGCAAAAGTGACATCAGCGGTCGCGTTGGTTGCTGTCTGTAGAGTTGGGGTCCCAGTCGCTTTGAAGATGACAGTCGAATCCGAGACAGTCGTTGGTGCTGCTAGGCGTATCCAGAAAGAGATCGTCCCGTCGAGCTTCGTCACTCCGCTGGGGATCGCGTTATAAGGAAACACCTCGATGAAGCGAATCCCAGGAAGACTCGTCCCGCAGCAACACAGCCTTTTTTTGTTCATCGTCAAGAGCAAGATCCATCGATAGCGTTCTCGGCCTGGAACAAAAACAGACCGGCGCCTTGATTGTCTCGATATTGTCTCATGAAGACAAGCGATCCAGTCGAGATCGGTTGGACTGACATACCAGACGGGAAGTCACTCGCCGAGAGATCGACTCCAGGATTCATGAGGTCCGCTGTATTGTTGACTTCCATGATGTTGTATGCCGTCCCGACGATCAGCCTTCCCCCAGAGGAGAAGTTGTAGTCCTTGTCACTGCTTGAGAAGTCGTCGGCCGTCTCCTCGATGAATGTGTATTCGAACCGGTTGTCCTCTCCTGATATCGCTGAAGACCCTGCAATCCTCGCAACAAAGACCCGATCCGAGATGTCGTTTCTTCGTTCGTCGAGAAGCGGTTTGCGGTTTGATGTACCTCCGTTGTCTGTTTCGAATATTTCGAGCATCCTCATCAGTCGCCCGAAGACGTCCGGAGTGAACTTTCCCAAGCCTTGAGTAATTTTTGGATAGTCGCGGTTCATCGAGTTGGGTCTGGGATCCCGAGAAGATTGAAGTTCTCGGTATCTTGGAACGGTTGTTTGTAAAAGACGTTCTCAGCATGATGACGGTCGTCGATGCTGAAGTTGTCTTTAGTTGGGATCGTACCATTCTGGTCTCGGGCAGGGACTTGTCTCATGTGCTGCCATTGATCCCATGTAAAAGTGAAAGCCGCGCGGTAAGAGTTGACTCCATCCCGAGAGACACTCATCCCAGTGAAGAGAAGATTTCCCGAGGCAGCACCCAAGAATGGTGTCGAGTTTCTCTTTCCGACGAGATACAGAGAAGAAATGTTCGGTACGCGGTCAAAACTTGGATAGCGGACAGACAGTTCGAGATCTTGCTGAATGACGAAGGCCGTCAGCGGTATGCCGGCTTCGTCGACAGGTTCGCCGGCAATGTCTGTACCATCGCCGACGATTCTCAAAGTGCCATCGTCAGCCCGAAACAGGTCGACCGCGACCGGCCGCTGGGAGAGAGTGAAAGAGACGAAGTTGGGATCGTCCGGGGACTCTTCGTCAGGGATCAGCGAATCGAGCCCGTACTTGAATTCGACGGTGTATTGGATTTGTGCGTCCGACTCAGATCGAACATTGACAGAAAGAGGAATGAGGTTTCCTAGAGGAGGAGGGGAATCTCCGATAGCTCCATCTTGTGTGTACAATCTGACCCCGGTCGCCCGGATGACCTGGTCGATCGATGGTTGAGTCGTGACGGTAGAATCTTGCTCGACGACCAAGAAACTCCGCGTACCGCTCTGGCCGTCGGTGTCCCGATCAAATCCTCTGGATTGTTCGAAGGCGACGAGGGTCATGAGAAAGCACCTCCTGAAGATTCAAGCGCTCTGACTGTTCGTTGGGAATTTGTTGCGATTGTATCAAGATTTTCGGAGTCCTTTTTGCCGGCTAATGGATCGACTCGTACTTGGCCCAAGACGGTGTCGATCGTGTCGACAAAGCCTTTACCCGGGTCTTCTGGTTCCTTCTTCTCGGGTTCTGGAAGATCGATGAAGGACTCGAGGATCGCGTCCCGTACTTCTTCAAAGATTCCAGCATCTCCGCGAAGGATCTCCGACTGGTCGAGGAGTTTGGTCAGTTTGCCCAGATCGCCTTCGGAGATTTCGCTTGCGAGAAGTTGCTCGGCGAACCGGCCAAGACCTCTCGCCTCCATCATCTTCATGACATCCTCAGGTAGCGCAGCCATACCCTCGAGGAACTGATCGAGTTCTTTGGTGTCTTGTGCTACTTCTTCGACTGTCTCTTGAGCGGGGAACTTTTCTGGGAAAATTTGACGCCGTTCGGACTCAGTCAAGAATTTAGACATCTCTTCGAAGGAAGACAGATCTCGCTTCGCTTCTTTTGTCTGACCGGGAGTTCCGGGACTTCTTGAGAGCGGATCAAGAGCCGCGGAGAGTTTGAGAATCATTTCTTGGAGTTTCTCTGTTCGAGAGAACAAACCTTGATCCATCTTCACCCCTGCCGCATGTATAGCCGCACCCTGCATTCCAGGGATTTGAAACGCGCCCGCGATCTTAGAAAGTTGAATGAAGGACTCGACAAAGTCGATCGTCGCGGTCAAGGCGAGACCGATACTTTCAGCGATTAAGAGGAAGGTCTGGGCGAGATCTTTTCCGAGTCCCTTGAGATCCCCGAACTCACCCTTCATGCTCCCAATGACCTCGTTCATGGTTTGGAAGGTGAGCGTGAGTTCTTCGAAGAAGCCGACCCCGAACTGCTCGAAAGTCTCGCCGAGCTTGATTCTCAAACCCTCAAAAGCCGAGCCAGCCTTGACCGCTGAACCAGTGACCCCAGACAATAGTGTGTCGGCCATCTGGTCAGAGATGCCATCGACACTTTGCATCTCTTTGTGTAATTGTTTGAGGACACCCATCTGCCCAGTCAGTGCGACCGCGGCCGTACCTGCTCGAGCGTCCAGTTCTTTCATCGTCTCGACGACCGCCTGGACGCCTTCGGTGTTGAGGGTTTCGAGCGCTTGTGTCAAGCCTCCGGCGCCGGCGACATCTTCGCCCATCTTGACCAAGACCATCCGGAGACCAGTACCCGCCCTTGTTCCCTTCTGACCAGCGTTGGAAAGAACACCGAGAGCCGCCGCTGTTTCTTCTAAGGAAATCCCCATCTTAGACGCTACAGGACCGACGAAACTGAAAGCCTCGCCCATCTCTTTCACGGATGTATTGGATTTGGAAGCCGATGCTGCAAGGACGTCGGCGACTCGGCCCGACTGAGTCGCTTCTAGTCCAAAGCCCCTCAGAACGTTGGCTGTAATGTCGGCCGCTTCTGCTAAGTCGAGTTGCCCAGCCGCAGCGAGACTGAGGACCTTCGGGAGAGCCTTGTGAACTTCCCCGACGTCGAAGCCGGCCTGAGCCAAGAAGCCCATAGCTTGAGCCGCTTCTCGAGCTGTGAACGCGGTCGTCGATCCAAGTTCTTTGGCGAGATCGCTCAGACTCTTGAACTCTTCACCAGTCGCTCCGCTGATCGCCTTCACTCGCAGCATGGAGGTTTCGAAGTCAGCGAAGACTCGGATCGAATCCGCGATGGCGATGGTCGCAGCGGCCCCCAGAGCGGCAAAGCCTCGAGCCATGGCGCCGGTCGCTCCGACGACCATACCCCGAGCCCGTCTCGTCGATTTTTCAAAGTTCCGGAGAGATCTCTGGGCTCTGGTCATGCCCCTCTGGAATCCCTCGACTCGGGCGCCGATCGCGATGTGTAGAGCCTTGACCGTTGCCATTATTTACCCTTGTTCTGGAGTTTCATCAGAGAGAACATTCGTTCTTTCATTTGTTCGGCATCAGTCGCCTTTTCTGACTTCTCAGCGAATGGCATAAAGTCAGCCGGCTTGAAGGTCTTGGACCGTTTGCCGCGGTTGGCGTTGGCGATGACGGAGGTCTGAATCGCCTGGTTGATGTCGTGACGCTCCGGCCCGATCGGAGAGATCCGGTCGTATGCCATCCATCCGGCAAGTTCTAGGGAGGACATCTCCCGCTTTATTTGGCCGACCGTCTTCCCAAGTGCCAAGGCGAGACGGAAGAGGAATCGGGTTAGAGGTCGGCCCCGGATTCCCCCTCGAGCGTCTCAATGTCACCCGAGGTAAAGCCGTTCAAGGCCGCTGAGACTCCGAAGACCCGGTCCATCGCCGCCGCGGACTTCTTGCCCAGAGCGTCGATATCAGCGTCCTTGAAGAGTCTCTCCCCCTTCTCATCGCAAGCCGTCAAGACGACCAGACGAGCCCGAAGGTTGACAAGGTTCCGACGCTTGCCTCCAGAGACAGAAGCCTCGAAGGCGTCCCGCTCGGCCGCGGTCAGGATGCGAACAAATAAGTCTCCGCCCCATTGAGGGACGGAGATCTTTTCGAGGTGAAGGTCGTCTGACCCGAGAATGTCGAGCCGGTTGAGAATTGGCATGATCCCTCCTTGTTGGTTAGCTCACGCTGGCATGTGTGACGTTTCCAGTCACCTTTAGGACCATGTTCACTCGGTTGACCTCATCCATACTTTGACTGATGGAGAAGGATCGAACGAAAGCCGTGAAGGTGAATGTGTCGTTGTCTGAAGTTGTGATGACGACAATGTCGGCCGTTGCAGATCCTGCTTCAAAAGACTCCAGGACATCTTGTTGTCCTGGATCGTCATTGTCGAACTGAGCCTCGATGGTCACTTCGCCGCCGTCACCAAATCCAGGAACAAAGGTCCGAAGACTCGAGGTTCCGAGATGTGTAGTATCGATCATGGAGCGCTCCATGGTCGGTCCGTCAATTGACAAGATTTGTCCGACAGCTTGGGCGCTTCCCGCTCCAGCCTTGTCCAGTGTGATCGTTGCGCCTTGTCCGAGGAATGCTGTCATCCGGGGTAGTCCGTTTCGTTAGATCGATAAGAGAAGAGGAAAGAGAGTTGTCGGATAAAGACTCCGACCCGACCCCCATCGACAGGGGTTGCATAATCTGTTCGGTCATTGGTATGGGTACAGCCCAAAATCTGGACAGAAGCGACCCCGTCGCCGTCTGGGATGAGCCGATTCTCTCTCCGACCCGAAAGAGCCTGGCGGACCCGTTCGGCCAGATCTGTCGCGGTCCCGTAGTCCTCCGCCATGCAGTAGATATCAAAGTCGACCGAGACGATGTCGGAGGCCCCGGTGAGGGTTGAATAAGGACGAGACGACCCGATCTCGTACATGATCGCCGGCAGAGCCTGTTCTTGATCCAGAGCCAAGGGAGCGACCCGAGTCGACACAATCGCCGAGACCTCAGAGTCGACCTGGAGGATGCGGAAGAGAGCCCGCTCGGCTTGAGAGATGACAGCCATCAGGTTGCCCCCCTTGTCTTTTCGAGTTTGCGGAGCCGTCGCTCTAATGACTTCAGCATCCGGTCTCCCATACGCTTGTCGAGTCCTCGAAGATGCCTCTCAGCGGTCCGAGTCAAGAATCGATCTCCCCGTGTTCCTGGAACTTTGACAGAATATCTGGTTCCGTTTCGACCTCTGATCCGCATGAAGAAGGGTCGCCGGCCGAACTCGATGATATGTGCGAGGTTCTTCCTAGAGTTGAATCCGCGGTATCGGCCGGAGCCTTTGCCTTTGATCGCGACCCCGACCCGCCCGACGAGTTCTCCCCTCTGCTTTCGAACCGTCCGATCGATCTGAGCCTTGAGCGCTCCTTCGTCTCGAGAGGCGAGAGATCTAGCGGTCTGCTCCATCTCCTTTGTCTCTTTGGTGATGGCGGCACGACGGATCTTGTCCGCCTCTTTCTTTCCAAGTTCCGAGAGAGCCCGCTGAAAGGCCGCGGCGCCTTCGAGCTGGATCTGGACATTCAGATCTGCGACTCCCATCAGACCATCTCCCGCGCTTGAATTTCGATCATCTGGTCGATCTCTCGGCGGTTGAGGAACTCGACGACCTCGAAGGTTCTGGAGTCATGCACCAGGCGAGACGTCGCGGAGACGTTCGAGGTGAATCTCATCGTGATCTTGTGAGTAATCCGAGCCTTCGTCTGGTCAGCGTTCTGAAGCTCTGTTCCCCGTACAGGATCAATCGAAGCGAACACAGTCTCAGCGGTTGAGAAGGACGCAGAACGGCCGCCGAAGTTGTCGACGCTCATCGATGGATTCTGGATCGCGACCCGGTGTCTGAGAAGGCCGGCCCGCATCAGAAATACTCCGCGACCCGATACTGGAGGATCAGACGCTCGACCCCCATGGGGACCGGAGCAAAGGTGTTGCCCTTCGGATCGACTGCTTCGCGATGCTCGTAGTAGTGAGCCGCCAACATGAGGACCGCTTGGATCAGAGGTTCAGGAACATCAGTCGAGGCAGTCCCGTAGCCGGCGACCGCGGTGATCGTGACCGCTTGCTCTTGATCGAGAGTCGACGGCCATTCTTGGCCCGACTTGAGATAGATCCTTCCAGGGTCTCGAATCGTGTCGACCCCGTAGACGCTGGTCGCGAGGGTCTGAGAAGCCCCATCGGCGTCCAAGTATGCGATCGATGTCACCGAGCCCAGAGGGGAGACTGGGGAGTAGATGACGTCCCCATGAGGGAACATGTCGAAGGAGAAGGTATACGTCGCGTTGATCAGTTGCCGGCGGGTTTCGTTCTCGACGTAGTTGGTCGCTCTGGTGATCAGAGACGCGATGACAGCGTCCTCGTCCGAGTGTGTGACCCTCATCCAGAGTTTGGCGTCTGACGTTGAGACGACGGCCGCTGAGGGTCCGGTCGTGATTTTGAGCCCGTAGTCGTGTGAATTCATGCGGTCCTCCCCCTTATGTTCGGCATAAACGAAGAAGGGGACCCCGAAGGGTCCCCAGAGGGTATTTGGATGTCAGGCTAGGTTTAGCCCATGATCAGGACTTTACAGGCCGCGGTGTTAAGGAGTTCGCCGTCGTTGAAGGCGATACCCCGGACCCCGACTTGGCCGGAAGCCGCGAAGAGTTCGTCCAGACGGGTGAACTCGAAGCCGCCGAAGTCGACGATCTGATAGTAAGAAGTGTCACCAAAGAGGATCGGCTTCGTACCGCTTGCAACAGCGGCGACGTTGTCCGACTCGTATACCGGCTTCCCGAGCAAGGTGTCAGGAGCCGCGCCGAGACCCGGCGTCCAGAGGTAGTTCAAGGCGCCCGAGGTCGTCACAGGGTTCTTGAGCTGGCGGAGCACCTTTGCTGCTTCTGGACTTACGATCCAGTTCGCAGTTGGAGCGGATCGGTATTGGACCGCGACGGAATAGAACAGATCGATGATCTCGTCGCCGGTGAAGGCAGCAGCCGAGTCCGCGATCTTGCCGGTCGCGGCGTTGTCGAAGATGCCCCGAGGAGCGTTCGAGTTGTTGCCGGTCAAGAAGCCAGCAAGTTCAGCGGTCGCGAAGGACCGAGCAAAAGAAGAAGCGATGTATTGCTCGAGTTGAGCCGAGGAGAAGGTTCCGGTGTAGTTCAGGAGTTCTTCCGAGACCTTCATGATCCGAGCCAGACGGACAGGGTTAAAAGTGACCTGTCCGAAGGTGTGATCGCTCTCGTCGATTGCAGCCCCTTCAGCGCCGTATGCGGCGGTTCCGATGCTGGACTCGGTCGCGAATGCGGTCTTCTGGGAGACCTCGACGACCGTACCAATCTGACGCATGAAGTTTGCTTCTTCGCGAAGTTGGCTGATTTGTTGGGAGACTTGGGTTGTTGCCAAGTTGCCGCCGGCCGATCCAGTGCCGATCGACAGAGCCCGAAGTTCCCGGTCTGACAGACGCTCGCCGGAGATGTTCTTCAAGAATGCGTCTCGGTATTCTTCAGAATCAACCGTGACAGCGCGCTCTTCGACTTCTGGGGTCAGGTCGACATTTGCCATCTCGGCTTCCCGAGCTGCGGTTCGTTCTTCCAGGGAGATACGATCTTCGAGGCCGCGGATTTCGGACTCGATCTTCTCGAATTTCTCGGTCTGGTCAGCGTTGAGGTTGGCGGAGCCGTCGTTCTGAGCGGCGTCCAAGATCGAGCGCTGTTCCATGATCAGAGCGGCGCGCTTCTCTTTGAGTTCGTGAATCTTCATCTTTGAAGTTCCTTTACATGAGGGGGAGGGGTAGGAGAAACAGCCCGCGACGATCGACGGATCGGGTTGGTCTGAGATGTTTAGGCCGGACGATCGACGGATCCCGCTGGCAGTTGCCAGACCTAGAAGACCTGGACCGAGCGAGAGCCCAGCCCAAGCCCGGAGGGTCGAGATTCTGTTCGGTCATCCCTCGTTCATGAGGACGCGAAGTCTGGCGATCTCGACGGACATCCCTCGATCTCGGCGACAGTGTTCCCGATTGAATCGACGGACAGCGACCGAGGTATCCTCATAGGCTGGGAAAGAGACGACGGAAACGTCGAAGAGGTCGAGGTCGTTGATCTCTCGGATCGCTTGGCCCTCGTCTTCTCTCCATTGATCGTCTCGGACGACGAAGCCGAAGGACATGGAGTCCAGATCTCCGCGACGGATGCTCTCGATGGTGTCACGGCCGACGCTGGTGTCGGGAGGATCAATCTCGACTCGGAGACCGACTTCGTCGACCAGCATTCGGAGAGTGCCAGACTTGGAGCGGCCGAGGATCATCTTGGGATCATGATCGACCAGAGCTCGGACATCATGCTCCTCGACAAGAGCCCGATCGAAGGCGCCCGGCTTGATGATCTCTTTGAACTGGCCCAGATCTCGAGACTCAGAATCGAAGACCGAGGCATAGCCGACGATGGTTGGAAGTTCCGATTCGTCATCGACAACGATCGCCCGAGAGGTCCGGACTTCCAGGGTCTTTGGGTTTGCTTTGCGGTTGTATCCCATATCTCCCCCAGCAACACCGGTCAGAGATTCGTACTCTCCATGTGTCGAGCATGGCATGAAGATAGTTTCGCCGTCGACGGTCATCTGGTGAGATCCCTCGCATCCCAGAGCCTCCGCTCGATCGTTCGCTTCTTCTTCGGTCGTGTATTGGTCGGTCCCGACCCGTGCGCGTTGTTCGTCCATGTCTTCGCCTTTCGTGCTTAGAGGATGTTCCTCGGGGAGGAGATCTGTATCGTGTTTGCCCGATCGGAAGCGAAGATTCCGCAGGGCGTAGAGGAAAGAATTGACTCGGGCGTATGCCCATTGTTCGGGTGAAGTGACAGTCGGCCGGACTGACTCGGGATTGGTCTTGTAAGCCCCGACTCCGCGGTCAAAGACCTTCTCGAGGGTTGCGAGCGTTGTCTGCTTCCGCGGATCATCTCCGACGTCTTCTTTGTGTTCTTCGAGTTTGTTCTCGAGACCCTTCTCAATTGCCGGCGTGAGTTGACGCTCCTCCAGCTTGACCTTCATCTCGTCGAGGATGTCGATCATGCGATCGGCGCCCAAGACTCCGACGGTTCCCCATTTGACCTGGGCGACGATGCCGGCGATGTTCGAGAGGTTCGGGGATAGGTCTTCGTCTCTGAACTGAGACCCGTCCTCGAAGTGCCGAGCGGCCCAAGCCTCTCTCTCTCGGATCCAGTCCAAGACCATCTCGGATTCGACTCCGCGGTTGGCCCGCTTCCAGATTTCGAAAGCGTCGTTCCCGCGAATGTTCCCCCCGGCTTCCCAGATCTCGGGGAAGTCCTCTTTGAGATCTCGAGCGTATTGGTGAGGGAAGACGTCGAAGTTCGAGTTGTCCAGAGAGACCTCGAGATCGTCGCCGCTTTTTGGGAAGTCGGTCGCCATCAGCGAACCGCCTCGATCCAAGATTTGTCCCCGGTCCGGTATGGATTGTGTCTGATGTCGGTCCGGACTGGGTAGTCGCTCCCATCGGGTTCGGTCACGTTATCGCCTTGGAGGATGAAGGACTCGCCCAGAGCGACGACCTTGTCGGAGAGACTGTTTCGAGAGTCTTCTGGGGATCGCCATCGGATCTCCTCGACCCCGGCCGCCCGGAAGAGTTCCAGGACAATCGCGCCTTCGGCCCGACGGAGTTCATCGTCCAGAATGTCCGCGGTGTGTCTGGTCTTCCAGCTAGCGATCGTGTTGGCGAGGTTCCCAGAGCCGCGAAGAGCCGCGAGAGATCTCTGAGACCTACGGGTCGCGAATCGCCGAGCCAAGTCCTCAAGGATCTCCTCTGGGAGTTGGATCCGCTCTTCCGTGTCGAGTTCGTCTTGGACCGTGAAGGAGAGACCTCGAGCGAGAGTCTCCAGAGTCGGGAGAATGAGAGAGAAGGCTTGTCGCTGGTAGTCGCCCTGGAAGAAGTCCTCGGCCCAGTCGAAGAAGGTCGTGTCGTCCCGCTTCGCATGTTCGCGAGATGCTGCTCGAGACTCAAGTCGAGCCAGTCTTTCGAGAGTGTCCAGCATCGCCGGCGAGGTTTGTTCCCGTACTCGAGAGCGATCGTCCTCGACTGCTCGGATCTCCAGAGATCGCATCTCTTCCGGCATGTCGGGCTCCTCGTTCGGTGTGAGTGCTTCCATGTTCAGAGGTGTGAGATACTTATCGCCGATCTCGCCCAGAGGATCCAAGTTCTCAATCGCCCGGATGTCGTTCGCCGAGAGGAAGCCCGCTTGCCGGCCGGTCTGGTAAGCCTTGAATCTTGTCTCAAGATCGCCGCGGAGAAGGTGATCGAACGAGAACTCGGCGTAGACGTCGCCGGCCGAGGGGAGAAGTTTGGACTTGATCTCGGACTCGATTCGTCTGGCCCAAGGTGTCAGGGTGTGAACGACGAAAGCCCGATTCAGTTCACCGATCGACCCATAGGATCCGGCGTTCTCGAGGTCGGCCAACATCGACGGAGGGACCCGGAAGATCCGAGCGATCTCGGCGACTTGGAATCTTCGAGTCTCGAGGAACTGAGCATCGTTCGGGGTGATGCTGATCGGTTTGAAGTCAATCCCAGCTTCCAGCAAAGCGACCCGAGCCGAGTTCCCGCTCCCCTTATGGATCTTCTCCCAAGATCGACGGAGGTTCTGGAAAGCCTCGTCGGACATCTTCCCAGGGACCGAGAGGATCCCGGAAGGCGTGCCAGAGTTCCCAAAGTACGCGGCGCCATACTTCTCGGCCGCCAAGCCCAGACCAATCGTCTCTCGAGCTAGACCGATCGGGGAGTATCCGACGAGACCGACTTGGCCGAGAGCCCGGATGTGAAGGACCTCTTCGGAAGTCAAAGCACCTTGGACAGTTCCTCCGGTGATCTCGTAGGCGACCCGACCGGATTCCGTCATCTTGACATCGATATATCTGGGATCGAGCGGGGTCAGACCCATGACTTGGCCGGCGTTGTTTCTCGAGATGTAGGCGTAGCCGTTCCCGTAAGTGCAAGCGTGCGAGACGATGGTCTCGATCATCATGAAAGACGTCAGATTCGGATCGGCTTGATCGCGAAGAATGGAGTAGATCGGAAGGTCGGTCGCTTGTCGCCGGCCGTCTTCCGTCTCTCGATAGGTGATCAGAGGGAGAGCCGCGAGCGATTCCGAGATAATGCGGACGCATGAATAGACCGCGGTTAGAGCCAGAGCTGAGGTCTCGGAGACCTCCATCCCAGACGAGGCAGGACTACCCAGAAAAGAGAACTTGTCTGGAGATTTGAAGGTATGCCGAACTTCTTCGGCGGGTTTGGTTCGTCGGAAGATATCTCTCAGAGGCATCGGATTCCTCGGTCTCCATACACTTCATCCGGATCGACTTCCGGTTCTTGTGACTCCATAACGCGACCGATCGCCATTACAAGAGCGACGATACCGTCTATTCGTTCGGCATTCTTACGCGCGCCGCTGGTCTTCTTGGTTGGCTTGATGTTGCCGGCCGGGTCCATCTCGACCCGAACTTGGGAAGCCTGAGCCCGAAGGATCGGGTGTCCGCCGTGTCTTAGCCGCTTGGAGAGGACCAGTTCCTCGAGCCGTTTCGAGGGTCCGCTCATCGATCGATAGCCCTGGCCCATGAACGTGACAGGAGCGCCTTCTTTGTCGAGTCTGGTCGCGATGTCGGTCGCGTTCCATCGGTCGAGGGTGACTTCCCGGACCCGATACTTCTCGACGAGTTCCATGATCTTGGCTTCAACAAAGGCATAGTCGGTGACGACACCCGGCGTAAGTTGGATATGTCCTTCGTGAGCCCAAGCTCGATAAGGGATCCGGTCCCGGCGTTCTCTGGACTCGATGTTATCTTCGGGAAGAAAGAAGTACGGGAGGACCGAGATCGACCCATCGTCATCGGGAAAAACCGCGACGAGCGCCGTAGTGTCGGCGGTTGAGCCGAGGTCGAGACCGAGCCAGCATGCGCGCCCGACGAGACTTTCGGAGTCGATCGACTCTTCGCTCATCTCGTCCCATCGATCCATCGGGAGCCATCTGGTTTCCTGTTCGGTCCAGACGTTGAGGTGTAGCCGGAGAAAGGTGTTGACGTACGCGGGGACTTCTTTGGCCCGTTGGCATTCTTGTTCGAGGTAGTCCTCCGAGATTGAGACTCCGAGACATGGGTTTGCGATCTTCCAAGTCTCCGGATCACTCCAGTCCGATCCCTCCGGCGCCGCATAGACGACAGGAAGAAAGCGCGGGTCCTTGATTGTTCCGTCCCGGACCTTGAGCGCGTAGTCGTGTTGCTCCCAGGCGATCGAGGTTCTCGAGTGTCCGGCCGTCGTGATCGCGATCGAGAGAGGTTGGGCTCTGGCCCCCATTGAGGTATGCAAGGTGTCCCAGAGATCTCGGTTCGGCCAGACATGGACCTCGTCCGCGATCAGGCCGGAGAGGTTCATCCCGTGTTTCGTGCCGGCATCGGAAGAGATGACCTTGAAACTGCTCTGAGAATGCTCGAAACGTATCTCCCGACGGTAAACCTTGGACATCTTGGAAAGCATCGGATCGCCCTGGATCATGCCCTTCGCGACATCGAACACGATTGCCGCTTGATCTCGGTCGCCCGCCGCGGAGACGACTTCGGCCGATTGTTCGCCGTCGCCGTATAGGAGATAGAGCCCAAGGCCGGACGAGATCGTCGACTTCCCATTCTTCCGAGGGATCTCCAGCCAGACTCGCCGGTATCGTCGGAGCCCCTTCTCGTCGACCCATCCGAACATCGTCGAGAGGAGGTCTCGTTGCCAGGGAAGAAGAGTGAAAGCCTCGCCGGCTTGGAGCCCCTTCTGGTGAGTAAGGAACTTCTCGAAGAAGCCGATCGCTCGGTCCGCTTTGGTCTGGTCGAAGATGAATCCGTCCGAGTCTCGGAGCGGGTCGTAGCCGGCGAGATCTTCAGGCGGTGAGTTCATCGATCAGACTCCGGAAGGCCCGCTCGGCGACGGCTGGGACGACGGCATTTCCTAGAGCTCTGAGTCGGTCGATCCGATACGGGTCCAGCCGATCGGGAAGCCCATCAGAGTTTCGACCCAATCCGGGTTCAGTTGTCCGCGGGGGTTCCCATTCGTGTTGGGGTTGTCCGGGTCGACTGGGCCAGAGTTGAAGACGGCCCTCGGAAGTTTGTCCGATGCTCGAGCCTCTCCCGGTCGATCCGGTCTGGACTTGCTCATCCCCGGAGTGTCCTTCCAGTCTCTCGCGCTCGCCGTCGGCCAGTTTATCCGAGCTGCTACCCCGAGACTCTTCCCCGGTTTCCCTTTGGCTTTCCCAGAGTAGTAGTCCTCGACCCGCTTCTGATAGTTCTCGATCGGTTCGTCGTGATTGTTCCGGTCCGCATGGATTCCAGTCGGAGTCGGCCAGTTCACCTGGCTCGAGAGTGCTATCTGGTTCGCTGTGTCTCTGTTCTTCAATTCCGATGCCATTGGGGTCGGCCAGTTCATCCGAGAACACCGATTGATTTGCGCGTAAATCTCGACGGCTGAGGGGTTGACTTGCTCCCTTAGATTCGCCGGACGAGTTCTTCCCTTCCTCGCTGTTTGCGCTTGCCTCTTCAATGCTTCCTCGCTCCGTTGAGGCAGATGGTCCATTGTGTTTGGAGTTGACCAACCCAAGGATGAACCATCGCTTCCGGAGGTGAGGAGCGCCGACTTCCGCCGCTGAGAACTCTCCTGCCGTCGCTCGGAAACCCAAGCCTTCCAGGTCGCTGAGGACATGGTGCAAAACTGAATGATAGCCGGGGGACTTGACGGTCGAGATTCCGGCGACGTTCTCGAAGAAGACGATCTCGGGTCTGAGGATTTCGAGTCCGTTTCGGATGTACGGCCAAAGGTGTCTGGGGTCGTCGACCCCGTCTCGCTTCCCGGCACAGGAGAATGGTTGGCAAGGGAAGCCTCCAGAGACGAGATGTACAAGTCCTCGATATCTCGCCCAGTCGAAGGAGACCAAGTCGCCGAAGATAGGACACGGATCCAAGAGTCCTTCTTCCATCTTCGAGACCAAGAGCGCTGAGAGATAGGCTTCCCTCTCGACCATGCCAACCGTCCGAAGGTTTGGAAGGCAACGTCGCAAACCGAGGTCGATACCCCCGAGGCCAGCGCAGAGGGAAAGGTGATGTATTGGTCGTTCATGGTTCATAGCCCGAGGATTTGTTTCTTCTCATCGTCCAGAGCGTCCAAG
>LULI01000389.1_pt1 | contig 26792 bp, 27 predicted proteins | sample 728191 | NCBI WGS metagenome assembly LULI01 (sample SAMN03860293, study PRJNA289734) | marine metagenome | biome: seawater column; feature: ocean; material: water; isolation source: Red Sea water column Station 169 - depth 50m | place: Saudi Arabia: Red Sea | collected 2011-10-15 | depth 50 m | reverse complement strand
GGCGATGATCCTGGCGGTCGGCGCGGGCGAACAGCGGCCCCATGTTATCGACGGCGCACTGGGCGTCGCCACCGTGATGAGCGCCACCGGCAGCTTCGATCACCGCGCTATCGACGGCGCGGACGGTGCTGCGCTGATGCAGGCGTTCCAGCAATTGGTCGAGAACCCGATGGGGCTGGTGGTTTGAGCCATCGGCGCGGCTTGATTGAATTTTCGGCGGGGGCTCTCGCTCTGCTTCTTTCCGTGTCCGCTTGCAGTGAGCGCGATGGGCCGCGCGGCGAGTATGGGGCGAGGGACGATGCACCGCAGGCTCGAGCCGCGCCCAGCGCACGCCCGGTGCAGATCGGATTCGACGGGCCGCGCTTCGATGCCTGCGCCAGCTTCGGTCGGGTGACCAATCTCGGCGCGGATGGGCAAAGTCTTCCGGTGCTCGCGGCGCCGGCCGGCAGTGCCGAAGTGATCGACCGTATCGAGGCCGGGCGCGGTCTCTCGATGTGCCAGAAGGTCGGCGACTGGATGGGCGTGGTCTATGCGCCCGATGCGGACGATCCGATCGATTGCGGCACCGGATCGCCGGTGCCGACGCGCCGAGCCTATGAAGGCCCTTGCCGTTCGGGCTGGGTCGATGAAGATTTCCTCAAACTGGTGGCCGGATAATCCATGCCCGATCGTTCTCCCCTTATTCGCGTCACCGCCATGCCAAGCGACACCAACCCGTATGGCGGCGTTTTCGGTGGCTGGTTGATGAGCCAGATGGCGCTCGGCGCGGGATCGCTCGCAAGCCGCTCGGGCGAGGGCAAGGCAGTGGTCGTCTCGGCAACGGATTTCGGCTTTCCCGGCGCGATGCAGGTGGGGGACGAATTGTCCGTCTATGGCGAGGTGACCGAAACGGGCACCACTTCGCTCACCATCGCAGTCGAAGCCGTTGCGCGCACTCGCAATGGCGCGGCGGAAACCATGGTCGCGCAAGGCACGTTCAAATTCGTCCTGCTCGACGACGACGACAAGCCGCGTCCGGTTCGGATGACGGGCCAGGCGGCCCTTTCGGCTAACGATTAGAGAGATTTATGGCTGACACTTCCAACGACGTCATCGTTCTCGGCTCCGGCCCCGGCGGCTATGTCGCGGCGATCCGCTGCGCGCAGCTGGGGCTAAAGACCGCCATCGTGGAGCGCGAATTGCTTGGCGGGATCTGCCTCAATTGGGGCTGCATCCCGACCAAGGCGCTCCTGCGCTCGGCCGAGATCATGCACTTTGCGAAACACGCCAAGGATTACGGCCTGAAGATCGCAGGCGAGATCGAGGCCGATCTCGACGCGGTCGTGAAGCGCAGCCGCGGCGTCGCGAAGCAGCTCAATCAGGGCGTCACGCACCTGATGAAAAAGAACAAGATCGCGGTCCATATGGGCGAAGGCACTCTGACCGGGCCGACCTCGCTGACCGTCAAGGGGGAGAAGGGCGAGGAGAAGCTCACCGCCAAGCACGTGATCGTCGCCACCGGAGCGCGTGCGCGCGATCTGCCCTTCGCCAAGGCGGACGGCAAGCGCGTGTGGACCTATCGCCACGCGATGACGCCGACGGAAATGCCGACCAAGCTGCTGGTCATCGGATCCGGTGCGATCGGGATCGAGTTTGCGAGCTTCTATAACGACATGGGCGTGGACGTGACCGTGGTCGAAATGCTCGACCGGATCGTGCCGGTCGAGGACAAGGATGTCAGCGCCTTTCTCGAAAAGAGCCTGACCAAGCAGGGCATGACGATCATGACCGGCGCAGGCGTCGAGGACATCAAGGTGTCCGGCACCGGCGTGAAGGCGAAGATCAAGGGCAAGGACGGCAAGGTCACGGAGACTGAATTCAGCCACTGCATAACCGCCATCGGCATCGTCCCGAACACCGAGAATATCGGTGTCGAAAAGCTGGCGGAGATGGATCGCGGATTCATCCAGATCGATCCCTATGGTCGTACCAAGTCTAAGGGCCTTTGGGCCATCGGCGATTGCACCCCCGGCCCATGGCTGGCGCACAAGGCGAGCCACGAAGGCGTCACCTGTGCCGAAGCGATCGCGAAGGAACTTGGCAACAAGGACGTCCATCCGCACCCGCTCGACCGCAATAATATCCCGGGCTGCACCTCCTGCCACCCGCAAATCGCCAGCGTCGGCCTGACCGAGGCGAAAGCCAAGGAAGCCGGCCATGAGGTCAAGGCAGGCACTTTCCCCTTCATCGGCAACGGCAAGGCGATCGCGCTGGGCGAGGCGGAGGGCTTCGTGAAGACCGTGTTCGACGCCAAGACCGGCGAATTGCTGGGTGCCCACATGGTCGGCGCGGAAGTGACCGAGATGATCCAGGGCTTCGTTGTCGGCAAGACGCTGGAGACGACCGAAGCGGAACTGATGAACACGGTGTTCCCGCATCCCACGATTTCGGAATCCATGCATGAAAGCGTGCTGGCGAGTTACGGACGAGCGCTTCACATCTGAACCGCACTGACGCTGCATTAAGGAAGGCGCATTGACCGGTTTTCTGATCCTCGCCTTTCTCATTCTGGTGGCCAGCGTTGCCGCCGTTCCACTGGCGAGCCGGTTCGGCCTCGGCTCCGTACTGGGCTATCTTCTCGCTGGCATGGCGATCAGCCCGCTGCTCGCGACATTGCGCGTGGATGTCGAAGCCTTGCAGGTCTTCGCCGAATTCGGCGTGGTAATGATGCTCTTCATCGTCGGGCTCGAACTCGAACCCAAGCGCCTGTGGGAAATGCGCGGCAAGCTGTTCGGTCTAGGCGGAGGGCAGGTGCTCCTGACGACGCTCGCCATAGCCAGCATCGCTCTGCTCGACGATCAGCCGTGGCGCACCGCGCTCGCCATCGGGATGGTGCTCGCATTGTCCTCCACTGCCATCATCATCCAGACGCTGACCGAGAAGAATCTGATGCGCTCCGAAGGGGGCGAGGCGAGCTTCAGCGTCTTGCTGGTGCAGGATGTGGCGGTGATCCCGATCCTTGCGCTGCTGCCCTTCCTCGCCATGCCGGAATTGCTGGATGCGACGAGCGCGCATGCCGGGGAGGCGGCGCATCACGGCGGGATCGACCTGACCGCCGCGATGCCGGTTTGGATGGCTGCCTTGGCGCGGATCGTGGCAGTCGGCGCGGTCATCGCCATCGGGATTTATGCGATCCGCCCGCTGTTCCGGTATATCGCCGCGGCAAATCTGCGCGAGTTGTTTACCGCCGCCGCTCTGGTCGTCGTGATCGGGATCGCGCTTCTCATGTCGCTTGTGGGCCTCAGCCCCGCGCTGGGCGCTTTCCTCGCCGGTGTCGTCCTGGCGACCAGCGAATACCGGCACGAGCTGGAAAGCGATATCAACCCGTTCAAAGGGCTTCTGCTCGGGCTATTCTTCATCACGGTCGGTGCGGGAATCGACTTTACCCTCGCGGGCGACATCTGGCCGACCGTACTGTTTTGGGCGCTGGTCACGATCGCCGCGAAAATGCTCGTTCTCCTCGCGGTGGGCTGGCTCTACGGATTGCGAAAGCAGGCGCTTTGGCTGTTCGCGCTAAGCCTCCCGCAAGCGGGCGAGTTCGCCTTCGTCCTCATATCTTTCGGCATCGCCAACGCCGTCTTCGACACTGCGCTCGCAGATCTGATGCTGCTGGTTGTCGCGCTGACCATGTTGATGACGCCCCTTTTGTTCATCTTCTACAACAAGGTTGTGGCGCACGCCTATTGCGAGAGGGACGAGCGCGAGGCGGACGCGATCGAGGAAGAGAACCCCGTCATCATCGCCGGGCGCGGTCGGATAGGCGGGATCGTCGATCGGATGCTGCAGGCAGCCGGCTATTCCACGACCGTAATCGATTACGATTCGCACCAGCTCGAGATCGTGCGGAAATTCGGCTTCCGCACCTATTTCGGCGATGCGACCCGCCCGGACCTGCTTGCCTCGGCGGGAATCGCGCAGGCCAAGCTGCTGGTCGTGGCGCTGGATGAGCGCGAGCAGATCGACAGACTGGTGCGTTACGCCATCAAGAACTATCCCGATCTTCACATTCTCGCCCGCGCGATCGATCGCAATCACGTTTACGAATTATGGGCTTATGGCTGTCGCGACATCGTACGCGAGACCTATGACAGCTCGCTGCGCATGGGCCGTTCCGCTTTCGAAGCGCTAGGCATGGACGAAGACCAGGCCAAAGCTGCGGCGGACGCTTTCGAGGAGATGGACCGCAGCACGATGGTGGATATCGCGAACCTCTATAGGCTCGACATGCCTTACCACGAAAACGAAGCGCTGATCGCGCGCGTTCGCGAATTGCGTTCCGAGTGGGACCCGATCCTGCGCGAACAGATGGACACGATCCTGCGCAAGGGGCCGCATTGATCGCGACGGCACTCGACTGGGCGCTGCTCCCCGGCATTTCGGCGCTTCGCCAGAAAAGATCGGTGCCCTGACGCGCCCTCGTGCGTTGTTAGAGAGAGGAGACACCGGAATGGAATATGAAATCGACGACGATCCCCAAGGCGAGCGGGACGAGCCGGAGGGCGATCGCGACGGCGGAATTGTGGAAGATCACATCGCTCTCAAGAACCAGTCCAGCGTGAAGCCGGAAGATTATCCAAAAAAGCAGCGTCAGGACCAGTCGCTTGCAGGCGAGACTGACAAGCGCGACTGACGCTATTTAGCGCAAACCGGGCCGGGTAGGACATCATGCCGATCCGGCCTTTCGCGTGAAGATTGGCCATCTGAGAGGAGAAATGGCGGACAGGGTGGGATTCGAACCCACGAAGGGCTTACACCCTTGCCGGTTTTCAAGACCGGTGCATTCAACCGCTCTGCCACCTGTCCGCGTATGGATCGCGCTAATGCCCTCTGGCGATCTTGTCACGCTTCGAAATCGGGACATTCACCGAAGCGAAAAATTTCGGAACAGAAGAAGGCCTTCTCGGGTAACCCCTAAACGACATTCAGCGTTCATCCCGCCTGTGAGACAAGGGGCCCCATGACCTTCAAGCACCTGTTAGCCTGCGCCGCCCTTTCCCTGTCGTCCTTCACGATAGCCTCGCCCGCTGCAGCCCAAGACAATCTGTCCTTCGATGCCTATCTTCAACTCGTCATCGCAAAGGCGCGCGCGCAGGGGGTCAGTGAGAACACCATTGCGCGCATGACCGCAGGTTTGGAACCGAATTACCGTGTCATCGAACTCGATCGCGGTCAGCCCGGCTCGTCTTCCTCGGGCAGCGGATATCCGCCCTTGTCGAACTATATCGAACGGCATGTCGATGCCGCGCGCATCAATGGCGGACGGCGCGAGTATAATTCGGCCAGCGGAGTGCTGCGCGGGATCGAACAGGAATACGGCGTACCCGGCGACATCCTCGTCGCGATCTGGGGGCACGAGACCGCCTATGGTGCGGTGCGTGGCGGGTTCGACTTATCGCAGGCCTTGGCCACGCTTGCCTGGGAAGGGCGCCGCCGCGATCTTTTCGAAGCCGAATTCATCGATCTGCTAAAGGTTGCCGACAAGGGCTATCCGCGCTCCGAACTGAAGGGAAGCTGGGCGGGTGCTTTCGGCAATCCGCAATTCCTCCCGAGCGTCTATTTGCGCCTCGCGACGGACGGCGATGGGGATGGGCGCGCGAACATCTTCACAAATCGCAGTGACACGCTGGCATCGATCGCCAATTATTTCCGCGACGCCGGATGGCGCAGCGGCCAACCCTGGGGTGTGCCAGCTTACGTGCCGTCGAGCTTCGATACGAATAGCGTGGCGACCGAACTGGTCGCTCCGGTCTGTCCCCGCGTTCACGAACGCCACAGCCAGTTCAAGACGGTGGAGGAGTGGCGCGCGCTCGGTATCCAGCCCCAGCGTCCGCTGCCGCCCGGCACCATGGTCTCGCTGTTTCGCCCCGACGGGCCCGGCAGCCCGGCATGGCTCTTAACCACAAATTATCGGGTTATCCTCGAATACAACTGCTCGAATTATTACGCGATGAGTGTGGGGCTGCTGGCCGATGAGATTTCCCGTTAAGGATCGGAAGGCACCGATTTCGCGCGCAGGCAGGCTGTTTCTGGGTGGCGTTTCGACGCTCTCGCTCGCTGCATGCGGGCTGGGCGGGTTCGGCGGGCTGGACGCCGCGTCTGAGCCCTCGGTGCCGAGCACGTCGCGCTCGATCCCGACCGGTCCCGCCGCCGATTATCCGATGGTGCTGGGTGAGCCCTTTACGATCGACGGGATTACTTACACACCCGCCGACACTCTGAATTACGACGAAGTCGGCTACGCGACGCTCGACGATACAGACGCGGAAGGAATCTCCGCCTCGCATCGCACGCTTCCCCTGCCGAGTTACGTCGAGGTCACGTCGCTTGAAAGTGGGCGCACCGTTCTCGTCCGGGTGGAGCGGCGGGGGCCGATGACGAATTCCCGCCTTCTGGGTCTCTCGCGTGCTGCAGCCGCGCAATTGGGCGCTGGCGAAAACACGCCGATACGTGTGCGCCGCGTCAATCCGCCCGAAGACCAGCGCGCCGAATTGCGCGCCGATCGCAGCGTCGACCTGCGTATGGAAACGCCCCAGGGCCTGCTGGACGTGTTGAAGCGCAAGTTGCCCCCCATCGGCAGCGCGTCGCTGGCGCGCGAAGATGCCGGTTCCTCCGATGTGGCCACACGCGGGCCGATCGAAACCATCGATCCAACGACGGAGGAGAATCCGTCTCCGGCCCCATCCCCGGCACCCACACCGAGCCCCGCGCCCACGCCTGCTCCGACTTCGGCACCAACTCCCGCTCCTGCCCCGGCACCGTCGCCATCTCCTGCGGCGAGCGGAACTCTGGCAGTCCAGGCGGGCGCCTATTCGACCCGCGCCTCGGCCCAGAAGGTCGTCGATGCGATCGGCGGTTATCTCGAACCGACCGGCTCACTATTCCGCGTCCGTGTCGGCCCCTTCGCGAACCGTGGAGAGGCGAGCGCCGCGCTCGCCAAGGTGCGCGCAGCGGGTTATAGGGACGCTCTCATCGTCGATATCAGATAAGGCGCCGGGCGCTCCCGGTGCGGGAGACCATGTGCGCGCAGCGTTGAAATTCCTGACTCTCGGCTTGGCCGGCGCGATCGCGATCACATCGTCGAGCCGCGCCGCCAGTCCCACCGCTCCTCGCGTGCCGACGCCTTACGAAGCGCCGATCGCCATGCTGGTCGATCTGTCGAGTGGACAGACCTTGTTCGCCCGGGAGGAAGACCGCAGGTTCATGCCCGCATCCATCACCAAGGTGATGACCACCATGGTCGCTTTCGAGTGGATGGAGCAGGGCAAGCTGTTCCCGCAGCAGGTCATGACCGTTCGGCCGGACACGTTCCGCGCTTGGAATCGCAAGGGCTCGACCATGTATCTGCCCCACGATGCGCGCATCACGGTCGATGAGTTGCTGCACGGGATCACAACGGTTTCTGCCAATGATGCTTCCGTCGTTCTTGCCGAAGGGGCTGCCGGGTCGGTCGCGCGGTGGAGCCTGGCGATGAACGATACCGCTGCGCGGCTCGGCATGGCGGACAGTCATTTCAACACGCCCAATGGCTGGATGGATGATGGGCAGACATTCGTAACCGCGCGTGATCTTGTCACGCTGGGAAGCGCGATGATCCAGCGCCATCCGTCCAAATATGGGCATTTCGTCGGCAAGAAGGGTCTCGAATACAACGGCATTCGCCAGAACAATCACGATCCGATCAGCGGCGTCGTTCCGGGGGCGGACGGGATCAAGACCGGCTTCACCAATCAGGCGGGCTACGGTTTTCTCGGCAGTGCGGAGCGCAATGGGCGGCGCCTCGTCATGGTGGTTGCGGCCTCGCCGCGCGGACGAGAACGCAACGATGCGGCGCGCGCCCTGATCGAATGGGGTTTCGCGAATTTCGACAGCCGTCGCCTGTTCGAGACTGGCGAGCGGGTGGCAACGGCGCGGGTGCAGGATGGCAACGTGTCCGAAATCGGCCTGGTGTCGGCGCGCCCGGTGCGCCTTTCCGTGCCCCATGGCAGGATGCCGAAAGTGGACCTTTCCGTCCGGTATGAAGGGCCGCTGCGTGCGCCCATCGCCGACGACGAGGAAATCGCTCGGCTGATCGTGACGGTCGACGGTGAACAGGTGAACACGCTGCCCCTTTATGCCGAACGGCCGGTCAGCGAAGCGACAGTCATTCAGCGCGTCTTCAACGGACTGTGGGGCTGGGCGGGATGAGTGCTGGCAAGAGGGGCCGTTTCATCGCATTCGAAGGCGGGGAGGGGACGGGCAAATCGACACAGGCCCGGCTGCTCGTCCAAAGGCTGGAGGCACGCGGTATTGATACCGTGCTGACGCGCGAACCCGGTGGAACGCCGGGCGCGGAGGCGATCCGCGGCTTGCTGCTCGATCCGCCGGGCGAAGGCTGGCCGATGCGCGCTGAAGCGCTGCTGTTCGCCGCCGCGCGCGCCGATCACGTCGCGCAACTAATCCGGCCTGCTCTGTCTGCTGCCAAATGGGTTGTCTGCGATCGCTTTATCGCCTCGAGCCGCGCCTATCAGTTATTGCCGCCGACGAAGCGACGATCCCCGCCCTCCTCGCCGACCGGGACGCAGGCGTGAGCGATGCGATCGGCGGGCGCGATTCCGACTATCACGCGCACGTCAATGCCGCTTTTCTGGGATTCGCCGATGCGGAGCCCCATCGGTTCGCGGTGATAGACGGCGTGGGTGAGCTCGCCGCCGTTTCCGACCGGGTCTGGAAAGCCGTCTCGCCGCTTTTGGACGATCAAGCGTGAGCCTTGTCGGCCACGAGCCTGCGCGCGCCGCCTGGCGCGATGCGCTGGAAGGCGAACGGATGCATCACGCCTGGCTGCTGGCGGGCAAGGCGGGCCTCGGCAAGATGCAATTCGCCCTTGCCGCCGCGCGCGAACTGGTCGGCGCCGCGCCCGAGCTTGATCAGCATCCCGACATCCACGTGCTCACCAACCTTCCCAAGGACGACAAGGAAGACAAGAAGCGCGAGGAGGGCAAACCGTACGAGGTCAAGCGCAACATCGCGATCGCCCAGATCCGCGCGATGCAGCAGCGGCTGAACACCCGCCCCACCTTGGGCGAGAGGCGCGCGATCATTATCGATCCGGCGGACGATATGGAGCGCAACGCGTCCAACGCGCTGCTCAAGAGCCTCGAGGAACCGCCGCGCGGAACCTATTTCCTGCTCGTCAGCCATCGTCCCTCGCGCCTTTTGCCGACAATCCGTTCGCGCTGCCGCACGCTGCGTTTCGCGGCCCTTTCCGACGATGCGATGGCGACGATCCTTGCGGCGCAGGCCCCCGACAGCGATCCGGAGACCCGTTCCGCCGCCATCGCCGCCGCTGCTGGATCGCCGGGCCGCGCGCTCGGTTTCATTGCCAGCGGACTCGGCCCCGTCGCCGAACTCATGCGGCGCATCCTCGCACAGGGCGATGCCGGTTTCGTCCTGCGTGGAGAGCTGGCAGCCTCGCTCGGCGCGCGGCCCGATCGCGCCAGACTGGAGGCAGCGCTCGATCTCGCACGCTCGATCCTTGACGAAGGGATAGAGGCGGTTCCCGCCGCGGCGCTATCGCCGCGTGTCGAAGCGCATGCCGAGCTGGTTCGCCTAACCGGCGAGCTCGCGACGTACAATTACGATCCAGGCCTGCTGGCGATGGAAATCGGCACCTTGCTCGCAGGGGCAGCCCCGGCTAGCGAACGCGCCAATGTCTGAGCCCTTCTATATCACCACCGCGATCAATTATCCCAATGGTCGCCCCCATATCGGCCACGCTTACGAAGCGATCGCCGCCGATGTCATCGCGCGCTTCCAGCGGCTCAAGGGTCGCGAGGTGCGGTTCCAGACCGGCACCGACGAACACGGCCTGAAGATGGCGCGCAAGGCCGATGAGCAAGGCCGCACGCCGCGCGAATTGGCGGACGAAATGTCCGGCTATTTCAAGGCGATGGATGACGCTCTCGATATCTCTTACGATCGTTTCATCCGCACTGTCGAAGCGGATCATCATGCCGCCAGCCAGGCGATCTGGCGCGCGATGGAAGCCAAAGGCGATCTCTATCTCGACCGTTACGAGGGCTGGTATTCCGTCCGCGACGAAGCGTATTACGACGAGAGCGAGCTGACCCAGGGCGAGGACGGCAACCGCCTTTCGCCTCAAGGCACGCCGGTCGAATGGACTGTCGAGGAAAGCTGGTTCTTCCGTCTCTCCAATTATCAGGACCGACTGCTCGAATTGCTCAACCGGCCGGGCTTTCTCGAACCCGAAAGCCGGCGGAACGAGATGATAGCCTTCGTTTCGCAGGGCCTCAGAGATCTTTCGGTCAGCCGCACCAGCTTCGACTGGGGCGTAAAGGTGCCGGGCAGTGACGAGCACGTAATGTATGTCTGGGTCGATGCGCTGACCAACTACATCACCGGGCTCGGTTATCCTGCAGACACCGAGGAATGGCGCAAATTCTGGCCCGCCAGCGTGCACCTGATCGGGAAGGATATTGTCCGGTTCCACACCGTGTACTGGCCGGCTTTCCTGATGAGCGCCGATCTGCCCGTGCCGCAGAAAGTCTTCGGCCACGGCTTCATCCTTAATCGCGGCCAGAAGGAATCCAAATCGGTCGGCAACGTCACCGATCCGCTGGACCTCGCCGAAACGTTCGGCGTCGATAACCTTCGCTATTTCCTGATGCGCGAAGTCGCCTTCGGACAGGACGGGAGCTATTCGCCTCAGGCGATCGTCACGCGCTGCAATGCGGAACTTGCCAACAGCTTCGGCAATCTTGTGCAGCGCACCCTGTCCATGATCGCCAAGAACATGGACGGCGCCATTCTCGATTACGAGGTAGCAGGCGAGGATAAGGCCTTGCTTTCCAAGGTGCAGGAGGCCTGTCGCGAAGCACTGCCGCGTGAATTCGAAGGCCTTGCTTTCAGCGTCGGGATCGAAGCGTGGATGGAGGCGGTGTGGGCCTGCAACCAATATGTGGACGAGCAAGCGCCGTGGGCTTTGCGCAAGACCGATCCGAAGCGGATGGAAGCGGTGCTGCTGACGCTCTACATCGCGATCCGCGATCTTGCTCTGGCGATACAGCCCGTCGTGCCGAGCAAGGCCAAGGCCGTTCTCGACATGCTGGGCGTGGCCGAAGACCGGCGCGGATTTGGCGATCTCGCCGATGAGAGCTGGTACGGCGCGCTGGTGGCTGCCGGGCATCGAATCGGCAAGCCCGAACCCGTCTTTCCGCGCCTCGAACTGCCGGAAAATGAGGCCGCCTGATGCTTGTCGACAGCCATTGCCACCTGGAATATAAGGGTCTCGTTGAAGAACAGGATGCCGTTCTCGACCGCGCGCGCACGGCGGGGATCGGGGCTTTTCTGAATATCTCGACCAAGCGCAGCGAATGGGATCAGGTAATTGCCACCGCCCATCGCGCGACCGACGTCTATGCAAGCGTCGGCATCCATCCACATAATGCGGACGATCACCAGGATCTGACCGAAGACACGCTGTTCGAAGCCACGCAGGATCCGCGCGTGATCGGGATCGGCGAAACCGGGCTCGACTATTTTTACGAGCATTCCGATCGAGAAGCGCAAAAGCGCCTGTTCCGCCTCCACATTGCCGTGGCGAGAAGGACCGGCCTGCCCCTTATCATCCACACGCGCGATGCCGAGGACGATACGCTTGAAATTCTGGGCGACGAGATGGGGAAGGGCGAGTTTCCGGCGCTGATCCACTGCTTCACCGCATCGGCCGAATTCGGCGAAAAGGTTCTCGAAATGGGCCTGTCGATTTCGCTGTCGGGCATCGTGACCTTCAAGAACGCCAGAGACTTGCAGGCGGTTGCGCGGACAGTACCTGTAGATCGCTTGCTGGTAGAAACCGACAGTCCCTTCCTCGCGCCCGTGCCGCATCGCGGGAAGACTTGCGAGCCGGGATTTGTTCGCGATACGGCCAGCTTCCTCGCCGAATTAAGGGGTGAAAAGCTGGAGGACCTCGCCGCCCGAACTACCGACAATTTCTACGCCTTGTTCAGCAAGGCGGACCGCCCGTGAAATTCCTGATGCTCGGCTCGGGCACGTCGACCGGCGTCCCACGGATCGGCGAGGATTGGGGAGCGTGTGATCCCAACGAGCCGCGAAACCGCCGTAGTCGCGTATCCATCATCGTAGAAAACGATGCAGGCCAAAGGGTTCTGGTCGACACTTCACCCGATCTGCGAAACCAACTTCTGACCAATCGGATCGACCGGGTCGACGCCGTGCTGTGGACGCACGACCACGCCGATCACTGCCATGGCATCGATGATCTGCGCGTCATGCGCTATTCGCGCAGCAACGCGCTGCCGGGCCTGGCGCGCGCGCCGGTGATGGCCAGTCTCAAACGCCGCTTCGATTACATATTCGAAGGCCAGCACGGTTATCCGACGCTGATCGATATCAAGCCAGTCGAAAATGTCCGCATGGTGGCTGGATTCGGCCTCGCCGCAGTCGAAATGCCGCATGGTCCGACCACCAGTACTGGATATCGCTTCGACGCGGATGGCGTCAGCCTGGTCTATGCGACCGATTACAGCGAAATCACCGATGGCATGCTGGAATGCTTCGACGGCGCGGACGTAATCATAAGCGACTGTCTGCGCCGCGATCCGCATCCTTCTCACGCGACGGTGAACATGGCGGTCGATCTGGCCAAGCAATGCCGCGCGCGCAAGCTGGTCCTGACGCATCTCGACAAAAGCATGGATTACAGGACGCTATGCGACGAAGCGCCTAAACATGTGACGGTCGGCTTCGATGGTCTCGAGATGAAGATATGAACGAGTATCAGATCGTATCGATCATTTCGTTGGTCGGCTTTCTCGTCCTTGCGCTTGGCGCACTGCGGACACATCGGCTCGATTTGCGGCGCACGCTGCTGATGGCGGGGGCATGGGTTGCGATCTTCGGCATTGTCGTGCTGTTCATCGATGCAGTTTCGTGACCTCCCTGTGCGCTGCCGTATTTAACATAATATATATTATCATCCTGCTATGAGCGACACCGAGAACCCTCAACTGAACCGCCTGCTGGCGATCATGGCGCGGCTGCGCGATCCGGAGCGCGGTTGCGAATGGGATCTGGCGCAGGATTTCGCGTCGATCGCGCCGTATACGCTCGAAGAAGCTTACGAAGTCGCCGACGCGATCGCGCGCGAGGATATGGCCGATCTGCGCGACGAGCTTGGCGATCTGCTGCTCCAGGTCGTTTTTCATGCGCGCATGGCGCAGGAAGCCGGCCTGTTCGCTTTCGAAGACGTGGCGCGGTCGATTGCCGACAAGATGGAAGCGCGCCATCCGCATATCTTCGGTGACGAGGATGGCACGATGGGCGAAACGCGTTGGGAAACGCTCAAGGCGGCCGAAAGGGAATCCAAGGGAAGCACAAGTTCGATGGACGGTATCGCCCTGGCGCTTCCGGCCTTGTTGCGGGCGCAGAAATTGCAGAAGCGCGCCGCGCGTGACGGGTTCGATTGGCCCGACACCGAAGGGCCCGAGGCCAAGATTATCGAGGAAATTCAGGAGCTTAAATCGGCTCCTGCAGAAATGATGGAGGAAGAGGCCGGGGATCTTCTTTTCGCCGCCGTCAACTTCGTCCGCGCCCACGGGATCGATGCCGAAAGCGCCCTACGCGCGGCCAACGCCAAATTCGAACGCCGCTATCGTGCGATGGAAGGCAAGGCGGCGGGCGGGTTTGCCGAGCTCTCGCTCGATCAGCAGGAAGCACTCTGGCAGGCGGTCAAGCGCGACGAATAAGCGGCTCGGCGGTCGCGCCGTCTCCCAGCGTTTCGAACCGGCCCAACTCCTTATCGGTCAGGCGCACATCCAGCGTGCGAAACGGCCCTTCCCCATCCTGAACACCGTCGGCATCGGCAGGAATATCGTCGAAAACCTGACCGTGCGCGTGCAGCCACGCAATCCGCGAACCGTCAGCAGCCGATAGAGTGATGGCGTAACGGCGCGCTCCACTGGTCAGCAATCGTCCCAACCGGTCCGTCAGAATATCGACGCCCATGCCGGTAACAGCAGAGATAGCGATCACATCCTCGTCTTCGGTCGCAAGCGGTTCGATTTCCGCGCGCCGCTCGTCCGAAAGCGCATCCCACTTGTTCCACGCCTCGATGATCGGGATCGAACTGATCCCATCTTCGTCCATCACGCCCAGATCCGACAGGATGTCGAGGACTTCGCGCTTTTGCGCCGCAGCGTCCGGGTTCGCCATGTCGCGGACATGGACGATGACATCGGCTGCCGTGACTTCTTCCAGAGTTGCGCGAAAGGCCGCGACGAGTTGCGTCGGCAGATCGGAAATGAAGCCCACCGTGTCGGACAGAATGGCTTTCTCGATCCCCGGCAGCGCGACGGCGCGCATGGTCGGGTCGAGCGTCGCGAACAGCAGATCTTCCGCCATCACCTGCGCGCCCGTCATCCGATTGAAAAGCGTGGATTTGCCGGCATTGGTATAGCCTACCAGCGCCACGATCGGCCAAGGCGCCCTTCCCCGCCGTTCCCGGTGCAGGGCGCGGGTCTTGCGGACCTGTTCCAGTTCCTTGCGAAGACGCGCCATGCGCGTGCGGATCATGCGCCGGTCCGCCTCGATCTGCGTCTCGCCCGGCCCGCCGAGGAAGCCAAAGCCGCCGCGCTGGCGTTCGAGGTGAGTCCAGCTGCGCACCAGGCGGCTCTGCTGGTAGTCGAGATGCGCGAGTTCGACCTGCAAGCGACCTTCAGCCGTGGCTGCTCGCTCGCCGAAGATTTCGAGGATCAACCCGGTGCGGTCGATCACCTTGCGCTTGAGCGTTTCTTCGAGATTGCGCTGCTGGATCGGGCTCAAGGCCCCATCCACCACCAGCAATTCAATCTCGTCCTGCTCGCATTTGGTGGCGATATTCTCGACCTGACCGGATCCGAACAGCGTGTTCGGCTTCACGTCGCGCACTGGCAGGACGATGCCTTCCGCAACCACGATACCGATCGCCAACGCCAGGCCCTTCGCTTCTTCGAGGCGCGCTTCCGCGTCGAGATCGCGGGACTGGTTGCGAATGTCAGGCACCACGACGAGCGCGCGGGCTCCGCGCGACACTTCGCCCATCAGGTCATCATCGAAGCTCAGAGCGCATCGTCCTCATCGTCCTCGGTCAGGTCGACCGAGGTGGCTGGCTGGATCGTGGAAACGGCGTGTTTGTAGGCCAGCTGCACATAGCCTTCGCGTTCGAGCAGCATGCAAAACAGATCGTAGGCGGCAATCGCTCCTTGAAGCATAACCCCGTTGACGAGGAACATGGTCACTTGAGTTTCCGCCTCGCTCACCCTGCTCAGGAACACGTCCTGTAACAGCCGCTGCTTCGCACCCGATCCCTGGCTGGCGAATTGGCTCGCATCGACGGGCGAGCCGGGCATGATCGTGGAGATTGCGTGCTTGTAGACCAGCTGGGACTGGCCGTCGCGCCGCAGCAGGATGGAGAAATTGTCGAACCAGGTGATGATGCCTTGCAGCTTCACGCCCTTGACGAGGAACATCGTGACCGGCGTCTTGTCGCGGCGGAGCAGGTTCAGGAACGCGTCCTGCAGATTCTGCGGCTTCCCGCCCTTTTTGGCAGACTTGGCTTTCGCGGCCGGCCGATCCTCCGCTTCGGATTCCGGTTTGGGAGGGCGCGGGCGGGCGCTGAGAGTGCGTTCGGACATTTATCTGCCTCCTGTTCTCTTTGGCGGTTCTCCATCGTCGAACCGCAATCGGGACCTTTTCCCACCCATTGGCGAGAAAGGTTCGGTGTTTCTGCAAGCTTATGTGGGAATGCCACGCTCTATTGGCAAATAGTCTTGAGGGCGGCGGGTTCCCCTAATCGCGTCGGTCGGTCATGCCCAGAAGCTTCAATTTGCGATGCAGGGCCGAACGTTCCATGCCGATGAAGGTCGCCGTCTTCGAAATATTGCCGGAAAACCGCCGGATCTGGACCGAGAGATATTCGCGCTCGAAATTTTCACGCGCTTCCCTGAGCGGCGCCCCCATCATCGCAGTGAGCGCCTGCCCGCCGCCGAGCCTGCCGCCGGTGACTTCGCCTGCCAGCATGTCGGGCTCGACAGTATCGAACTCCTCGCGCGGAGTGAGGATCACCGTGCGCTCGACCACATTGCGTAGCTGGCGCACGTTTCCGGGCCAATCATACGCCTGAAGCGCCGCCATCGCCTCCTCCCCGATCGTGGGCGGGGGCAAGCCCTGTTCGGCAGCGTAGCGAGCGAAGAAATGCTCGGCGAGCGCAGGAATGTCGTCGCGCCGCTCCGCGAGCGAGGGAACGGTGACGGGGACCACGTTGAGGCGATAGAACAGATCCTCTCGAAAACGCTTTTCTTCCATCTCCCTTTGCAGATCGCGCGCAGTCGATGACACCACGCGAACGTCGACGCCGATCTGGCGCGATCCGCCGACCCGCACGAAGCTTTGTTCGGTCAGGACCCGCAGGATGCGCGCCTGAGTCGAAAGCGGCATGTCCGCGACCTCATCGAGATACAGCGTGCCGCCATCCGCCAGTTCGAGCAGGCCCGGACGCACCAGCTTGCCGTCCTGTTCCTCACCGAACAATTCATGCTCGAAGCGTTCCGGCGTGATCCGGGCGGAATTGACGATCACGAAAGCGTGGTTCTCGCGCGGGCTCCAGGAATGCAGCAATCGCGCGGCGACTTCCTTGCCCGCCCCAGCCGGGCCGTAGATCAGGACGCGGCTGCCGGTATTGGCGACACGCTTGAGCGTGGCGCGTACCTGCGTGATTGCATTGCTGTTGCCGTTGAACTCCTCGCCGCCGACTAGCGTGCTCTTCAGCCGCGTGTTCTCGCGCCGCAGCCGCTCGGTCTCGGTCGCCCGTTCGACGAGGTGGAGCAGGCGCTCGGCCTCGAAGGGCTTCTCGATGAAATCCATCGCTCCGCGGCTGACGGCGGAGACGGCCGTGTCGATATTGCCATGGCCGGAAAAGATGATCACCGGCAGATCGGGCTCGCGTACCTTGATCGCGTCGAGCACTTCCAGCCCGTCCATCGGGCTGCCGTGCAGCCAGACATCGAGCAGGACCAGGCTGGGCCGCTTATCGTCGATCGCTTCGAGCGCGGACGTGCTGTCGCCTGCAGTGCGGCAGTCGTAGCCTTCGTCGCTCAAAACGCCCGAAACCAGCTCTCGGATGTCGCGTTCGTCGTCGACGATCAGGATGTCCAATGCCATGGTGTATCTTACCTTTTATCCGAATTCTGTTCGTCGCCGCCCTGCGGCGCGTCATGCGCCCGGCCGGGATCGCGCGCGAAGCGCAAGGTCACGCGCGTGCCACCCTCGGGGCGCACCGAAAATTGCATGTCGCCACGATGTTCCTCGACGATCTTGTTGACGATCGCGAGGCCGAGGCCCGTGCCACGCTCGCGCGTCGTCACATAGGGTTCGACGATCCGCTCGCGATCCTTGGGCAGGCCGACGCCATTGTCTTCGACCGCCACGGAGATGCTGTCCGGCCCCGCCTCGATGGCGACATCGATACGGCCGCGATAATCGGGCGCGCTGCTGCGCGCGGCCTCGGCCTCGACCGCTTCGGCGGCGTTCTTGAGAACGTTGGTGAGCGCCTGGCCGAACTGGTGCCGGTCGCACTGGATGCGGATCGGGCCTTCGATATCGCCGCTGAGGCGATAGTCGATATCCGAATGACCGACTTCCTGCAGGAAGAGCGATTGCCGCGTCAGGTCGAGCGCGTCTTCGGGTCGGAACACGGGCTTTGGCAGGCGCGCGAAGCTGGAGAATTCGTCCACCATCGTGCGCAGATCGCCGACCTGGCGCTTGATCGTATCGGTCAGCTCGTCGAACAGCTCGCCATCTTCGAGGATCTGGCGACGATAGCGGCGCTTCAACCGCTCGGTGGCCAATTGGATCGGCGTGAGCGGGTTCTTGATTTCATGCGCGATGCGCCGCGCCACATCGGACCAGGCGGCCTGACGCTGGTCGAGCAGCTGGCGCGTAATATCTTCGAAGGTGATGACGTGCCCGTCCCGCTCGGGCGCGATCTTTACCGCCAGCGTCAAAAGCTCGCTGCCCTTGGAATAGCCGACAATACCCTGCTCCAATCCACCCGCGACCATGGCCGCGATCTGGGGAACGAGACTGTGGACCGTGCGCTCGCCTTCGCCACCCCCTTCGCCTTGGCCGCCTTCGTTTGCGAGTAGCAGGCGTTTGGCCGGGCCGTTCATCAGCAGAATGCGCCCGCGCGCATCGATCGACATCACCCCGGCGCTGACCGATTCGATCACCGCCTCGATGAAGTCGCGCCGTTCGTCGAGCTGGCGGTTGGCGGATACGAGCGCGTCGGTCTGCTTTTCGAGCTGCGCGGTCATGCGGTTGAAGGCGCGATTGAGCAGGCCGATCTCGTCCGCTCCCGTCCGCCCGTCGACGCGCATGGCGAAATTGCCCCCACCCACTTCGCGCGCGGCGACGACGAGGCTGGTGAGCGGTTCGACCTGCCGATCCGCGAAGCGCAGCGCGAACCATACTGCGAGGCCTACGAGGCCCAGGCTGACGAAGAACAGCGCCAGATTGAAGCGCAACTGCAACGCACGCGCCCGCAGGGTCAGCGCTTCGTAGGCGGTCGAGATATTGGTCGCGGCCTGCCAGCTGCGGAAGGAATCCGCCTGCGCCGTGCGCGAATTGTAGAGATAAATTCCGCTCTCCCGATCGATCGGCGCCAGCGCTTCGATGCGGCCTTCGCTGCCCTCGATCGCGACAGGTTCCCCGCGCCGCACCCGATCGAGAAACCGTTCCGCGAACGCCGCCGGTTCGGTGCCTTCGTTCACGCCGTACAGGAAGGCGGTGCGCACTGTACCATCCGGCATGGCCTGCAGAATCGCGCTTTCGCTGATATCGCGCGGTTCGGCCTGGTAGCGGTAATAGTTCGGAAAAGCCTCGTTCACCAGCGATCCGCGTTCGAGATAGAACCGCATATCGCCCGCCATGGCCACGGTCTCGTTACCGACATCGACCTGATTTTCTTCGTAGAAACTTTCGGCGAGTTGCCGCGTGTTCTCCATCAGCCCCCGCGAATTGTCGGAGAACCAGAAATCCACGCCGGACTGGAACAGGAAGGCCGCGAATCCGGCCACCAGCAGAGTCGGCACGGCAGCGATCAGGGAGAAGAGGAAGACGAGGCGGACATGCAGGCGCGCCGTGCTGCCCGCCGCGCGCCGGATCGCCATCCTGCGTCCGAGCAGGACGAGCAGCGCCATTGCCGGAACCAGCGTCCCCACCAGAAGGCCCGCCACCTGACGCGAGGGCAGCGACTGGCCGCCCGGAGGCGCTTCGGAAAAGGTTAGCCAGGAGCTCGCCACCATGGCCAGAAAGGCGGCAGCGAAAAAGATTTCGAGCAGGAAGAAGACGTTCGAACGCCGCGCCGCGACCACGAACCGGCGCAGCCACCGGGGTGTGGGTCGCGAAGAGGAAAAGGCCTGGCTTGCCATCGTTGCTCAGTTACCACGATGGTGTGGCCTATATGCAAGCCCAAATTCGCCGAAACGCCCGCTACCGTCGCCGGGCGAAGCGCTCGGGCTCGATTTCCAGCTCGTCGAGCTTCTTGCGCAGGGTGTTCCGGTTGATGCCGAGCAATTCGGCCGCGCGCAATTGGTTGCCGTCCATCGCGCGCAATGCATGTTCGACCAGCGGTTTTTCGAACCGCGCCAGAGGTCTCGCCCGCCACGACCTCTTCGACGAGCGACCGGTCGATCGCTTCCTGCCGCGCATTGAGCGCCAGGCGAAAGACGACATTGCGCAATTCACGGACATTGCCGCGCCAGGGCAATGCCGCGAGTTCTTCCACCGCCCCGTCCGTAATCGTGTGGCGCGACAGGCCTTCGTTTGCGGCCAGCCCAAGGAAATGGCGAGCAAGCGCGGCGATATCCGCGCGCCGCTCGCGCAGGGGCGGCAATTCGATCGGCACCACGTTGAGGCGATAGAACAGATCCTCGCGGAACGTGCCGGCCGCGATCATCGGGCCGAGCGCGCGGTTGGTGGCGGCGACGATGCGCACGTTCACCGCGATTTCGCTGCGCCCGCCGACCCGGCGAATGCTGCCCGATTGCAGCGCGCGCAGCAACCGGGTCTGCGCTTCGGAGGGCATGTCGCCGATTTCGTCTAGAAACAGCGTGCCGCCATTGGCCTGTTCGAACTTGCCGATCGTCTGCGCCACCGCACCGGTAAACGCGCCGCGTTCGTGGCCGAACAATTCGCTCTCGATCAGATCGTGCGGGATTGCCGCCATGTTGATCGCCACGAAAGGCCCCGTGCGGCGCGATCCCAATTGATGGATCGCCTCTGCGACCAATTCCTTGCCCGTGCCCGATTCGCCGGTGACGAGCACGGTCAGATCGTTGCGCAGCACCTTGGTGATCATGCGATAGACGCCCTGCATCGCCTGACTGCGGCCGATGAAGGGAAGGCCTTGCTCACTCGGCCCGCTGTCACCGCCCTGCCCGACATTTCGCTGGACTGCCTGCGCCACCGCTCTCAGCAGCGCGTCGAGATCGAAGGGCTTAGGAAAATATTCGAACGCCTCGCTGTCGCTGGCGCGCACGGCGGTGTCGAGCGTGTTCTGGGCGCTCAGGACGATCACCGGCATATCGGGCGCGCGTTTGCGCAGCGCCGCGATATCGTCGAGCCCGTCGCCATCCTCGAGCACGATGTCGGTCAGCATCACGTCGAACCGGGTTTCGGCCAGCAATTCGTCGCGCCTGGCGATCGATGTGCAGGCCGCCACGTGATAGCCTTCGTCACCCAAGGCTTCCGAAACGACCGTGGCGATGGCGCGATCGTCCTCGACCAACAGGACCGAAAAGCTCATGCGCCCGCTCCTTCGGCGACCGGCAGGTTGATGCGAAAGTGAGTAAGCCCCGCGCGCTCGTCACGCTCGTGGCTCACGCGGCCGCCCAGATCGCGGACCAGCTTTCGCACGAGGGCGAGGCCGAGGCCCTGCCCGCCAGTCTTTCCGGTCACGAAGGGTTCGAAGATATGATCGCGTAACGTAGGATCGACGCCCGGACCCGTGTCGCTGACGATGATTTCGATCGGAAGCCGCGTGCTCTTGCCGAAGCGGATCGCATTGAAGACCAACCCACTGGCAAAGCGCGTGCGCACTGTGACCGTGGGATGTTCGGCATCGCCCGCCGCGTCGCAGGCATTCGCCACCAGATTGATAAGGACCTGCTCCAGCGTCGCGGCGTCCGCTGCGACAGGCGGCAACGACGGATCGAACGCCTCGTCGATCGATACGCTACCGTCGCGCCCTGTCGAAACCGTGGCGATCGCATTCCGGATCGCCTGATGAAGATTGCAGGGCTCTTTCGAAGGCGTTGCAGGCCGACTGCCGAGCTGCTGCATCCGATCGACGAGCTGCGCGATGCGGTCCACCTCTCCCGCGATAAGGCGTGCGAGCGGACGGTCGCGGTCGCTCGCGCGGCGTTCGAGCAACTGGCTTGCCCCGCGGATGGCGGACAGGGGGTTCTTGATTTCATGCGCCAATACGGCGGGGGCGCGCAGTTCGACGCGCTCATCGCCATCCTCGTCACGCTCTCCCTGCCCGATTTCCGAGAAGGTCAGCACGCGCCAACCCGGATGGGCGGGCACGGGCGAACAGGTCAGATTGACGCGCCGCTGCCGATCATCGACCGTCAGCGTCAGGTCCCGCGCCACGAATTGCGCTTCGGGATCGGCGAGAAGCGCGGAAATACGCGGCTCCTCGAACCGCGCGAATGCGGCGACGGGCCTGCCGCGCAGCCGCGCTTCGCTGCGTCCGAACAGTTCCTCGGCCACCGGATTCACCTGCGCGATCCCATGGTCGGGATCGATGACCATTACCGCGAAGACCATGCCGGCGATCAGCACCGCAGGATCGGGCATCGCCAGCGCAGCCGTCACGCGGCGCGCCGATGCAAGAACGGTTCGTAGAATTTCTCGATTTCGGCAAGCACGACAGTGGGATCGTCGATGAAGTTCGCACGGTGCCTGAACTCGGCGGAGCCGTGCATTCCCTTGGTATACCATCCCAGATGCTTGCGCGCGATCTTCACGCCGACATCCTCTCCATAATGCTCGAGCATCTCGCGGTAATGGCCGACAAGCACTTCATATTGCTCGTCGAAGCTCGGGCTCGCAATCGTCTCGCCTGTCCGCCACCAGTGCATGATCTGCGCCAGAAGCCACGGTTTTCCGTAAGCGCCGCGCCCGATCATCACGCCATCGGCGCCCGATTGCTCCAGCGCGGTTGCCGTATCTTCGACAGTGCAGATATCGCCATTCACGATGACGGGGATGGAGACCGCCTCCTTGACCTTGCGGACGAAAGCCCAGTCCGCACTGCCCTTATACATCTGGTTACGAGTGCGCCCGTGGACGGTAATCATGCGAACGCCCAGATCCTCGGCGATCTTGGCCAGATCGGGCGCGTTGAGGCTGCCGTGATCCCAGCCCATGCGCATCTTGACCGTCACCGGCACGTCCACCGCCTTGACCGTCGCTTCCATCAGCTTCGTTGCCAGCGGCACTTCGCGCATCAGCGCCGATCCGGCGAGACCGTTGACCACCTTCTTGACCGGGCAGCCGAAATTGATGTCGATGATGTCGGCACCGCGATCCGCGTTGAGCTTGGCGGCTTCGCCCATGGACACGGGATCGCAGCCGACCAGCTGCATCGACACCGGCTCTTCGATCGGATCCCAGGCGGCCTTCTGAACGCTCTGGCGCGTCTCTCGGATCGCGGCCTGGCTGGCGATCATCTCGGTCACGTTGAGGCCCGAGCCATAGCGGCGCACGAGCTTGCGGAACGGTAGATCGGTGACGCCGGTCATCGGCGCCAGGATCACCGGCGTGTCGATCGTGACATTGCCGATGGCGATGGGCCGGGGCGGGACCGGAGGGAGGGGGAGTTGGGTCATATCGATTGCGTGCCTAAATATTGGGCAGGCACATAGTGCATTGCAGCGAAATCGGCAAGGCGCTAGCCCGCCCCTCGTATGGTCGAACGCGCCCCCACCCCTCCCTCGCCCGCCCGGGCGTTTGCCGCTGTGATCGTCGCGGCGGGGCAAGGCCTGCGAGCAGGGCAGCAGGTGCCGAAGCAGTTCGCCATTTGGCGCGGTAAGCCGGTTTTGCGCCATTCGGTCGAGGCCCTGCTTAACCAAGGAGCCGAGCGCATCGTCGTCGCGATTCCGCAGGGCGCGGACGATTTAGCTGCGGCAGCGCTTTCCGGGCTCGACCGGGTCGAGACGGTCATCGGCGGCGCTACGCGTCAGGCTTCGGTCCGGCGTGCTCTCGATCGACTAGCCGACCGACCGCCGGAGAATGTCCTGATCCATGACGCGGCGCGCCCGTATCTTCCGCAAGAGGTAACCGACCGCTTGATAGCGGCGCTCGAAGAACACTCCGGCGCCATCCCCGTGCTGCCGGTGGTCGACAGTCTCGCGGTGGACCGCGACGGGATCATGGACGGCACCGCCGATCGCGAGACGCTGCGACGCGTGCAGACACCGCAGGCGTTTCGCTTCGACGCGATCCTCGCCGCCCATCACGGCTGGGAAGGCAAACCCCTGGCCGGTGACGATGCGCAGGTGCTGCGCGCAGCCGGGCAGGACGTCGCGCTTGTTCGCGGGCATGAGCGGCTCGCCAAACTCACTTTCGCGGAGGATTTCATGACGGGATTGCCGCCGGTCCGCACCGGCCTGGGATACGATGTCCATCGCCTGGTCGCGGGCGAGGAGCTTTGGCTGGGCGGGATCGAGATCGCCCACGACAAAGGCCTGTCGGGCCATAGCGATGCCGACGTGGCGCTCCATGCGCTGACCGACGCGTTGCTGGGCGCGATCGCAGATGGCGATATCGGCAGCCACTTCCCGCCCAGCGATCCGCAATGGAAGGGCGCGCGATCGAGCCAGTTCCTCGAACATGCAGTCAAGTTGGTCCGCGCGAAGGGCTACACGGTCGGCAATATCGACCTGACCATCATCTGCGAGGAGCCCAAGATCGGCCCGCACCGTGCCGCCATGCGGGCGCGGATCGCAGATCTGCTCGGCGTTGACATCGATCGCGTATCGGTGAAGGCCACCACCACGGAACGGCTTGGTTTTACCGGGCGTGGCGAAGGGATTGCCGCGCAGGCGGTCGCCACGCTGGTTCTCGACTGACGGGGGAAATGCGCAGATGACCAAACTCATATTCTGTCTCGCGCCTCTGGCCGCCATGGCCGCCGCGCCGCTCTCGGCCCAGGCCGATCCGACGCCGGAGCAGGTCGAGGCGGCGACGCGCTACGCCCTGCCCCACCTTTTCGAAGGGTTCCGCGCCACCTGCGGCGATACGCTGTCCGCCGACGGCTATCTGGCGACCGAGGGCGATCGTCTCCAGACCAAATTATCCGATGGCGCCGACGCCTATTGGCCCCGGGCGAAGACTGCGATGATCAATCTCGCCTCGCAGAGAGGCGGCGAAGCATCGAGCGAACTCGATATGTTCGCGTCCCTGCCCGATGAAAGCCTGCAGCCCTTGGTCGACGGGCTGGTCTTCGCCCTCGTCGCGACCGAGCTCAAGACGGAACAGTGCGGGAGTGTCGAACGCGCACTGGCCCTGCTCGACCCGATGCCGGTCGAAAACATCGCCGGATTGATCGGCTTTATGTTCGAAATGGTCCAGAACGATAAAGACGCGTCCGCCGAGGACTCAAAGGCGATGGAAGAGCGGCAATGACGGACGGGCTGCTTCCCAGCGATATCGAGGCTCTGGCGCGCAAGGTCGTCGAAGCCAATGCGCAGGCCGGGCGCACAGTGGCGCTGGCGGAAAGCTGCACCGGCGGCCTCGTCGCTGCTGCGCTGACCGAAGTACCCGGTTCTTCTGCCGTCTTCGATCGCAGCTACGTGACCTATTCGAATGCCGCCAAGCGAGAGATGCTCGGCGTTTCGAGCGAGATCATCGAGACGTTCGGCGCGGTTTCGATCGCATGCGTCTGGGCTATGGCGAAGGGCGCGCTGGAGCGTAGCGGCGCCGATGTGGCGGTCGCGATCAGCGGCGTCGCAGGGCCCGGCGGCGGGACCAAGCTGAAGCCGGTCGGCACGGTCGTTTTCGCGCGCGTGACGCGCCACTCGGAAAGCGAGCCCGAAGGCGAACTCAAATTGTTCGATGGACCTGATCGCGCCGCGATCCGGCGCGAGGCTGCGCTGTGGGCGCTCGAACTGCTCATGCCTCACGGCAAAGAGCAGGCCGAGCCGAGCGAAATCTAGGTCGTTCCGGGGGCCTGTTCGCGCCCGTAGAGATCGTCGGCGCGCTTTTCGAACGCTTCAACCATCTTGCGGAAAGCGCGGTCGAAATATTGGCCGGCCAGCGCTTCGAACACGGCGTTGCGGAAGGTGAACTGGACGCAGAAATCGATCTCGCACCCGCCATCCTCGGTCGGGCGGAAGACCCAGCTATTATCGAGATCGCGCAAGGGACCGTCGAGATAATGAACGTCGATCCGGTTGGGCCGATCCTTGGTGACGCGCGAGGTGAACTTCTCGCGGATCGCCTTGAAGCCGACCAGCATGTCCGCCGTCATCTCTTGCTCGGTGTCGGATCGTACACGCGTGGCGACCACCCACGGCAGGAATTCGCCATAGCGGCCGACATCGGCCACCAGGTCGAACATCTGCTCGCAGCTATAGGGGAGCCTGCGCGTCTCGCGGCTACCCGGCATCAGCGCGCGGCTTTCTTCGCCAGCTTCGCCTCCCGCGCGGCGCGCATCTGGGCGAAATCGTCGCCCGCGTGATAGCTGGAGCGTGTCAGCGGGCTGGACGCGACCTGGAGAAATCCCTTGGCGCGCGCGATCGAACCGTAAGCGGCGAAAGCCTTGGGCGTCACGAAATCCTCGACCTTGGCGTGTTTCGGGGTCGGCTGCAAATACTGGCCCATGGTGATGAAATCGACATCCGCACTGCGCATGTCGTCCATCACCTGATGGACCTCCAGCCGTTGCTCGCCCAGCCCCAGCATGATGCCGGACTTGGTAAAGATCATCGGATCGTGGGCCTTCACTTCTTCCAGCAGACGCAGCGAGGCATAATAGCGCGCGCCGGGGCGGATGGTGGGATAGAGCCGCGGCACGGTTTCGAGATTGTGATTGTAGACGTCCGGCCCCGCCTCGCAGATCGCCTCGACCGCAGGGCGCATCTTGTTGCGGAAATCGGGAGTCAGGATTTCGATCGTCGTCTCGGGTGTCTCGCGCCGCAGCGCTTGGATCACCTTCACGAATTGCCCCGCCCCGCCATCGGGCAGATCGTCGCGATCGACGCTGGTGATGACGATGTGGTTGAGGCCCATCTGCCCCGCCGCGATGGCAACGTTTTCCGGCTCCATCGGATCGACGAGGCGCGGCATCCCGGTCTTCACGTTGCAGAAGGCGCAGGCGCGCGTGCAGACATCGCCCAGGATCATGACGGTGGCGTGCTTCTTGTCCCAGCATTCGCCGATATTGGGGCAGGCCGCTTCTTCGCAGACGGTGTTGAGCTTCAGATCGCGCATCAGCTTGCGCGTTTCGGCATAGCCGGGGCTGGTCGGCGCCTTGACGCGAATCCAGTCGGGTTTGCGGGCGCGATCGGACGGTTTTTGCAACGGAGCGTTCATGGCGCCCACATAGGCGCACACGCACATCTTCTCAACCGTCCATCCTGTGCTAAAGCGCGCGTCATGACTCGCTTTGCAGAACTGATCGACGGCTATCGCCG